>Ga0075443_10001331_pt1 | contig 10117 bp, 8 predicted proteins | sample CoawatmetaG00DNA_3_FD_71583 | JGI IMG/M metagenome (GOLD analysis project Ga0075443, IMG submission 71583) | Marine microbial communities from the West Antarctic Peninsula - Coastal water metaG006-DNA | ecosystem: Environmental > Aquatic > Marine > Coastal | place: Atlantic Ocean: West Antarctic... | reverse complement strand
GTTATATAAAAATCCTGCATATCATTTTGGCAAGAGAGAAAATCTCAGTACCAAAGTCAAAAGACGAAATAGAACAAATTTTGGGACGAAGGAGCGTGCCGCGCGGAGCCCCACACGGGACCAAGTCGATGCGCCCGACTCTCCATCATCTATGCGAAGAGTAAGTGATATGCGAAGAGTAAGTGATATGCTCCACCCTTACTACATTCAAAAAATTATGCGCGCCATGGGTGTAAGTATGTTAGGCGCAAGAACATCGTTGGGGCGAGTGGGTATAATAAACTTATTAGCTGATGTAACATACGGTTCCGTTTTAGAACTTTTAGACACTATGCATCCGAGTGAAGTACACTCAAGTGCGGAGGAGGCGGTCGTACATCCTAGACTTGTTGCAAGTATGTTTATACTTCTTGAAAAAAATAAAATTAAAAACGTTTTCCAATTAGGAGGGGTACAGAACTTGATTTATATAGCTTACATATATTCTATGGTAGTGTATACTGCTTATAAGAGAGCGTATAATTTTACGGATGAGTACGACGGTCCCTACCAAACCATGTTTGGTAAGAAAAAACCAAAAGTTAAAAAATTACAAAAAGTTAAAAATTTGTCAAATAAATCTATTATGACTAAACTTAAGAGTGTTGGTATTAAAATTACTAAAAAACAAGGAAAACGCCGGGTATATCTTTCGCATCCCGAATTGATTAAAAGAGCAACTGCCTTCAGAAATTTACAACTTCGTGCTAAAAAACTTAAAGTTCGTATTATGTATAAGAACAAAAAAGGCAGATACGTTTATAAAACAGCAAAAAGACTAATGAATGATATCAAAAGACAAATGAAGAAGCCTGTTAATAAACGAATGAAGAAGCCTGTTAATAAACGAATGAAGAAATCTGCTAAGAAACCTAATATGAAACAAAGATTTGGATGAGGCATGCCAACGCCTAGACCCGAGGAAGAAAACAGAATGTTCTTCGGGTGAGGCGCGTCCAAACTTATGAGAAAGTAAAAAAGTAAACATTTAGATTCGATATGACGAAAATTGATTAAATCTTTTCAATTTTTTGAGAAAAAAGAATCTTAAAATTAAAATGTTTACGATACGTAAACAATGTATCATCTCGAGAATAATATGCTCATTGGTGTAATGATCTTCTATGCCATTTTGACATACTTTATAGGTCCCTTTATTGCGATGCCGTTTTTGTTAGATGAGAAAACTACTGTCGCTGCCGGTTTCACAATTGGGTTTATCATTTCGATGGTGTTGTGGTATACTTTCGGGAGTTCGTTGATGGACTAATATAATTAATAATTATCGTCGCAAATTAAATAATGTATAAATTGAGACGATAAAATATTTAAAATAAATATATAACTGTAAATAAATATATAACTATTTATAATAATGAGCGATTGTTTACAATATTATTACGACAATCCCGAAGACACTGAAAAATATAAATTGTCATGTGTATACAAACAGTTTCCAGAATTAAACGAACCGGGTGTTTACACACATTCTAAATTGTTAGACTTTATCAGAACTAATTATTCATCAGAAGCATTCCAAGAAGAATCTCCGTTTGAGTTCCGCGAAAATTACATCAATTTATCCAATGATGAAATATGTAAGTCATCCGATATGTCTTTGGGACCTCAACAAAAATTCATGGGACAACTTATGGGTCCTAATACTGATTTTAATAATACTCTTATTTTTCACGGTCTTGGTTCAGGTAAATCTTGTACTAGTATTGTTATAGCAGAAGCTCTTAAAAATGCTACTAATGAAAGAGTTATTTTCGCTGTGCCTGCTCCTCTAGTTGACCAATACTATGAAGAAATTTCCGGAGAAATGAGAAATGGAAAGTTCTTTTCTTGTCCTTCATTTTGCCTAGTTAAAAACGGCGGCAAAACAGATAGAGACTTTTACATCTCGCAACAAAACAACGCTATGCTTCTCGCAAAGATGAGAGCTCTTCGCAGAGAAGAAGACAAATTAGCAGAAATCGAAGAAACTGGTACATCATCCGAAGAAAAAAAATTTAGAGATCAGCAGAACAAGGTTAATATTGAAAGAAAGAAGTACAACGATTATCAAAAAAAATTAAGGGACACTATCAGGAGAACTTTTGATATTGTATCTCATCAAACTTTTATACAGAGTATATATCGAACTGATAAAAAAACTGGTAATATGTCTCGCGGTGAAAGACTAAAAGAAGATTCGGCTTTATTCAATAAAAACGGTCTTCTTATTATCGACGAAATTCAGAGACTTGTTTCTGCGGATGGTACATTTTATAAGAAATTGTATAATTGTATTAAGTATTACTTTCATCCAAAATTAAAATTGGCTCTTATGTCTGCCACACCAGTTTACGACAATCCTTATGAACTTGCTCTTACTGTAAATTTACTCCGACCAAGAATACCTTTCCCTCTAACCGCAACAGACTTTTATAAAAATTTTATAGGAATCCGAGAAGAAGACGATTCATGTAGCCAAATACAAGAAGGGGTTGGCTTCCTTTCCGAGAACTCATGTGTTATTAACAAAGATCTATTGAGTTATATATGCTCGGGATATATCTCATACTTCAAGGGAGGTAATCCAAATGCATATCCTTATAAGAGAATTATAACAATGGAGCATGCATTTTCTCAGCAACACAAACAAGAATACATTGAAGCGTTAAAATCTGACGTATCAAAGGATAAAAACTTTGAAAATGGACAGAATCAAGCCAATGCATACGAAAATTTACTACTCGGGAACATAACCACGGACTCCGAAGAAGTTGTATCGGGAATGTATGTAACTACACAGCAATATTGTAATATTGCGTTACCTAAACATGGCACAGAAATAAATAAAACATCGGAAGATAAAAAGAAATCTCTTGCACTTTTTAAGGAAAGAATTAATTCGCAGAGGTTTACATCTGTTGCCGATACAATAGAATACGTCAAACAGTTTTCTACTAAATTTGCTAATATAATAGAATTGTCTTTAAATACCCCTGGTCCAGTTTTTATCTTTTCAAATTGGCTTACATATGGAGTTGAGCCGCTAAGTATAATTCTAGAAGCATGTGGGCTAGGAAAATTTGGGTCTGATAAAACAGATAAACTTAAATATTTCATTTGGAGTTCAGAAACAAAAGCAAAAGATAAAGATGGAACTCTTATAAACAGAGCCAGAAACACTTTTAATTCTTTACAAAATGCTGACGGTAGTCTATTAAAGATTATATTGGGTACAAGATCGGTTATGGAAGGTGTATCTTTTAAAAATGTAAAACAAGTACATATCACGGATCCTTGGTGGAACGAATCTAGAATAGAACAAATTCTAGCTCGTGCGTCAAGATATTGTAGTCACTCTAATTTACCGACAGAAGAACAATATGTAGACATTTACCGTCATTACAGTGTATTACCCTCAGACGGTAGCGACCCAGATGTTGCTGCGATGCTTTTAGAAATAAAAGGAAGTTCTAATTTCTGGGGTCTTGATTCTCTCTCTATAGAACAAAGAATGCTCACAACATCTCTTAAAAAGAATTCAATTAATAAAGACCTTGAAATGATACTAAAAAACTGTTCGATTGACGCCGAGATAAATAAAAATGGCAATTTAATTCGTTTAGAAGAGCATATTTCTCCCGTAACAGGAGGAATGTATCAAATATACTATAAAAATCCTTCTAATTTAAGAATGTACATCCGAGATGGAATTCCAGAAACTGTAACGTTTGCACAAATTTATTCGAGAGAATTTACATATCCAACAGAAGACTTAATGTTAACATTTGTAGAGGCAGGACCCGACGAAAATGGCATACTTAAACCATATGACGATGATCCTGAGATTATAGATGAAGACGCAATTAACAAAGATCTTATAATTCGGGAAGACATTCTACCATGGGATTCTGACGTTGTATTTGAAGAGCTTCAAGTAACTGGCGATATAAAAGAAGAATTAAAACGTATCAAAAATAATTACAGTTTATTGCCACAACTTCGAAGAACTATGTTTAATGAAAAAGGCAATGATAAAGTATCTTTCCCAGAGGATAAAGACTACATTAAAAAATTTACTCAATTGTATAAATGTATTAAAGAATTGGCAAAAGATGACATTGCAGCAGGCCTCAAGAAAGAAATAATTGAGAAATTTACAAAAGACTCTAAGAAACAGAAAATTAATATGGCAGTGTTAGAGCTAGTTTATAAGTACAACATATATACAGAAGATCATATTGAAATGCTACTTGAAATTGGCGGGACAGACCCGAAAAGTATTTTCGATACATTAAAAGAAGCTAAATCTAAAAAATAAAATATAAATTTAAAATAATTTTATAATGTATATTGTATATAAATGACTAGTGTTACATCAAGTTACTTTGATGATAAAACGCCAGAAGAGATAATTAATTGGATGTTAGACAAATTAACAGATGAACAGATTAAAACATGTCTTGACCAGGCAGGAATACCCGACACAGATGCGATACGCAGACCCGAAGAACCCATCCCAGTTGTCCCAGTTCTACCGGGGGATCCAGGTGGTTCAGGTTCAGGTTCAGGTTCAGGTTCGGGTTCAGGTTCAGGTTCAGGTTCGGGTTCGGGGTTTGAGCCCGGCCCCTCGACTACAATGGAGCTTGACCAACTTAGAAGATCTTGTAACAACAGATTAGTTCTTATTGAAAACGTGTCTGGGTCCTTAGTTTCGTTTTACGAATTTGGTCCAGACGGAGCCGGCGACCTAAAATGGGAAAGTAATGAATTACCTGTTTCTAATTTTCTAGAATCTACTTGCAATGAAGAAAAAATATCGTCTGCCGTTGAAATATTAGACCTAGATCCCGAAGAAAAAGAAGAAATGGCACCCGGTCTAGTGAGGTCTTCTGACGTACCAGAAGACGTTAAACGATTAGCATCAGAATACCTTATGATTGGACTTCTCCAGCCACTAGATCCTTCGTTACTTGATTCACCGGACATTTCAGAACCTGAACCGAGTGTCGTTTACGACGCGGCTGTTTCAGAAGCTATTAAGAAACAATTGATCTTAGAAAAGGAACTTAAGGATAAACATCCAGGACTATATTCGGCTGGAATGACTAAATTCCCAGTTTTTGTTCACGGTGTATCAGAGGATGGCAAAATTTCTTACATTTCATTGATACTCATTGATGATAATACATTTGACTTCAGAGAAAGAAAGAATGGATCAGGTTTATTCTTAACCCAGGTTAAGAAAGATCTAAAAGAATTGGTGGGTAAACTTGACGTCGCCGCAGCAACAGGCGTGTCTAGACCAGATGATTATGCAATTGTAATAGATACCACTCTAAGCAATTGGTCGAGTAAAAAACCTACGAATCAAGAAATATACAACAAAATCTTAATAAATTACAACCCTACTAGACTAGCGCAACTTAAGAATTCCATTACTATGGCTTTTGGAGAAATGGCTTACAACGAATACAATTCTGATGTACCAGAAATGAATACTTATTTCTCGGGGGCTAAACCTTCACCTGCGCCTGATTCTACCAATAAAAATGTAAGGGACTTAGACATCAACGAACTTCGTACACGAATGATTACTCTTTTTGGAAAAGATTATGCTGCGAGCCATGAACCTATTATAACTTTCAATAAGTTCGGCGTGAAAACCGTTCAGTATAGGAAAAAAACTGGTCCTAAACCAGATTTAGATGCTAGAAACTGGACCCGCGATGACGTACCAGTATTTGATGAATTTGGCACAGAAACCGAAGATTTCGATTTATTTTAAGGTTTTATTTTTAGACGGTCCCTTTCTTTTTAGACGGTCCCTTTCTTTTAGACGGTCCCTTTCTTTTGGATATACTCGTTTTAGAGATTCCCTTTAAAAGAGAGTCCATATTCGGTGAAATATCGAAGCCATCAAATAAATCTGAAATCTGTTCTGAATCGAAATTATTGGCCATTTGCAACATAGTCTGTTCTTTAGACCACACCTGATAATTATCATTGTATTGTATTATAAAATTTTTAGTTGTTTTTGACATATCATCCTTATAAAAAAAAGCAAAATTATTCATATACCCATGAAAAGCATCTGGATTGGAAATGTACTTTTTCATTTCTTGGATGTGAGTATTAGTATCGGGATTTACATTTATAGAATTTATTACATTAATAGCATAAGAATCCATAATGGAATATTTATTAATGTAATATATTATATTTTTTTAATACGTATTAATTTTTGCAATTATTTAACGTTTGGTTTTAACCCAATTATCCCTATTGTATTTAAATGATCCGTTTCCATTACATGCATAAAAAGAAGACCTATCATCTTCCGCCCATATAAAAACACATGCGCTGTTATTATTGCAGTAATTAGTCATCTCTCTAGTTGGAGCCTTCACGCCAGTACCTTTTACACTCCATTGTTTAATTATATTTGGAGCTACGCAAGCTCTTCCATATTTCTTAACTAGAGGCTCGAGTACTACAGGGGTTTCGGGGGTTCGGGGTTGCGATTCTGACTGAACGTTAAGATATACACCTCTTAGACCTCCCCAATCTGCATTATCAGATAGCTCGATACCAACGAGGCCTCCAGATAAGTCTAATGGTTTAAAATGCCACGTGTTTCTTCCGGCGGTTCTTAAACATTCTATTTGGTATGAATTAGTGGGTAATCCCATGTCTCTTAATACAGTCTTAGAAGCATCTCCCACACCCAGGTTAGGACCAAATGATCCATCCTGCTTCCGGAATCTAAGACCCCCGTTACCAACAAATGTAAACTTGTGCGACTTAAATTTGTATTTAAATAAGATATAAGCATTCTTATTTTGTGGTTCCCCTCTATGCACATCAACGTGTTCGATATGTAAGTCGACAGATCGAGCGGGTGGGAAAGATAATATATCTGTTTTATTATTTACATCAAAACCTCCCTCTTTCGCGAACTTTCCGCGCTTACCTATGATCATGCTGTTCTCGGGGTACGGCCGACCCGCCGAGCCCGCATTATGGGGCACATCTCGTGGGACAATCTGCGCCTCCACGCCGCATTGTTGACGAATGCGATCGAAAGCCTCACTCGATAGGATTTGCATAAGCCGTTGGGTCTGGTACTCATCCACATTTTCTCTCAGATTTCCAGTTTCGATTAGATTCTTAATTTTATCTTCGGAAAATTTAAAGTTGGAAATTTCGGCAATCAAAATCTCAACTATTGAGTTTGTGAAGCAATTATTTTCTCGGTCTTGACGAGCGTTGGCGGACGGATGGCGTCTCTCCTCATCCTTCCGGACCTCGCGAACCGCAATATTATAAAAAACATTCAACTCTTGAGTAGTAAGCATTCTCTTTTTAATTACTGGAACTAAGGGTTGGGCGGGGGTGGTGGTAGGTGTTGGCTGAACAGGTACATCATCGTCTGTAGTTGTAGACGATGCCGATGGAGGAGGAACTGCAGATTTTTTAATTACTGGAACTAAGGGTTGGGCGGGGGTGGTGGTAGGTGTAGGAGAAGATGTTACGTTTTCTTCGGGCTTATTTGGTGGGTTAACAGGTACACTAATAACTTCTGGTTCCATATTTATATCAGGTTCGCCTGACACGGCAATGTTATTCTTCACTGGTTCTGGATTTTCGTCTGCTTCAATGTCGCCAAGGGGGTCTATATCAATATCTGCAATATCTACATTTTCTACATTTTCTACAATATCTACATTATCTACATTATCCTTGGGATTTCCAAAATAGAAGGTTATACCTAAAATTAGCAACGAAATTAGGACTAAGACTGTTGCTATCAATAAATAGTTCATATTAATAATACGATACATTTTTTTTTGCATTTTTTTAATTAGTTTAAAAACAATAAACATACTTGTATATACATCATAATGGACTCACTTGAAATTTCATACATTGGTTCAGCGTGCGGAAAGAATATTTATGAGCCTAGAAATAAAACAATTATGTTACTTCTGTGCCGAGAATATCCTAAATTGTTCAGGGCTAAGATGATTAAGAATGGAAATATTCGGGCGCTAAAAGGTATGTCTTTGAAGAGACCAATTGAAGACTCTTATAAGATGTATTCAAGTTCTATTAAAGACCCAAAAGAATTTGATTCGATTGAAAAAAAAGTAATCAATGAAATTAAAGACAAAACGCCGGATATAACAGATTCCGAACTTGAAACAGCACGACACATTGTTAGGGACAATCTTAAAAAAGACTGTGGAAAAAATACGGAAAACGCCGTGATTAATGCGTCTAATTATACAAAGGGAAATAATAGAATGTGGCACTACACAGACGTAAATCATGGTTGGCATCTTAAAGGTTTCCATGATGCTACGGATACGGACATCGTCGTAGAAATTAAAACAAGAATGAAAAAAGAGAATGTTAGGAAAAATGAATACGATTTATATCAGTTATTTGGGTACATGCTTGTAATGAGTAAATATAGAGGCATGATATCACAAACGTTTTCGGGAGAAATTTACAAGTCTACTGTAGAAAATAATTGCGAATATGGAATTATTGACATTAACGAATCACATTGGAATGAAAAATATATTAAATTTTATAAAGAATTGGATACTTTTTTCAAAGACGTCAAAATGTACTCAACTAGCGATTTTGATATTTCATGTGTTATGAAAACGGGACAAATATATGCCGAATATGATATACATGGAAAATTTCACAATGTAGATCCAAAATACATAAATATATTCAAAGCACTGTAATACTACATTGCTACAATACACTTGTCTTTAGTAATTCTCTTTATAATAAGTGTCGGTTGTTGAACTATTTCTAAAATTTCAACTGAAACATCATTTCCGCCGAATGCTCGGGACGAATTACATTTAACCTTAATTAAACTTTTATCTAGGATGTCAAAGGAATTACTTGAAACAACTTCATAATTCAAGTCTTTTAAAAAATCGTAATTAAGTTTAGATGTAATAGAGTTATATTCGTTGGACATAATATCCGGTCTGTTCTTTCCGGTATATAACCAGGACTCTACATCTTCTTTATTTTTATACATTTCTGATATAGAAGCATATTTATGTGTGGCTATATTAAAATTAGTGAATAATAATTTACCAATGACTAGAAATAAAGGTCTTTTAGATAAAATTTTACCCCCATCATTACCTGGTTTCCAGAATGTGGTTCTATTACAATTAAAAATTTTTTTATACATCATTTCGTCTTTATTCTTAATGTATTGTTTCATGAAAGATATGTCGTTCCCATGATAATAACTTAATAATTCATGTTTACCTAATAAAGATATAACTCTACCAGAATGTAATTTAGCCTTAGAATCGAAAAGATTTATTAATTTGATTAATTTTATTTCGTCGGATGTCATTACGTAGTCTTTGTTAAGCGGAGGACTTTTAGAACTCTTGCCTGATAATGTATTGCCCATTTGGATAACATATGTATCTTTTCCTATCCAATTATTGTCTTTTATGACATTTGCCAATTCCAATGATTTTATAAGTACTTCTGAATCGCCGCGGAGGTCTCCGATGATTACTATTTTTTTTACACTTTTACACATACACATACAATTACACTTACATTTATAATTAAACTTTTACTCATTTAAAATTTTATTAAGAGTTTCTTCTTCTGGGAAACCTAAAATGTATTCATTATTATGAATTATAGTCGGAAAATAATAGCCCACGTTATCCATGAGTTCTCTTGAACCTTTAATTATAGATTCTCTCTCTTTATCGTCTAATTGAGTAAACTTTTCGTCGAATGTAAACGTGTCGTCTTTATTCATTAGGATTTTAATGTATTCGTTTTTAGCCTTTTCCAATTCGGGGTCTAATTTTTCGCACCAGGGACATCCTTCTTTAGACAATATAATTATTTTATCGGACATTATATTCAATTTAAAGGGTATCTTCAGTTTCGTAATTTTAAAATTATCAAAATTTCTCTTGACGATAAAAAGCAGTAAAAGAGTGATTAAAACAAATACGAAGCCAATTAATATCATTTAATGTAACATTTACACAATTTATTACATTTTAAA
>Ga0075443_10001305_pt1 | contig 10225 bp, 7 predicted proteins | sample CoawatmetaG00DNA_3_FD_71583 | JGI IMG/M metagenome (GOLD analysis project Ga0075443, IMG submission 71583) | Marine microbial communities from the West Antarctic Peninsula - Coastal water metaG006-DNA | ecosystem: Environmental > Aquatic > Marine > Coastal | place: Atlantic Ocean: West Antarctic... | reverse complement strand
AATGCTGGTCGAAACTTTGTGTTGATTTTATTTGTTCACTTCCAAGTTGTTGTAGTTTTTCTATCGCTACCATATTTAAACTTTGCATATCCGAGGTTATTTTCTCTAAATTACTAGCGTTTTTTAAATAGTGTTGTTCTTGTTTATAATGGTCTATATTTTGTTGCACTGACAAGCGAAGCCTAAAGGGATCAAATAGTGGCCGGCAAGCAATATAATCATCTATCACATCATGCTTACATAACTTGTATGCTTTTTCTGAGGCTTTATTATTACAAAGCAATAATACTTTATGGGGAATGATAAACGTTTTTAAAACGTCTATATGTAAAGAAAAATAAAACGCTATAGCTTTATCTAAATTATCATAAGACAATATCAACAACGCTGGACGATTTTCTTTAAATAATCGCATAGCGACATCTTTACTTGTAGTTGCTGATATTTTTCCGAAATCAGCACCAAGTAGTTTTTGAGTATTTTCTATCTCATACTGTGAGTCACTCAATAGTAATATATTTACTGGCACCATCTTAGACCTTCCCCACAATTAACTTTCCAACGCTTTGATATAATCTGATACTTTTTTCATTTCTTCAGATATTGGTTTGCAGCTCTGCTCTATAAGCATCATGTTTTGTTCTTTACTTACTTGCTCTAGTTGCTCAAAAATATCCGCTAATTGCTCAGCGCCAACTGCTCGTGCTGATGATTTTAATTTATGCGCATTAAATGTGATTTTTTCAATATCTTGCTGCTTTAATGCACCAAGGATCTCTTTTATTAACTGTTCAGCTTGTGGGACAAACTTTTTCAAAAAAGAGTGCGGTTTGTCTGAACTCTCGCCAAACATATCATTGAGTACAGCCATATTAATGGCACATACTGTTTCATTTTTATTATAAGTAGCAGATAAAGACGCCACAACGTCAAGCGCAAGTAAATAATCAAAATTATTAATATGATGCTTTAAGACTTCTGCTTGCGTGCCATAAGTATTGAATAATTCATCAGCTATTGTGTCAAAGTACGTATTGGCATCGGCATTATCCGTACTTAACAAAGAATGAAGCTTTTCTAATGCCAGAGTAGTATTTATTGGGTCTTTGTCTGTGTTAACTTGCGTTAAATCAGGTAGATCAAGGGCATTAAACTCTTGGCTAAAGCGCTGTAAATTGGAGTCTAATATTGTTATTAATTCTTCCTTTTCGTTCATTGTATTACTTGCCAGTTTATTTTCTAATCGTTGAATTTCTTGGTAAATACTCTCTAATCCTAAATGACCTGAAGTCCCTTTTAGTGCATGTAGACTCTGTTTTACATCGTCAAATGAATCTATTGCCAATTGCTCCTTAAGTTCAGCTACGATATTTACTTGCATCTCATCAAATGTTGATAACAAACTTAAGTAATTTTTTATATTACCTGCACAGTTGTTTAGCCCTTTATCAGCTTGTAATAACGTTATACTTTGTAGTTGATTAAGAACGTTTATATCAGTATTGCTATTTATTTTATTACTTTCTAACACCATATTATTACTATATTGTTTGATAGGAAGCCATTTTAACAATGTTGAAAATAAGTTATTGGGTGAAACGGGTTTGGCAACAAAATCATTCATGCCCACATCGATACAGGCTTGGCGATCATCATTAAAGGCACTTGCACTCATAGCAAGAATTGGCAGGGAAGCTTTATCATTCTGTAGTCTAATTTGATGAGTTGCTTTCAAACCATCCATCACGGGCATTTGCACATCCATTAAGACTAAATCAAACGCTTTATTATTTACTTTTTCTATAGCCTGTAGGCCATTTTCAACAACTTCTACATTTAAACCAACACTAGCTAATAGTAACTGTGCGACTTCAGCATTAATTTCATTATCTTCTACCACTAAAATATTTGCACCTTGATAAGAAGTCTTCAATATTTGTTCATTGTCTAATTCGTTTATTGAGTAATCAAAACCGAGAACTTCTTCGCCAAGGCTTAACCAAGCAGTAAACCAAAATGTACTGCCTTCACCTAACTTACTTTCAACACCTACTTGGCCATTCATCAGTTTAGCTAACTGTTTAGTTATTGTTAATCCTAAACCCGTACCACCAAATTTTCGTGTTGTTGATGTATCCGCTTGCTCAAAAGACTTAAATATATGATTAAGGTTATCTTGATTTACACCACAGCCCTGATCCGTCACTGAAAACTCGATCAATAACGCTTCTGCTTTTGTTTCTAAAACTTTTGTAATAACACCTATATTGCCATCGGAGCTAAATTTTATCGCATTAGTTAAATAGTTCATTAGTGCATGCTGTATTCTAGTCGTATCCCCTTTTAACCATACCGGCACATCAGTTAAAGAAAAGGTTATATTTAAACCTTTTATTTTTGCTTGTTCTGAGAGCATATTAGCTAAATTTTTAAATATCTCTTCTAGATTAAAATTAGTGTTTTCTAAAACAAGTTTTTTTGATTCTATTTTAGATAAATCTAGAATATCATTAATAATTGAAAGTAAATGCTTGGCAGCATCATCTATTTTGGTTAATTGGTTTAATTGAGTAGAACTAATGTCGCCAATAGCCAGAATATGAGTTAAGCCGATAATTGCATTCATTGGTGTTCGTATTTCATGGCTCATGTTAGCTAAAAATTCACTTTTAGCTTTACTGGCTTTATCCGCAATTTCTTTAGCTTGACTGAGTTCTTCTGTTCTGGTTTTTACTAAATTTTCTAAATTACCTCTGTATATATCTAGTTCGAGTCCCTGTGCTTTTCTTTCTGTTATATCTTCTTTAACAGCAACGTAATGCGTAATTTTACCATCAAGTTGTCGTAGAGGGCTGATAATGGCCAATTCAATATATTCGCTACCATCTTTTCGCTTATTATAAAACTCACCAGTCCACGTTTTACCCTGACATAAATTTTGCCACAAATCATCATACGATTTTTCTTCGGTTTTACCTGACTGTAATATTTTTGGATTTTTCCCATAAGCTTCACTTGAACTAAAACCAGTAGTTTTTGTGAATGCTTGATTTACATATTCAATCTCTCCTTTCAAGTTTGTAATCACAATACTCTCTGGGCTTTGCTCAACAGCTTGAGCTAACTTAAGTAGCTTTTGCTCCATTTTTTTACGCTTACGTAAATCACGAAAAACACCAATAAAAAAGTGCTTGTTATTTGACTCTAATGGGGATAAAGATAACTCAACAACAATCTCATCTTGATTGTTTCTAAGTGCTGTCAATTCAATTGAGGTGTTAAATATCGCATTATTATTTGAACGAGTAAGATTGGTAAAACAACGGCGAAAATATTCCCTTTTGCTCTGTGAGAAAAGTAATTCTATAGCGTTTTTATTATTTGCTTGTGAAAGGGTAAAGCCAAAAATATTTTCAGCGCCAGTATTCCAAAAAACAATTCGACCCGCTTCATCTACCATGATGATGGCATCGTTTACTGAATTTGTGATGTTGACAAGTTTATCCGCACTCTGTTTGAGGGCTTTAAGTGATTCTTCTCTTTCTGTTATATCGTGTATTAACGCTATATAGGTATTAGATTCTTCATCAATTAGCTCTACATGAGCCTCTATCGGGTAAGTAGTACCATCTTTTCGTTGATGAATAGTGGTAAAAACAAGTTTTTCTTTAGTTTTATTTTGTAAAGAATGAAGCAATTCGTGAACAGATTTTTCAGTGTGTTGCGGCAGAACATCTACAGCCGTTAATGTTTTAATTTCTGTTAGAGTATATCCAGTGTTTTTCAAAGCCCCTTGATTTATATCAATAAATTTTAGAGAACCACCACTAAATGTATATATTTCATTCAATGAGCTTTCAAATAAACGGTTATAGTAACTCACTTGTTTTGCTAGAATTTTTTGCTCTGTTTTATCGATAACAGTCCCTTGATAATAGAGAATATCACCGTTTTCATCTCGAACTATTTGGGTTCTATCATCAGTCCAAAAAATCTGACCCAAAGGAGAGATTATTCGATATTCCTGTTCAAAATCATCTAGCTTTTGCACCGAACAAGATGACACTTCTTCAATGACTCTGTCAATATCATCTGGATGAACAATGGTAATATAAGACAAATCTCCTGAAAGGAACTCTTCTTGCGTATAACCAAATTGATTAATATTGGCTGAAACAAATTCAACTGGCCACCCTTCTTTTGCCTGCCATCTAAATAAAACCACACGGCTTTTTTCAATCACTAAATTTGCAAGTACTAACGCTTTTTGAGATTCTTTTTGCTCGGTAAAATCCCTAATAATGATAATAATTGAGTGATCGGCTAAAAGTGACATACGTGCTTCAAACCACTTTTTCTCATTATGTTTACTTAACGGATATTCAAAGGTAACCATAGACTGAGTTTGATATAATTTGTTTATATTTTCATCAAAAATTACGCCAACATCTTCAGGTAGAACATCTTGCATTCTTTTGCCAATAAAATCGCTAGGTTTACTATATAAACAATCAACATTGTGAGTATGGTAATCGATAATAACCGAATCACTTGATAACTTAAAAAACAAATCGGGTACCACGTTAAAAATGATGTCAAGTGAGCTGTTGGCTAAATCACGCTCCTGTAAAGCCAATTGATGTAAGGTTTTTCTTTGGATAAACATAAAAGCGAGAATTATGAGAAAGGAAATAATGAGTAGTAAGGTAAATATTTGCCAGATAATAGCTTGATAATAATCTTGATAAATTTCAGATTTATCCATTTTAGCGATCAAGTAACAATCAAATTTAGGTAAATACAATGACACACCGATTACTGCTTCATCTCGATAATCCGTACCTGAAATGTAACTATCAAGAGCGATTTTGTTATTGATCACCTGTATCGATAATACATTAGACTTTTTCTTTGATACCGTTCGTTTTACCGCTGTATCTTTTTCATGTCGAAGTTCATTTAGAAATAGTACCCCTTGTTGATTTTCTTTAAATAATAAGGTTTCAGCACTTTGACTTTGATTAGGCCACTCTTGTAAAAAGGGAAATAAGAACTCATTTTTATCTATCGACATAATGATGACAAAATTGTTTTTATCATCAACCGTTGTCACAAAATCGAAGTTAATATATTGCTCATTTTTTATCGTGGTGCGATATAAACCTGTATTTTGAATACGGTTAGTTGCGAATGCTTTAAGAATATTTTCATTGAGTATTTCATTACCTATATGTTTAGCCCCGAGGCTACTGACAATATTTCCTTCTCTATCTTGTATTTTTAAGTCTAATAACCCTAAATTTTTTTGATATTCAATAAGCTCTCTTTTAATGAGTTTCTTCGAGTCTATGGTTTGATTGTCGAGTAAGTCGCTCAATGATTCTGATGATTTTAAAACAGTGAGGTGTTTTTCATGTTCAGACAACCAACGGTTTATCTGTTTTACTTTCAATTTAGCTACAAGCTCTAGGGATTGGTAATGCTGTAATTCAATTTGTTTTAATGAAGAGTTAATATAGGTTAAGAAAAAAAGAATAACCAAACTTGATAAAATCAAAGTACTAAACAAAACAACGCGGTGTTGCTTATCAAACAACATCAAAAAGAATGGTTTTTTTGTTAAAACTTCATCATACATAGTCATATTATATCCACTTTAACTTCCTCAACGAGCATTGAAGAAGTGCATGCGTATTGTTTTGCAATCGTTGAAAATTCATCGAAACATTCAATAAACGCTTCAACCATTATGGGATCAAAATGTTTAGCTTTACCATCGATTATAATTTGCTTAACTTCATCTAATGGTATTGCTTTTTTGTAAACTCTATCTGCCGCTAAAGCATCAAATACATCTGCAATAGCCATTAACCGAGCAGAGACTGGAATATCATTTTTTGATAGCCCGTCGGGGTAACCACTACCATCCCATTTTTCATGGTGCCATCTGGCAATTTCTTTTGCTACAGATAAAAATTTAATAGGTTGGTCAAAATCTTGCTCTGTTAATTCTATTGCTTTTGCGCCGTACTCTGCATGCTTTTTCATTACGCTCCATTCATCAGCATTGAGTTTTCCGTTTTTAAGTAGGATATGATCAGGAATACCCACTTTACCAATATCATGTAAGGGAGCTGAACGTGTTACTAAATCTATATAGTTATTATTAATCGTTTCTGGGTAGAGTTGTTTTTTATATAAATATTGCGCAAGAATGTTCACATATGACTGAGTACGTAAAATATGTTGTCCTGTTTCAGGATCTCGTATTTCTGCAAGATGTGCGAGTGCACGTATACTGACATTTTGAATGATTAAATTTTCTTCCATACGCCAATTAATTTCTTGTTCAAGAAAATCATGCTTACTGTATAAAAAATCATTTGCTTGTTTTAAGCGTAAGTGAGCATCAACCCGTGCCATTAAAATGGCTGGCCGTATTGGTTTAATCACGTAATCAACTGCACCTAAAGAAAGCCCGTGTTCTTCATCTAACAGTGAATCCATAGCCGTAACAAAAATGACAGGAATTCTCTGTGTCGACACATCACTTTGTAATGTGGATAAAACAGCATAACCATCCATATTAGGCATCATAATATCAAGCAATATTAGATCTGGCAGTGGGGGGGTTTTGACAACGTCTAATGCTCTTTTACCTGAGTTTGCGACTCGCACCTGATATTTATCAGATAAAACCTGGGATAATATTGACAAATTTATGGGCTGATCATCAACAATTAAAATGACTTTTTTATTAACCATATAATTAAAATCGTCCTCTTAAATAACTTTTTTGCAAACGTAAATCAACTCGCATATATCATTCTTTATAGTCAAATATACTTTTCAATCTGAAAATTAAGATTTACTAACACTACTACGATTCTTTCAACCTTTCTATCGGTTTTTAACATATCTAAGGCTAATATATATTTAAAATTCAATCTGAAGCTTATGCTTTTTTTACGCATTTTAGAATTTTATTTTTTTTATTACCTAGACTAAAATCACTTAAATACTTGATGTGAAATCTTAATGTGATTTATAAATATCATTTAATATTTAGTTGACCATACAACTAGAGAGGTTATTTATAATCAAGGCAATACTAAAAACCCACCGTCTAAATACGGTGGGTTAAAAACTGCGGACTGAAAGCCCAACATTTAGGCTAAAGCCGATTACTCGACTTCAAAGTTGTCACTTGGCTTACGCTCAAAATGATGCTCTAAATACTCTTTGATCATTTCTTTCGTTAATTCTCCTGCTGTTACACAAAATGAATTATTAGCGGCGCTACATAACCTCGCTTATGGCGGCACTATTTCTGTTTGTGAGCAATTATGTGCATCAACAAAAGTGCAAACACTGGCACTAAACACTGGCTTTACCATCAGCGCAACGAAGCTAGACGACACAATCAAAGAAGTGACGGGCGCTGCCATACAACTGTATTTAAGTGAACCTTCGTTAACCACATGACAAAAAGAGATGTTCATGTCGCTGGAAAAATGTCAGCGAGAGCTTGAAGCGTTAAATGAAGTTATCGGCATTGAAAAACATCGCACTATTTCAGAGGGTAAATTTCACCAAGGACCCAGTGCGGTGGTGCAGTTCATTGGTATTAAATAATCATTATACTGGATCTATTGTAGTTAAGTGTTGTCGTATCAATCGAAGTTAACGTTAGCCGTTATGTTTCGTGCTATGAGAGGAGTTTAGGTTCAAATGCTAAATCCCTCTCTACCCCCGTTAAGAATGGATCCTTCATAGATGAACAACAGTTAACTACAACAGAGCCAATCAAATGTTTGCAATTGATTTAAACCATTGAATAAATGAGATTATTCGTACATTTTATCTAAATAAAAGTGGAAACATAAAATGATTATTAAAAATTTTGAGGGAGCTTTACTGTTACTTTCAATATTATCACTTCCTATCTCAGCGAATGAAAACTGGAAGGTTACTGGTTTTCAAATGAAATTGATAAATTTATTAGATAGATATGATGGGTATTGCGTTGATGTTGGAAGCGGTAATAATTTAAGATTTGATATGCCTCTTAATGCGCATAACTGTAAGGAAGGGCAAGGATGAGTACATTTATCACTTACAGTTATACAGATAATAAGTTTTTAAATTTATTCAAATACTCACTATTTCCGTCTGCTAGTTCTTTATAGTGTTCAATCATTTCAATAAGTTTAGGGTTTGATTTATCTCCGTGAAAATCTATATTTCGTTGAATATTTCCAAGCAGTTTTTCTAATGTGGCTTCAATAAATATATCTCGACTTCCGTCTTTTGAAATATTAGTCCCTTTTTTGAATACACTATTTTCAACAAAACAAATTTGATAACGAATATTTCTTTTGCCTGAGCCAGTAAGATAAATAGCTTCTTTTTGGATGAGATCTTTTAAATCTCTGGTTGCAGTAGCTAAAGAGCACTTTGTCATCGTCCGATATTGCTCATTACTAATACCATTAGTGATTAATCCTTCAGGGCCAGAGGCAAATATTTTAGTTACTGCTTTATGTTGTCTTTCATTGAATTTAGTTTCTTTGTGCTTATCCCAAAATTTAGATTTTTCTAGAATAGAATCTACTTTTAAAGCTGCTGATATTTGAGCATCATGAACAATGTTAACAAACCATTGAACCCAATTTGAAATATCCATAACTTCATTAGTACCCTGAAGCTGCTCATAATACTGCTTTCTCTTGTTATTAATAATTGCAGATATACTAAAGAGAGGGGGATTTTCAAAATCTTGATAAAGCGCATGTTCAGCGATGGCTCTACCAATACGGCCATTACCATCTTCAAATGGATGAATGGATACGAACCATATATGAGCAACCGCAGCTCTTACTGGACCTGACAGTTGCATTCCATCTTTATTGGATGGATCTGTTGCATTATACCAAGAAAAAAACTGATCCATCTCATAGGTAACTTCTTCTCTTGTAGTACCTGGAGCTTTAAATACCACCTCTATATTTCCGTACAAGTCATCTTTTATGACATCAATAGTCTCATTTCTATAGTCACCTTTTAAGACTGTTTTTTTTAAATTGTCATCTTCTTGAAGAAGTAATTTATGCCAGTAACATAATTTTTCTTTAGATAAATGTTGCTTCAGGCTTTCCCTCACACTTATTAATAGCGCTGCTATGCCTTCTTCTTTTAAAAAACTGGTGGAACTTGGCTCAAATTTCAAACCAAGAAAACGAGCAACAGATGAACGAATCTCTTCTCTATTTAGATTTTCACCTTCTATTTGGCTAGAGTTGATAGCCTCTTCAACCATTAATAATATATGTGCTTCTTGTTGTGACTCAATATTCAGTTGCTCTAAACGACCTTGTAAACTGTAAGCTTTCTTTTGAAATTGCATTACTACATGGTCAAAGTCACTAGGATTATAAATGAATTCGGGCCAATTTTGATGTTGCCAGTTATATTTCATGAGTTAAAAATCTTTTGTTTTTAACTCATATTAATCTATTTAATGAGTTATAAACAAGTAACTTATAACTCATTAAATAGATTAACTCATTTTTATTCTTTGAATGAGTCAACAATACATATCGATTTTTTTAGGCTATGATTTTTTATTTTTGCCACATAGATTTGATTCGTCTCGCTATAGGATATGTTTTGAACATGAAGAAATACCTTGGTGTTGACATCGATGATGCCCTTGAGCTATCTGAGCATACAGATATTTAGTCTATTTTATTTAACATAAGCATGGACGCTTTGAATAACAAGCGATCTATTCTTAATATTTTTTAGGTAGTCAAGCCAGGAAGTGATCATTCACTGAACAGTAACAATTCTGTTTTTTTGACATCATCTCATTACTTTTTTATATCATTTTTAGTTAGTAATAGTCACCTTGCCAAACATCTCTGTTGCTAAATCGATAAGCTCATACTGCTCTTCATTCGTTGCTTGATATTCAATTCGAACAACAAATTTATCACTACTCGCATATCTAATGGTGAAAGCTCGATCACCAATATCAATACTGTTAACTCTATAGTGGCCTATCAGCTTCTCGCAACTACATTCGATATAGCATTCCTTATTCAGAAATTCAAAATCACATTGAACCAAAGAATAAGGTTTATAATAGCCATGTATCAACGAGTATAACTGGTAGGTTTCCTTTCATATCTTCATCATGCTTAAAGTATTATCACTATAGAAC
>Ga0075443_10001293_pt1 | contig 10270 bp, 12 predicted proteins | sample CoawatmetaG00DNA_3_FD_71583 | JGI IMG/M metagenome (GOLD analysis project Ga0075443, IMG submission 71583) | Marine microbial communities from the West Antarctic Peninsula - Coastal water metaG006-DNA | ecosystem: Environmental > Aquatic > Marine > Coastal | place: Atlantic Ocean: West... | reverse complement strand
GGATGGGGGCTGTTGACCCTGACGTTCTGGCCAAGAAGCGCCCCTATGTTTTCGTTCTATGCTTCGTGCTGGGCATGTTACTGACGCCTCCCGATGTGATTTCCCAGACATTATTGGCGGTTCCCATGTGGCTATTGTTTGAAGTCGGAATCCTATTTGGTCGTCTGGTCAGCCCCTTGGAAAAAGACCCGCCTTGATAGCCCGATAGTGCGTCATTAGAGCCGCTTTAGAAATTGCCGCATCTGGGACTATAAACTCAAAAGCATGGAATCCTCCGGGGAAAACCTCTAACTGCGTTGGCACCCCAGCTTTTTGCAATCGGTCTGCAAAATCGCGGTCTTCATCAATAAACATGTCCACGGTCCCCACCGCTATATAGGTAGCTGGTAAGCCCTCTAGATTGTCGGCACGACTGGGTGCCGCATAGACGCTAGGAAGCAGCTGATCACTCTGCTCGGCTCCCAAATAGGCATCCCAGCCTTTTAAATTAGACCGCCGGTTCCACACCCGCTCATCCGTGACACTGAAACTGGAGGGGCTAGCGCAACGGTTATCAATCATCGGGCATAAAAGCGCCTGAAAAATCACTTTAATCTCTCCCCTGTCTCGGGCTAACAGACCCAACCCAGCCGCCAGACCAGCACCGGCGCTAAGACCACCAATGGCAATGTAATCCTTATCGATCTGTAACTGATCACAGTTCTCGCTGAGCCAATGCAACGCCGCATAACAGTCATCCATGGGTGCTGGAAATGGATGCTCTGGGGCTAACCGATAATCTACCGATACCACTACGGCACCCAGATTCTCCACCAACTGACGAGCCCGATAATCGTCTTCATGCAGGCTGCCAATACAGTAACCGCCACCATGTATCCATAGTAGAGCGGGCAGTTTTTGCGTCTGACCAGCCGGACGATAAACTCGCACATTGACATCGGGCCCCTCGGCACAGGGCACCTGAAAATCGTCACTCATAACGTTCTTTATAACCGGAAGCGTGGCGACCAAATCCTCGTAAAACTGGGCGAACATATTGCGCGTTGAGGGGAGGTCCGTCCAGATATCCAATGCAGGAAATGCGTCGAGAGCAACGGCTAGCTCTGCATCTAGTAATGATAGATTCATAAAATATTCCTAAAATTATTCATTGAAGGTGGTCATTTCACCACCAATATATAGCCATCGCGAACCGACCAAAGTGAACGCTGATTTCTCATGAAGCTCTCCCTTGACCCCATCTCTGCGATAGCTGGCCGTAAACTCTACCCAGCCTTCCTTACCGGAAGATCCTGACCCAATCACCTTAAGGCCCAGCCATTCCTGACGAGTCTCTGACAGCTCTTTAGGCGTCAAGCCCTTGGCCATAGGCGCAAACCATGTCTTAAGGAGGTATTCGCCACAGCCCCCCAACGCATAGGCACTGTAGCGGGAGCGCATCAACTGCTCAGGTGTTGTAGCGACTTTTCCCCCATTAATAAGGGGCTCGCAGCACAGAGCAAAAGTCTGCTGACTGCCACAGACACAATAATTATTCATTTAATGCTTCTCTAATTAGATAAACCCACCTACTCTGGTTTAAAATAATACATTATATCTAGCCAACTGTGAGTTTTAACATGCCAAGTTTAGATGTCGTTTCTGAAGTCGATACCGCCGAAATTTTAAATGCCACTGATAACACCAAGCGCGAACTGACCACCCGCTTTGACTTTCGTGGCGTCGATGCCAGTATCACCTTGGCCAATGACATTGTCACACTCAAGGCAGAGTCTGACTTTCAATGTCAGCAGCTACTGGACATTCTTAGGCTCCAGCTGGTTAAACGCAATATCGACCCTAGGGTCGTCGAGTGTAATGATGAGGCGCTCCACAGCGGCAAAACCTTTTCCCTCAACGTGACCTTCAAGCAGGGAATTGCAGCGGATATCAGTAAAAAGATGGTTAAGCTCATCAAGGACAAACGGCTCAAGGTTCAGGCTGCGATACAGGGGGAGGAGGTTCGGATTACCGGTAAAAAGCGCGACGACCTCCAATCGGTCATGGCAACCATACGTGAGGCGGAACTAGGCCAGCCTTTTCAGTTTAAAAACTTTAGAGACTAACCAACCACTCAGGATGTCGGAAACCAATTGAGTCATCGCCCTTTTATAATTTCGGGATAAACCTCATCGAGATGGAATTGACGCAGTGACGAGTGTTCTTCGCTGTATAACCCTCGCCCTCAAAAACATGGCCTAGATGTCCCTCGCATGTAGCACAGACGATCTCTATACGCCGACCATCCTCATCCATTTCACGCTTGACCGCACCCTCTGCGGCATCGTCAAAACTAGGCCAGCCACAGTTAGAGGGAAACTTGTGCTCTGAACCATAGAGCACCGCGTCACATTGTCGACAGACATACTGGCCTGCCACCTTATTGTCAGTATACTCGCCAACAAAGGGTCTCTCGGTGCCCTTTTGTAGGATCACATACTGCTCCTGTGCGTTTAATTCATTATATTTATTAGACATTATATTTTCTCATAAGGTGATTTTTGTACCGCGAGCCAAAGTTGATCCATCGTCTGCTGCAGCTGCATCAAGGGCTCTACTGTAGCGGCCTCATCCAGAGTTAGATCATCATTTAGTCCAAAGAGGCGCAACCTATCCAGGCCGGGATGCCCTATGGCAGCATATTCCCAATCGAGTATAAATACACCCAAATCATTGATAATGATGTTCTCTGGAACCAGATCATGATGACAGATAACCGCCTGCCATTTAGCCTCATCAACCGCAGTGGCCGTAGCTTCCATCGCCTCTATCGACATTGTCAACAAAGTGCCCTCAGGCAGTTGACTCATATACTGTTGGCAGTATTCGAGATAACGTCGACATACCATACCATCAACATCAATTGCCTGTATCCTATCCAAAGCATCAGACAGTAACTGCATGATATGGCCGCTTTCTGAACTGCCACCACGCATCGGTCTACCTTCAATATATTGTGAAACCAGTACCTCATCTGCCGAAAAGTAAGTCTGCGGGACAATACCCGTAGCCTGAAGTTGGCTTAAGATCTGCCCTTCACGGTGCCGATCAATACCCAAGCTGGCACTTATCGGAGAATTAACTCTGACCACCGCATGACAGTCTGCTGCGGTAACGAGAAAGGTCCTATTGGTTCTACCTCCGAGAAGCTCTCTGACCACTTCTGGCTTAGACTGCGGCGGCTTGGCCACGCCCAGATCCCATTGACGCCAGCTAGATAGAGTTCGATGCAGTAGTCGCTGAGTTCTGTCTATGATAATTTTTTCTCCAGGAACAATAGCCTACCGCGGCCAGGACGAGATACAGCGCAAACATAGCGGCAGTCTGATGCAACCCTCTATCCAGATACAAAAAGATCGAAACACTATCAATCACAATCCAGTATAACCAGTTTTCCAATACTTTTTTGGCGACCATAACTGTACTTAGTATACTTGCCCAGGTAGTAAATGAGTCGACATAGGGAAGCCGTGCGTCGGTGTTGGCGGCGAGCAAATAACCTGACACTACCGTTGCTAGCACCACCAGCAGCAGCGCATTGAAATGGTTTCTCAGACTCCAGGTCGCTATCAAAACCCCCTGGCCATAAGAGCCTCCATGCTGCCACTGATACCAGCCATAAATAGCCATGGCCATATAATATAGATTCAGGCCAGATTCCATATAGAGGTTAACATCCCCAAAAATCCACACATAGATAGCGGTGCTAAAAAATGCACAGTACCAACACAGGCTATTTTCTTTCATGGCCAAAATGAGATAGGCGATAGATAGCACCACCGCCAATGTCTCAAGATTAACCCAATCAAACATAACCTATAACGCCCTATAGCCAGGAATTATTTTAGCCACATAGACGGCCATATTAAATTCCTCATAGCATGCCGCAATGGTGTCCTGTACGCATCGCATAGCATGTTGGTACTCACCCTGAACTACCGTACTGGTCGGAAAGGTAGTCACGGTCAGATCATCAAACTGATTAATCCTAGTAATAAAACCGTCAATAGGGGTGATGAAATCTTCCCGATTAGGGTACATGCTAATGTCAATGGTGACGTCCATGCTGCTACTCCTGTCAATTAAATGAAATTGCTAAAATGCATAGTTTGCACTAACTCCTATCATGCGTGGCTCACCGAGCTGGTAATAGGCCTCAGTCTCATAGAACTTTCGAGGATCATTGCCAAAACCCCCAAAGCCGCGCACGATCACTGCTTCATCAGTCAGGTTTCGAGCCCAAAGTGAAAGGCCCCAATCTCCCGCAACATAAGCCATGCTGACATTGACTAATTCATAGGATTGCGTGGGTTCGTTATGACTCGATGAGAGAAAAAATTTATCTTTGCCTTCAATATCGACGGTTAAGGTCAAGCTATCAGACAGCCGTGACGAAAAGCCCAAAGCGAATTGATAGCCTGGCGCATGTGCCTGTTCACGACTATCAAGGTCCGCAGATAGCGGAACATCGTATTCGGTATCTAACAGACCGACACTGCCAAACAGCGCCAATGTCTCGCTGGCCAACCAGTTAAACTCTACCTCAACACCCCGATTGCTACCCGCCGCTGAATTGCCAATATAGTCAATAAAGGTGGTTGCATTACTCTCTTCCCGAGATTGAACCAGTGACTGTTTTAACTGAACCTCGTTACGGTCCTGATAAAATAGGGAGACCTGTGTCTGAAGTTTATCGTCAAACCACAGGCCCTTAGCTCCCAGTTCATAGTTGAGCATCAGCTCACTATCAAACTCTCGATCATCAGTGGACAAGGACGAATTACTGTTAACACCACCGGCCTTGTAGCCACGAGAAATCAAACCATAGACCATGGTCTTTGGCGACCATTGATAATGCATTGCGATGCGTCCACCCCAGATAGCTTCATCAACCCGATGGATCACTAGATCACTGTCCCTATAAGCGGCTTCGCGATTTTCAAATCGAACACCGGTGGTTAGGCGCAGTTCCGAGGACAGCTGGGTATCTAACTGGCCATAAACCGCATGATTGCGGGTATCAAAGTCGCTGGTAAAATCTGCGGCTAAATAGGTGTATTGACGCAGTAATTGTTCGTTCTGTTGACGCCCATATATGCCAACTACCCAGTCAGTGCTGCCATTGAAGACCTGCGCTGACGTGGAGGACACGAGTTTAATATCAACCGTGGCATTTTTACGATCACGGATGTAGTTATCATTGGAGTTGTACTCCCATCCCTCACAGGGCTGGTCTGCGCAAATAGCCGCGAATGCCCAGTCTTCGTCATAACCGTATTCAAGATTGTTGTCAGCATAACTAATCAAGCTGATGAGATTAAAATGGTCATTGCCCAGCCAGGTGCTTTGCAATGCTAAAGCGGTCGCCTCATGACGATCATGACCCGGGGTGTCAGATAATGTGTTTCGGGTATTGTCTAACGAAAAGGCATCGTAGCCATTGTCAGCATTAACATGGAAAACCGTTAACTTAAGCTCTAAGTTTTCACCGGCTTTCCAATCAAAAATCGACCGCAAACTCAATTCATCTAGGTTGTCGGTATCATCACGCTGTAAATAATCATTGCGGATATAGCCATCGCTCCTGTGCTGCTGCAAGGCTAGGCGGTAACCAAGCTGTTGGTTAATCGGGCCACCGACAGCAATCGAAACCGTCTGCGTATTATAATCGCCCAGAGACACTTCTAGGTTGCCCTCGGTGGTCTCGGTTGGCTGATTAGAACGCAGATTAATAAGCCCAGCTAGAGCATTGGCGCCAAAAAGCGTCCCTTGAGGACCACGCAGAATTTCAACTTGCGCTATGTCCATGGTGGTTGCCGCACCGGCAATACCCGTAAAATCAATACCGTCTACCAGAATTCCCACGGAGGGGTTGAGCGGCTCGATAAATTGACTACGTTCACCAATACCACGAATCTGAAAGAATCTACCGCGCGACGCACCGCTAGAAAAGTTGACATTGGGCGCCAGATTAAGCAACTTTTCCAAATGTCGAGCCTGGCGCCGAGCAATGGTTTGGCTATCAAATACGGTGATGCTCGCCGCTGTTTTCAGCAGACTGGCATCGCGGAAATCTGCAGCGACTATTACCTCTTCAATTGCTGTATTGGCTACCGTAGCTGTTGAGATTAAGGCGGCTGTTGCGATTATAGTGGCGGGGGCAAAACCAACAGGCACCAGAGAAGTAAGCGATTGAATAAAAAAGTTTGAATGGTTCATAGGAGCCTCAGTAACAGTAATGAAAGTTAAGGAGACCCGGAGAAAAAGACGATAGTGAAAGGCAGAGGTTACGTTAGTCCTATTCCTACGCCGGCATAATCCGGATCAGGTTCAAAGGGTTCATCTCAGGTCAACTTACGCTGGCCGCCCCTTAGGAAGCGCGACGATGGTATCATCAGTTGGTTAGCAGATAAAGAATAATTCGTCACTATTGGTGGCGATCATTAAAGAAAATCTTGGTTGATTATGGCCGGGAATAACCGCAACTCTAACGCCCTCGCTAAACTGTACAGGCCAGAATTCGGCTGATCTGGCACAGTGAGCGACCCGATTCCGAACGCAGATCTTCGAACACCCGCTCGACAATTTTTAAATCACGCTTCGCCGTAGGGCTGAATTTTTTCATATAACCATGATGGACCAATGCGTCGCATACATCTTTCGTCAACAAAAAAGTATCCTTACCCATACTGCGTAATATCCATGGCCCAGTGTTACCGCCCAGCCGGCAGCCTTCACTTTTCATTATTTGCCAGAGTCCAGTTATATTATCCTCGGGCCACTGCGCGATAAATTTTCCAAAACCGCCGTGGCTCTGCTGTTTATCTAATACCAAGACCGCATTGTTTCGCACTGAAACTATCTTGGTAAAGTTGCGCACAATACTGGTGTCCTGTGCTAGCTCCTCAAGTTTTTCATCACTAAAATGGGCAACAGCTAAAGGATTAAATTGGGCAAACGCCGCTTCAAAACCGGGCCATTTTTTGTCGATAACACGCCAGACAAATCCCGCGCGAAAAACACAGCGAGCCATCATAGACAGATATCGATCATCCGACTGCGCGGCTAGCTGATCAGAGGTTTTAGCCTTAGGCAGAGAGGCTTCAAATGTTTCGGGACCACCGCGAGAAGCCGCAGCGAGCTTGTAGATGGCATTAAATGATGTCATTGAACGAGGACCTTAGTAAAGGACCATCTTCTCACGGCGGATACGATTAGCCAACTACAATCAGCCATAGATCCCTAGTAAACACGCGTTGGCTATAGTAGCCCACTGCGATCGAGAATCTGCAAAATAAATCGAGACGCGATGATAAACAGAATTAAACTAAAAACCTTGTCTAGCAGCCAACTGCTTTTTTGAAACCGAATCAAGAGTCGCGAGTGACTAAGAGCGACAGCAATCAACATAAACCACAGGGCATCTACGCCACCCGCAATTAACGCTAGGGCAACTTTATCCCCAAACGCAATATCGATGGTAGCAACCTGACTAAAAAGAGCCGTAAAGAAAAGGAGAACTTTGGGATTGACCACTGCAATTAAAAATCCGTCCCTGAGGGCGTACCAAACAGACGAGGGTCCCGACACTACCATACCTACATCTTTTTTTAACGGAGCTATAAGTAGTTTGATCGCTAAAATCACTAAAAAGGCGCTACCCAAAATCTGAATAGCATCGAATAACATTGAATTAGCTGCAATAGCTACCGATAAACCAGAAGCCGTTGCAAAGGCAAATAGGCCTATCGCGACGCCATGCGATAGTGCTGCACAGACGCCTGCAATGCGGCCCTGCGATAGGGAATGATTAATAATTACTGCGAGACTGGGTCCAGGCGACATTGCTCCAAACAAGCAGGCTACGGTCACCGTAACCCAGAATGTGAGGTCTAAATTACTGTCAAATGGGAAGTTCATGGTGTTTTATACAGTGCTGGGGGGATAACACAAGATAAATCTTTTTGCGAAGGTGGCCTTGGCGCGCGTCAGAAAACCGCCGACAAAAGTCATCAAAGCGCAGGAGGGGACTAATTCTACTTTAGATTATCCGTTATCCTCTGTAGCAATTCGCCTCGGTCCTCTTGATTCAGGCTTGCGATAAGATGGAAGAGCTTATCGATACTATCGCTTGAATCCGCCAGGTCCTGCTCACGCTGGGAGGGTGCCTCATACATAGATTCTGGCGTTATGCCAAAATAATTAGCAATACGTAATACTGAGTCACGACGTGGCTCTCTGGTAACCTCACTCAATATGCGATTGATCGTCGGTTGAGGGACGCCAGTCGCTCTTGCCAGCGCGCTTTGGCTAATCTGTTTTTCACGCATCAACCTTGCAAGTTGACGGCTCATCTCTAATTTCATACCAGCTCCCTCGAGTCGCAATCTTGGCATTCACTGCTATACAGAGTTATATTGTTTACTATAAATATAGTATAGTTTTTTTTTGGTTGCAAAAAATTTTCGTAGATGTTGGCCTGCGTTTAAATTTCCCCAATGCCAATTGGGCAATTTTCTTCAGAATATTGCACATATTCAGGGAAGTTTTAGCACAGTAACCGAGAATATACAATACTTTAAAGCATGTACCCCCCCAATGCCTGTCCCCGCTCCCTTTAAGTCATGAGCGCAATCTTGGGGATGAGCCCAATTTAAGCCAACCCGCACAACAAAGTATTGCAATGATGGCACTTTGACGAAGGTGCTAGATAACCAATGAGCTACCCTTCAATTTATAGTTAGCGTAGATTAACTGACAACTATGAAGGCTATGCATTGCAAAGGTTAGCTAGCTGCCAAAAGACTAAGAATATCTGGATGGTCTGTAATAATACCGTCTATGCCCAGATCCATAAGCGCCCTCATCGTAACTGCATCATTGACGGTCCAGGCCTCGACTCGTATATTCTGCTTATGGGCCGCCTTTATAACGCTGGGTGTAAGGACCCTTAGCCCTCCATAGGTGGGCGGAAGCTGCACAGAATACCCCGGCGAACGGTACAGATGTCCCAAACCGATACGGCTTAAAACCACCAACCAATAAGCCTCACTCTCGCCCAGAGAAGTTGGGACGCTAGGACAAATCTGACGAAAACGGCGCAGTACCGAGGAGTCAAAGGACGCCACCAAAACCTGCTCATACAGTCGATGCTGCGCTACTAAATCACAGAGCTTATCCGCAGCAGCCAAATCCAGGGGTTTTATTTCGATCATATATCGGCTCTTGGGTAGCCGATTAAAGATAGATTTTAGGGTAGGTACTTTTATGCTCTGCACTGACACCAAAGAAGGATAATCGATCTCATGGAATCCAACCTCATAGGCCTGTATCTCGTCGAGGGTCATTTGAGCTATAACGCCTGAGCCATTAGTCGTCGTATCAATCACCGCATCATGTCGCACAACTAAGACGCCATCGGCCGTTAGATGCACGTCTACCTCTAAAACATCTGCCCCAACAGCCAGTGCATTAACCGCAGCCTCCAAAGTGTTGCCAGGCATCAAGGCTCGGCCATTACGGTGGGCAATCACATCGAAATCAGCCGATTGATAGAACGCAACATGATCAACGCGATGCTGTGGAGGCATCGCCCAGAGCAGGCCATAGATGATGGCGACAGAAACGACCAGTATCGTTTTCATGAGCTTAGCGGTTACGCCGATTCTCAATTAGCTCCTCGACGACCGAGGGGTCAGCCAACGTAGACGTATCACCCAAGCTGTCGAGCTCATTGGCCGCAACCTTGCGCAAAATGCGTCGCATAATCTTGCCTGAGCGAGTTTTCGGCAGTCCCAGAGCCCACTGGATAATGTCAGGTTTCGCGATCGGTCCGATTTCAGACACACAAAGAGCAACCAACTCTGCTCGCAAAGTATCATCAGGCACAACACCAGACATTGGCGTCACGTAGCAGTAAATACCCTGACCTTTGATATCATGGGGGTAACCCACCACGGCCGCCTCGGCAATTTTCTCATGCAACACCAGGGCACTTTCGACCTCTGCCGTACCCATGCGGTGACCGGAGACATTCAACACGTCATCGACTCGACCAGTGATCCAGTAATCACCATCCTCGTCGCGTCGCGCGCCATCGCCGGTAAAATAATAGCCGGGGTAGGCACTGAAGTAAGTCTCGATACAGCGCTGATGATCCCCATAAACCGTGCGTATCTGGCTCGGCCATGATGACTTAATCATCAATAGGCCTTCACCGGCACCTCTAATC
>Ga0075443_10001288_pt1 | contig 10283 bp, 8 predicted proteins | sample CoawatmetaG00DNA_3_FD_71583 | JGI IMG/M metagenome (GOLD analysis project Ga0075443, IMG submission 71583) | Marine microbial communities from the West Antarctic Peninsula - Coastal water metaG006-DNA | ecosystem: Environmental > Aquatic > Marine > Coastal | place: Atlantic Ocean: West Antarctic... | reverse complement strand
GACAAAAGTTCAAGGCGATCTGAAGCAGTGAGGAAATTCGGACGGATCATACAAACACCTGAATCCCATTCGCTCAGTCCGTCAATACAAAAGTCGGGTGATCAAGGACTCCGAGTATAGGTAAATTCAGCCCAAAATGTAGTAAGCGGCATACTATCGCAAATTGAATAGTCGCTTCAGGTTAACCTGCTTTTTAGCAGGTCACCGGATTTCAGCAGAATTGGATATCCGACCATCGAGAAAGCGGTGTTGATTTGCTTCAGAGCGCGCAGCGTCTCTTGGTGGATATTACTGGTCTCGATACTCTCGGCCAACCCGTCGCGTAGACGACCAATATGATTTCGCTGTAACTTCTGCTCGACTTTGCGAACCTTTTCTTTGGCGGCGACAAGCTCACGGGCTTCGGCCGGATTTTGATTCATCATAACATTCAGGGCCAGTTGAACATTGCTTTGCACACGGTCCGAAAAGTCACCGATTTCTTCACGACCCTTTGGGGAGAACTGTAATTTTTGCGCGTCGAGCCGCTTAGCCAACTCCAACATGACCCGAGCAATGGCATCAGATGCGGAATCAAGGCTGGAGGAAATCGACGCAAGTTCCATCGACCGACGACCAAGATCCTCGTCCAGACCCGTCCGCCCCAACTGCGCCAAGTAGAGCTTTACATCAAGGTGCATCGTCTTAATCGCAGCGTCCTGATCGCGGATCGTTTTCGCAGTGACACCATTCCAAGTGTCATAAAGCGGTTCGACCGACATCAGCATATGTTCGATTTTTTGTCCCATCCCCAGCAATTCACGCGCAGCACAATCCAAGGCACGTTGCGGTCGCTCCAAAGCGTTTGGATCTAGGGCAGGGACCGCCAAAAGCGCCTTATCCTCTTTGGCCTTATCCGGCATCAGGCGCGTTAACACAGCGGTCAGCACCCCGACAAACGGCAATGCAATGGTGGCCAGAACCAGATTGAAAACCAGATGCGCGTTGATGGATTGTCGCGCAGGGGTCGACCCCAGACGCGCCAGCAGATCGGGTAACGCAACAATAAGCAAGGTCGCCAGAATGGCACCACCACCGCGCAAAACAAGGTTAGCGACAACCATTCGGCGCGATGATAACGGTGCGGACAACGTCAACACATAGGCAATGAACGCCCCACCCAGATTTGCACCGAGGATCATTGCGACAGCTGCTTGAACTGGCAGAACGGCTTGTGCTGCCAATGTGACAAACAACAAAACGGCTGCGACACTTGAATGCACAACCCAAGCAAAACCGGCACCCAAAACGAACGCCGTCACCAGATCACGCCCAAGGTATGCCATGGCGATCTGCGTGCTGGGATTGGCCACCAATGGCCCCGTCGCGGCACGGATCATATCCAATGACACAAAAATAAGTGCAAGCCCGATATGGATGCGGCCAATTTGGCGGGTATTGGCGCTGTCACGCATGAAAATAACGACACCAATTAACAGCAAAAGCGGGATCAAGATTGGTTGGCGTACCATCAAAAGCTGCGTGACAATTGCCGAGCCGACGTCTGCCCCCAACAAGATAGCCAATCCAACGGCCGTCGCGACACCGCCCTTGGCCACAAAGTTGGACACCAAAACCGCCACCGCAGTTGAACTTTGTAAAAATACCGCAGCCCCCATACCTGAAGTCGCCGCCAACAGGCGGTTCTTAGCGGAATGGCGCAACCAGATCCGTAAGGGCGCTGCAAAGCCGCGCTCGACTCCGGTGCGGACCAATCGGACAGCCCAGATAAGGAGGGCCGCGGCCCCTGCTATTTCAATCAGGAATTGAAGCGGATGTGGATTTTCCACGGATCAAACTTTCTGTCAGAGATATGAACTAGAACCGGTATGAACCGGCGCCCGCTTCGGGACCGATCCGTATGGTCTGAAAACCATCGTTCCATGTTTGCTACAGGAACGCGCCTTCGAGTGTGTTAAACCCCACGCGGGCATCGGCGCGCAAGTCACAACTGAATGTGCCGCACGGGGACGGCGGGGAAATCGCGATATGTCCGCCGACATCCGCGCTCGCTAACCGCGCACCCACGCCCCACTGGCTATCCCATCCAACGTCCAGCTCCCAATGCGCCAGCGGACCAACCGCAGCGTCGGAAATCCGACATGGGCGGTCATGCGGCGGACTTGGCGGTTGCGGCCCTCTGATATCGTGACCTCGATCCACGCATCTGGCACGGACTTGCGAAAACGGACAGGCGGGTCGCGGTCCCACAGCGCGGGCGGATCAATCAGATGAACCTTTGCAGGGCGCGTCAGTCCGTCTTTCAACGTGACCCCATCGCGTAACGGCTGTAAGTCGGCATCCGTAGGCGCACCTTCAACCTGCACGTAATACGTCTTAGCCATCTTGTGCTTTGGGTCCGATATTTTGGCCTGCAACGGGCCGTCATCCGTCAACAGCAATAACCCTTCGCTATCGCGGTCCAAACGGCCTGCGGGATAGACGGCCGGCACATCGACATAGGCCGACAGGGTCGGGCGGGTTGTCGGGCTTTTGGTATCCGTGAACTGGGACAACACGCCAAACGGTTTATTAAGCAAAATAAGCTGAGACATTGGCGCGGTGTAGCGGGCAAATTCGGCATATGCAAAACTTACGCGAAACTTATGCAAAAAATACACGAAAAATTTGGGGTGAAAACAAATTTCAAGGCCGTGCATTTTAGGGATTGCACGAATCCAAAATAGGCATAAATGGGCGCATATAGAAGCCAACGCACGCGCCTCTGGCCGGTGACAGTCATCACTCGTGTTTACGTAGCGACGGTAACTTCTCCCTTGGAACTGAGCGGTCTCTTTTGTGGGCAGAACCCCACTCTTATGGCCGAGTCTTTTGGAGTAGTCAGATGACTGTACATGCATCGCCATTCGTGGCGTCAAACCCTATTGCTATGCCCTCTCGCTTGGACGCATTTTGCGCCGCAAATACCTTTGATCAACCGACCCTTGTGATCGACGTGGACCGCGTCGAAGCCCAGTACCGCGCGCTTGCCGCCGGCCTTGGCCGCGCATCTATCCACTACGCCGTGAAAGCCAATCCAGCCGACGAAATCATCGCGCGTCTTGTCGCCCTCGGGTCGCATTTTGATGCAGCATCAAAAGCCGAGATCGCCCTGTGCTTAAGCCACGGCGCCGACCCTGCGCATGTGTCATTCGGCAACACGATCAAACGGTCATCCGACATCGCATGGGCGCACGCACAAGGGATCACGCTATTTTCGGCAGACGCCGATGAAGAGCTTGAAAAGATTGCACAAAACGCACCTGGTGCGCAGGTTTACATCCGCCTGATCGTTGAAGTATCCCAAGCAGACTGGCCTTTGTCGCGAAAATTTGGCTGCGACCGTGACACCGCAATCCGCCTACTTGGCTATGCAAAATTGCTTGGTCTTGATCCTGTTGGGTTCTCGTTTCACGTCGGGTCTCAGACCCGCCAAGCAGCGATGTGGGCACCGTCTCTCGACGCGCTGGCAGACATCTGGGATGCGGCAAAAGATGCAGGATACGATCTGACATTGCTCAACATCGGCGGCGGGTTCCCAGCGTTCTACGGCGAAGCAATCGAGGCGCCAACAGCCTATGCGACAGACGTCATGGCGCAGGTCACAGCCCGCTTTGGCGACGTGGCCACCATTATGGCAGAGCCGGGTCGCGGCCTTGTCGCAGAGGCGGGTGTGATCGTCGCAGAAGTCATGCTCGTATCACGCAAATCCGACCGCGATATGCACCGCTGGGTCTATCTTGATATCGGCCGTTTCTCTGGCTTGGCCGAAACCGAAGGCGAGGCAATTCGGTACCAGTTTGAGACCGCAAAAGACGCCGACGCGATGGGTCCGTGCATCTTGGCTGGCCCGTCATGCGACAGCGTCGATGTGTTGTACGAAAAACGCCCAATGATGATGTCGATGTCCCTAAAATCCGGCGACCGCGTGTTGATCCGAAACACAGGCGCCTACACGTCGACATATTCTAGCGTTTGCTTTAACGGCTTTCCGCCGCTGGCAGTGGTAGCCATCTAACGGTATACAAATGTATTCTGGTAAATATCTGTAACTAAACAATTTTTTATTTACAGGCGCGCAGAAATAACTAGTGTGGCCTCACAAAAATATTTGTGGGACCTCTATCAATGACATCAATTTCAGATCATCCACTGCGCTATGCAATGGCGAATGAATTGCATGCAAGGCCGTTCCCAACGCTGAACGCGCCGTCGCGTGCGGCCTATCTGGCGATCACGTCTCAGACACCTGATCGGGCCGCCGAACGGACCCATCTTATTGCACTTTTGGACCGCTATGGCGCGCCACATCCGCAACCGGATGCGACCCATTATTCCGGCCAAATCGGCAAGCATATGCTCAAATGGGAAAGCCATTCTGAGTTTGTGACCTACACAATTTTTGGCGACGGAAACGCAATTCCGCCATTTGACGCGTCTACCTTTGCAATGTTTCCTGATGACTGGCTGCAGTCCGCCCCTGGCCAACGGATCACAAGCGCGTTGATCCGAGTGGAAACACGCGACGGTGACGGCCGTATTATTGATAAAACAAATCAATGGTTTGTGCCCGAAAGTTTGGCAATTGCCCGTGTGCTAGAAGACGAACTGGTCGTTGCATCCGATTTTCGGATTGATCCCGCGGGGCACATGCGCATGGCAGTTTTTGCAGGCGCAGAAACAGGTGGACGGCGGATTGGCCGAGTCGTGCAACGCCTGTGCGAGATTGAAACTTATAAGGCCATGGCGATGCTCGGATTGGCCAAGGTCCGCGACATGGGACCAGAGCTTTTGACGTTAGATAAGCAACTGTCGTCCTTGGTGGCCGAGCTAAACAGCGACACGCTCAAGTCCGATGAAACCCTGCGCCAAATTTTGCAGACTTCGGCGGTGTTGGAACATGCGGTGGCGCAATCTGCATACAGGTTTGGTGCCACGCGCGCCTATGAAGCTATTGTAAATCAACGTATTTTTATCCTGCGGGAAGAACGGTTCTTGGGCCGCCAAACGTTTGGTGAATTCATGATGCGCCGCTTTGATCCGGCGATGCGTACGGTGGAATCGACCCAAAGTCGGCTGCAAAGTTTGACCGACAGGGCGGCGCGCGCATCTGATCTTTTGCGGACCCGCGTTGATGTTGAACGCTCTGACCAAAACCAAGATTTGATGACGTCGATGGACAAACGCGCTGATCTACAATTGCGATTGCAACGCACCGTCGAGGGCCTTTCAGTCGTCGCGATCAGCTACTACGCTGTCAGTCTTGCGCTATACGTCCTTGGACCGGTGGAAACGGCTTATGGCGTCAGCAAAACAATGCTTGCCGCGGGGGTCACACCGGTCGTGTTGATCGTCGTTTGGCTACTGATCCAGCGGATACACCGCAAGATGCATTAAAGCCCGCGAATGCGTGGGTCTAATGCGTCACGTAGCCCGTCACCAATGTAGTTTACCGACAAAACGGTCAGCGAAATCGCAAGGCCCGGCCAGATCACCCGCTCTGGGAACGACGTCATCCGGTCGACGCTATCAAACAGGATTTTCCCCCATGTCGGGAAATCCGACGGAAAGCCCAGTCCAAGAAACGACAGCGCGCTTTCTGTGATAATCGCAGTCGCAAGCCCAAGCGTCGCGGACACCATAATCGGTGACATCACATTGGGCAGCAGGTGCCGTGTGATCATGCGCCGCGCTGGGGTCCCGATGGACCGCGCGGCCAGCACAAATTCGCGTTCTTTCAGCGCCATAACATCGCCGCGCACGATGCGCGCGGTCTGCATCCAGCTCGTGATCCCGATGCCTGTGACAATCAGAATAAAGATACCTTGCTCGGGCCCAAACGTGCTGCGCAGCGGGTCGCGGAACAGCAGCATCATCACCAACAACAGTGGTAGAAGGGGTAATGCCAGCACCAGGTCAGTAAAGCGCATCAGCAACCCGTCAAGCCGTTTGAAATAGCCCGAAAGCACACCGACGGTCGTGCCAATCAGCAGGGCCAAGATCATCGCAGTCCAGCCAACAGCAAGCGAAATACGCCCGCCTTGCATGATGTTCGCCATGATATCGCGCCCAAGGTTGTCGGACCCCATCGGGTTGCTCCAACTGACTTTTGCGCCGCTATCAAACAGCGCCATATAGATTGGCCGGATGTTTTTGTTGCGGATGTTCAGCTTGCCTGCATCCACGTCCCAAATCAGCGGGCCAATAGTGCAAAACAGCGTGATAAAGATCAGGAACCCAAGTCCAAGAACGGCACCCTTATGCGTCCGGAATTGATCCCAAACGTCCAACCACTGGCTGCGCGGTTTTTCGGTCATTTCCAAGGTGTTATCAGTCATAGCGGATCCTTGGGTCAAGCACGCCGTATAGAATATCGGCAATCAGGTTCATCACAACGATCAGCACCGCCAGCAGGAAGGTGATCGTCATAACCATGGGAATATCGTTACCTTGCAGGGCGATAATAAGCAGCTGCCCAAGGCCGTTCACCTTGAAAATCTGCTCGGTGATAATCGCGCCACCAAAGATCGATGGAATGCCAAGCGCGATAACGGTGACTACAGGGATCATCGAATTACGCAGCACGTGTTTCATGACCACAGTGCTTTCGGACAAGCCCTTGGCACGGGCAGTACGGACATAATCTTGGGACAGGTTGTCAAGCATTGACGCACGCATATAGCGGCTAACTTGGGCGGTCGTTTGCAGGGCCAAAACCATGACGGGCATGATCATCTGACGCAGCTGGAATACGAAGCTTTCCCATGAAGTCACAACATGGGTGGTGTCATAGATTGATGGCAGCCACTTCAACTGGACTGAAAAGATTACGATCAGCAGCACACCGCTGAAAAACGGCGGTACCGAAAAACCGATCATCGATACAAATGTACCGGTTTGGTCAAACACTGAATACTGTTTGTAAGCGGATATAATCCCGATGGGCAGGGCGATCAGCACACCAACGATGTAGGACATTCCGACAACCCACAACGTCTGTGGCAGCCGCTGCGCGATTGTGTCGAACACAGGAGAGCGTGACTGGAACGAGATGATCCGCTGGGCACCATCAGCAAAGTTGGTGCCGAAGATTGCATCAATCCAATACTGCGGTTCAACGATGAAAAACTGCCGCAGCCAAAGCGGGAAACGGACCCACCAAGGTTCGCCTAATCCCAATGCTAGACGCATCTTTTCTTTGACTTCAGGCGGGATCGTCAGCGGCATCTGAGACATTGGGTCGCCTGGAGCGAGCTCCAACAGCATAAAGATAACAAACGCGATGAACAAAAGCGTCGGGATGGACATAAGTAACCTGCGGATAGTGAAGGTAAGCATGTGTTGACGCCTTGGTACAAAACGGTGTGCGGGGAATACGGAGGGCAGGGGAAACCTGCCCTCCGATCGTAGGATGGGTTTTACCCCATCTTGGTCAGAGGCTTATTCGCCCATGCGGTACCAGTCAGCGACGTTCCACAGCTCGGAATCCCAAGTGTTAAGAACAACGCCACCAAGTGTGTTGGCTTTTGCAGATACACGACCACGGTCAACCAGTGGCACGATTGTCATCGTGTCACGTGTCAGCATGTTGTTCATCTCGCGCATCAGATCGCCACGCTTGCCGATATCAGCAGTTGCACCCAACTCGTCGATCAGCGCGTCATATGCTGGATCGCAGAAGCGGTTGATGTTTTCACCCTGCCACTGGCTGGACGGCTTTGGTTCGCCGCCACAACGATATGCTGCGAGATAGGCTTGCGGATCAGTGCCATCAAAGTTGTTGGCGTACATTTCCACGTCCGCATAGAACTTTTGGAACGTGTCAGGCGAACCTGGATCACCACCAAAGAACACGGATGCATCAAGGTTACGAAGTTCGGTTTCTACACCAATTTCGCCCCACCACTCTTTGATCAGAGCTTGGAAATCCTGACGCACAGCGTTTGTGGATGTCTGGTACAAGATACGCAGCTCAACGCCGTCTTTTTCACGGACACCGTCGCCATTGCTATCTACCCAGCCAGCACCGGTCAGCAGCGCTTTTGCGCCTTCGATGTCTTGAGTCAGGCAACCAGTGTTGTCTGTGGATGCATAGATTTCTGGACCAGGAACCAAGTTACATGTCGGGCGACCAGCCTGACCGTAGCCAACTTCAACCAGCAATTCGCGGTCGATAGCCATGGACAATGCGTGACGCACGTCAAACTCGGACAGGAACGGGTGCGGGTGTGCAACTGTGCCACGCTCGCCCTCGGGCAGATCCGATGATGGGTTTGTCAGGTTCATCTCAAGGCGCTCAACAAGTGTGCCGAACGCGCTGATTGGTGTACCAACACCGCCATCGGCCATTGATGCAAGCACGTCCGGTGCCAACTGCATGTTCCAAGCATAGTCAAATTCGCCAGTTTCCATAACGGCACGACCAGCAGCAGTTGCGTCGCCGCCCCCTTTGAAGGTCACAGTTGCGAACGCAGGTTGACCTGCAACGCGGAAGTTTTCGTTGGCAGCCATCTGGATAACGTCATTGGTGCGGAAGTCTGTAACAACAAACGGTCCTGTGCCAATTGGGCCAAAGTTGGCGTCTGTGCATTCAGGTGCTTTTGCACCCAGACAATCAGCGAACTGTGCCGCTTGAATGATTGGGGACTGCGCGCCAGCAAATGGGCCATATGGATTTGGCTTTGGGCTGTCGAATGTGACTTTAACAGTCAGGTCATCAATCGCTTCTACAGATTGCACGCCGTCAAACTTGGAAGCTTGTGCGCAACCGCCTTCGGGGTTCATGCAGTACTGTGCCGTGAACGCCACGTCTGCGGATGTGACAGCAGTGCCATCAGACCAAAGCAGACCTTCTTTCAGCTTCCAAGTGATCGATGTTAGATCCTCGGACACACCGCCATTGCTGACAGTCGGGATTTCAGCAGCAAGGTATGGAACCAATGCGCCAGTGTCGTTATAACGCGCAAGCGGCTCTACGACCATAGATGCGGATTCAAGATCCTTTGTGCCACCTGACAGATATGGGTTCAGGATGGATGGCGCTTGCCAATAGATGATTTTTAGCTCGCCGTCACGTCCGCGCTCGCCTTCGTGACCGTCGGCATATGCCATCGGTGCGAATGCGAGGCCGGCTACGGCGCCCATCAATGCAGTTTTCATATTCATTTTAGTACTCTCCTAGTTGGTGCTCTTATTCTTCGACCTCGGGGTCCCACCGTTGGCCGGTGGGGGTTTGTTGTTATGTCTCGTTGTAAAGGTGGCAGGCGGCAAACTGGCGCGGCTTCACTTCACGGTATTCGGGTTCCACCTGTTTACATATGTCCATCACTGCCGGGCAGCGCGTACAGAAATTGCAGCCCTTTGGTGGGTTGGATGGGGATGGTACGTCGCCTTGCAAAATAATCCGGTTTGTATTGCGGGCAAGTGCGGGGTCAGGTTCGGGCACCGCTGATAGCAGCGCCTTGGTGTAGGGGTGCAACGGGGCCGCGAAAAGCGTTTCGCGATCCGCCAATTCAACGATTTTTCCCAAATACATCACCGCCACGCGGGTCGCGATATGACGGACCATCGACAGATCGTGGCTGATAAACAAATATGTAAGACCATACTTTTCCTGCAGGTCTTCAAGCAGGTTCACGACTTGGGCTTGGATCGACACGTCAAGCGCGGCAATCGGCTCGTCACACACAATAAATTTAGGGTTCAACGCCAGTGCGCGGGCAATCCCGATCCGCTGGCGCTGCCCACCTGAAAACGCATGTGGGTAACGTGCCGCAAATTTGCGGTTTAGACCAACTGCATCCATCAGCTCGGCTACTTTTTCACGCTTTTCCATTGGCGTCAGCGTGGTGTGTTCATCCAATGGTTCGCGAATAATCGCCTCCACTGTCATGCGCGGATTTAGGGATGCCTGCGGGTCTTGAAACACCATTTGCATGGTTGGGCGCATTTCGCGCAATTGACTTTGCGGCGTGTCGCCAATTTCGCGGCCATCAATTGCGATCTGGCCGCCAGTAATATCGTAAAGCCGCAGGACAGCGCGCCCCGCAGTCGACTTGCCGCATCCGCTTTCACCCACAAGACCAAGCGTCTCGCCTTCCATCACGTCAAATGTCAGACCATCAACGGCTTTCACCTCGCCGACACGGCGGCGCAGCAGGCCCGAATAAATCGGGAAATGCATTTTCAGATCGCGCACCGAAACCAGCGGCTTGGCAGGATTATCCAGCATTAGCGACCTCCAG
>Ga0075443_10001270_pt1 | contig 10367 bp, 7 predicted proteins | sample CoawatmetaG00DNA_3_FD_71583 | JGI IMG/M metagenome (GOLD analysis project Ga0075443, IMG submission 71583) | Marine microbial communities from the West Antarctic Peninsula - Coastal water metaG006-DNA | ecosystem: Environmental > Aquatic > Marine > Coastal | place: Atlantic Ocean: West Antarctic... | reverse complement strand
TCGACACAATAGGCAAATTATATAAAGATACACATATATCTTTATATACATGGGACGATTTTATGACGGCGACATACAGGGTAAATTTTGGTTTGGCGTTCAAGATAGTGATGATGTTAAAAATTTAGTAACCATCCGTGAACACACATATTATAGTTGGAAAGCTTGCAACTGTGCAGCTGAAATTGATGATGATGATTATTGTAGACAGTGTTATGAAACCAAAGACGATCATATAGAAGCTGTTATAGAAGAGGAAGAATATGAAGACGAATGTTTGTATTACGAAGAATGTAGTCACGGATATAGTCTTGATAAATCAACCCATTATGAAGATTTAGTAATAACTATGGAAAACTTGAAAAAAGAAATCCCCGAAGAAATTCTGAAAGAATTTGAAACCATTGAACAAAATGATAAAATATTAGATGCATTTACGGGTGTGTTTAATAATATGAATGATATTATTACTCGTGTATTGGATGATGAGAAAGAAAGACATAGTGCGAGAATTTTAGTTGCTAGATATACGTTAGGATTTCAAATAGAGTATTGCTTACGAACAACAGATGTTTGTAATATTAATTGCGAATACTAGATATATGACTCGATATAGTGACTAAAATAGTAGCCTAATATATATGAAATCGCGCAGAACAATACGCAATCGAAAAATCCAATCCCAAAAAGGTGGTGGGATTGGATCAAGTAAGCCGAAGAAAAAGTCTCCTTCGCCACCAAATACAACAAAAAAGGTAAAATCTGTATCGTTTTCCTCTAATAACGAAGTTCGAGAACAGAGTCCAAAATCAGAAGACGAATTTTATCATCGAGTTCCAGTAAATCAACAGGCAAAGAGAATAAAAACGAGGAAAGAAAGGTTTTTACAAAAAAGAATACGCCAAACTGCAAAAACCGACTACAAAAATCGACAACGTGAACAAGATATATTGGATCTCCTACGTGGAAATAGAATATAATTAGGTATGTGCGGCATATTTGCGAATATATTGAACCACGTCTTCGCTGGTTTCCCATTTTAGTCCATAATCTGATTGATTATGAACTACAGGAATTCCCATAGCTTCACACTCTTGAACACTATTCGCGTTTCCATCACGTGAAGTCAATCGTAATACAATAAAGCATTTTTTATAGATGTCCGGCATAGATTCATAAGGAACACTATTTTGGTTACTCAAAATATATTGATATTGCGGAAGTATCAGCTTAACCGTCTCGTATATATTTTTACCATATATGTGTTCTCTACCTGGAATTTGTCCATTGAAAATATAAATGGACTTTCCCAATTCGGATTTAGGTATAGGATAGAATAGCGATGTATCCACCATATTGAAATCAACATAAATGGGCGACAAATTTTGCTCAGAAAGACGGTGATAGAGGCATTGGCTAATGGCTAAATGAACAACATTATGTAAACATCGGACTTCTTGAAGAGTGGCTTTCGATTGACCATTTTCGGGATTCGCATCTTCTCCGCCCCATATAATAAATTTCACCCCCTTGTGTGCGTTTAAAACAGTGAGGTCATTGTCGTCATAGACACCGAAGAAAACACACGGTTCGTCAACGGAAACTAATGGTTGGAAATCAAAGTGTTTCATGAACCGTGAATATAATGAATGCAACCCTTTACACACATATCCTTGTTTTACGTGTCCAAGAATTTGTGCAATGGGAAGTTTTTGTATGAGCGGAGATGATTTTATGATAGGGTGGGTGCGTCGGGATTCATTGTATCCATTTGTCGCATAATGTTGCATAGCGGCTTGTTTCGTAGAAATCCCCGCATTGCGCAAGTCGGCATAGCACGATATATAAAATTCCCAGTCAAAATCTGGATATTTTTCAAAAAATGTAGACATTTTTATAGTATTTAGATATATAAATATTATATAATGAAAAACATTACTTTGATTATTGGTGCTCGCCCCAATTTCATGAAGGCATTTCCAGTGTATGAAGCATTAAAAGAAGATTTTAATTTGACTTTAATACACACGGGGCAACATTTTGATGCGAAAATGAGCGATGTTTTTTTCAATCAATTGAAATTTCCAAGACCAGATATTCACTTGTCTTTAGAAAAGAAAACGAAATCAGGTGACTTTGATGATAAAATGTATGTGAATAATGGTGAATATTTGAAAGACAAAGATGCGGTGATACAAGAATTAATGAATTATGATGGCGATCTTGGACAATTGGGAGAAATACGTGATAAATTGAAAATAGAATTTGAGAAATGTAATCCTGAGCTAGTCGTTGTGTTTGGTGATGTAACTAGCACATTAGCGGCCGGATTGGCTGCGAAAATTTTAAATATTGATTTAGCACACGTAGAGAGTGGATTACGTAGTGGTGATATGTTAATGCCTGAAGAGGTCAATCGTGTGTTAACCGACCATATTACCAAATATTATTTTATCACTGAACAAAGTGGTGTAGATAATCTAAAGGAGATAGGCGTTACAGAAAATGTGTATCTGGTAGGAAATACAATGATTGATACACAAAAGAAATACTTACAACCAGCCTTGGACACCAAGTATCATGAAACATTGGGTGTAAAATCAAAAGAATATGTCTTGATTACATTACATCGCCCAAGTAATGTAGATGATATGGATAAATTAAAGGAAATATTTGATGATTTTGATGAATTGAGTAAAACAGAAAAACTGGTATATCCTATTCACCCTCGTACAAAAAACCACTTGGAAAAGTTGGGTTATTTGAAAAAAGTCCAAGAAAATCCTAATATTATCTTGGACGAGCCTTTGGGTTATTTGGAATTCACGTGTTTGATGGCGAATTGCAAATATTTGGTGACCGACAGCGGAGGATTACAAGAAGAAAGTACTGCGTTGGATATTCCTTGTTTTACTTTGCGTGAAAATACAGAACGTCCATCAACATTAATTGAAAATCACGGGACAAACCAAATGATAAATAAAATTAGAGAGATAGAATTGAAACCGTGTAAGGGTTTAATGGATTTATGGGATGGGAAGAGTAGTGTTAGGATTAAACAAATAATTTATTTTGAATATTATTAAATAAAATTATATATATATATATATGATAGATTTGACTTGGAGTGAAAAAAGTGAAGATAATATTAATTCTATAAAAGAATTTAGTAATTTCGTTGAAAAGAGTAAAGAGTTTCAACATAAAATAAATGATAATATTAAATTAACAATTGAAGACAAAAAAGAATATAATTATTTATTAAAAAAATGTAATGAAATTATTATATCTAACTCAGATAGTTTTTTTAATTTTAATGAAATAAATAGAAGTATATTATTTAATCAACCTTTTCCTCTATCTGAAGAAGAATTATATGAAAATAATTTCGATTTAACTGATTTTTTTTCTTCTTTTAATACATTGGGTTTAGATAATATTGAGAAAAAACAAATATCTATAATATTTTCAGCAACTATAGATTATATAAAACATTTATTTTTACAACAATATAACTATTATTCAAATAAATTACACAATTTTAGATTTTACATTGTAACTCCTTCAAAACACGAATATGACTTAATTTCTGATTTTATGAAAAATAATAAAATAGAGAATACAACCGTAATAATGATAGAATATAAATATAATAATGTTTCTCCACTAACTATGATAATGAATATTAGATTTTATTTTTTAACATATTTATTGGTTAATAATTTATCAGAAAAATCTATACTATCAGATTTAGATAATTTACCATTTGATAAATGCTTAGAATATTTAAATATATATGAAACTGTAAATTTAAAATGTACTTCCAACGTTACTGAACCTTTGCGTATAGCACACGGTTCTTTTTCTGCATACAAGTTGAATAAAAAAACAACAGGTTTGATGAAAAAATATTGTAATATTCATAAGATTATAATTAACACTTATAACTCTAGTGTAAGTATACGAAATTGGTATATAGATCAGATAACTCTCGGAGATATATTATTATTTGGTAATCTTAATACGAAGTATATCTATTTTCATACTGACAATATAAAAACATTTAATGGACCAATTGAAGAACGGGGAGATAAATTAAAGAAATATATAAAAGAAAACTTATAAATCTTACTAACAGAACTTATATTTAGAATAGAGTATTCTAAATATGAGTTATACATAAATTTAGGAATCATCCTCTCCATCAATTTAAAACTCTAATCTCCCCCCCTTCGAATATTTATACTCAAAACTTACAAGGTTCATTATTTCTTGTGATATAAAATTACATATCATAATAAAATTTCTTAAATTAAGTTGATTTAAATAAATCATCTATAATTTTATTTCTTCTCTCTAATTCATATTTATCAACAAAATGAAATACTTTATCTATATGAGATGATTTGGATATAGCACTCTCATAATTGATTGTGTTTAATTTTACAAGTTCATTTGAATTAACTATGTCGTAAAACGTATTTTTATTATTAAATCCTTTATTACAACATCTTAACGACCACTCTAAATGAGATTGTCCTCTAACCTTAAAATCATTTTCATTGAATAAACCCGCATTTTTTACCACGTTTTTTGTAAATGTTAGTAATACACCATTTGCTTTAAGAACACAACCATTATTCTTTAATGCACGCTCTTTGTCTAATATTGTGCTATCAGTATTTTTAAGCCAGCATAAATGTTCAATTTTATTTCGCATTGATGCTTCATAGTACGAAATATACCAATTGTCTTCAAATAAAATATCATCATTTAAAATAAATCCAAAATCATAATCACAAGTTTCAGAATATTTTAAAATATAATTACTACTATAATAAATATAATGTAAATAACTATAATTCACTATTATATTAATATTATTAAATTCTTTAAAAGTTTTTATAATATAATCTTCGATTTCTTTGTCCTCAGTTTCACAAATGTCCAATCCTTTTGCTATAAATATTGTAAAAAAATATTCAGTATTAAGCGTAGAAGCAAGGGAGTTAATACACTCTTTGAAATAATCGGTTCTATTAAAAGTTGTTATGCCTAATAAAAAATGTGTTTTGTTCGAATCGTTATTATTTTTATGAATATATTTTTGATTATCAGTGTAAGGTAATTCAATGTATTTATCTGTATCCCATTTAAATCTTCCATATTCTGAAGTTCTTTTTTTATTAGTTATAGTAGAAACATTGTCTAATTCGGCAATCATCATGTTTGGATTAACGATTAGTACGTTATTACTATTAAATTGTCTAATTGGACCAAAATCAAATGGTTCGTTAAATAGTCTAATTTTTTCCAATATATTATTATAACAAACTGATCTATATATACACGCAAACGATCCATTAGACAAATCTGTAGGATAATAAAAATTATTTCTATATACTACATTTTTGAAATCCCATTGTGATGAACCAAATTTCAATATATTAAATCTAGATAATTTTACCAACATTAAAGTCATTTCATCCAACGATAGTGATTTTTTTATTAACACGTCATCATCAAATATACATACATACTTGCTTTTAACAGACGAAAAAATTTTCTCCATTGATAATAAGTATCCTAATGAACCTCTAGTTAAATATTTTCTACCTATTTTTTCTTCTCCTTCTGATAGCGGTGCGTTTTTGACTTTCTCCCATAAATCATCATAGTCATTATGCTGACCATTCACTGCTTCGAACCTGTTTACATTTATTCCCATTTTGTTAAGTATTAATTCTTTAATTTTATACTTTTCCCTTTGATGACTCAAGTTCAACATGTATACATTGTCGTTGCAAATATAATTTATAGAAATTAAATTTTGAATACATACCTCGTGCGTGCTGGGAGTTTTTATGTTTAAATAATATGGGCCATTATGTTTTACTGTAAAGTACAACTCTTTTCCATGCAAACAATTTCGGTATATATTTTCATTCACATTATCTATATTATACAAATAGACTCCACACGTTTCATTTGAAAGTATTTTATAAAATACGTTCTTATATAAATTTAATGTCATCATTTTATTTGTTGTCGTAGTTGTATACGTAAAATCATATTCAAATTGGGTGCCGACGTGTTCGTGTAAAAATTCTTTAAAATGCTCTTTGAACTTTACGTTCACGACAGGTTTTTTGATGAAATTCCTTCTACTTCTCACATCCAGTATATCGTCTAATAAGAAAGCACAATTTTGTTTAATATAATAAGTGTCATTAATACAAATTTCTCGATGTTTAATATTAAACTTTCTATTACGTAAATGTGTTATATTTGATATACGAAATACCCCATACATCTCATACTCTTTCACCTTTGTGCTAACTTCTCCATTATCACCCCATCCATTTTTACGCCAACATATACCAATATCACTTGTCGCAATTTCATAACATGCGTCTTTATGACTCAAATTATGTTTAAAAATAATACCATCCACACCATCTTTAATATATTTATTTACATTTTTCTCAAAATCTGGATCGTTATTCATAATTTTCCCATACACGATTTTCAAGACCACTTCAGGTCTCTCTTTATGAATCTTTTGAAATTCTTCTATGATTTCCAAAATGTTCTCTTCATCACGTAAAGTACCGCAATAAATCAAACGGATTTCATTATCTTTTCTTTCAGGTAATTCAAATTCATATTTGTCGGGAAATGGTGAGACAACCTCGATTTTATCAGCCAATACGCCTTTTTCAATATACTTTGTTTTCAACTCTTCGCTTTGTGTAATAATAGAATGAAATTTGTTTTGCATTAATGCAATCCCATCCAAATGAATATCCAATCCATAGAATATTATTTTATGAAGATACTCCTTTTGATTTAAAGACTGCAATAAATTCTTGCTTCGAATGAATGCAATATCCATATTATTCATCGTTTTTCCCATTTCGTTTAATAGCAACGCATTTGAATCAAATACTTTACACGTATAGTTATTATACTTCAAGTTGCGAGTGAAAATTTCACTTACCGGATAAACCGAAAACAATGTAATATGATTGTCTTCTTTCATTAATGCATTCATCCAACTCGAACACATAATAGTATTTCCTGCTGTATTGTCCATTTGTGATTCCATAACCATCACAATTCGTTTATTTTTGTGCATGAATATATTGTTTCTGATGTAATTAGTAATCTTATTCAGTTCGGTTTCCATCATGAGTTGGCTATTATTACCAAACAGATTATATTTTATATACATATTCACACGCTGTAAAAAATCGTCATTCAATTTATTTTGTTTAAATATTTTGCATTCTGGGATTATTTTATAATTTACTTTCCAAGGACATCGACCTTCTTTCCGTCCAAAATCAACCCAATGATTATAACAATCTATTTCAGTAACCTTGTCGGATAAATCGGAGTGGTTTGTTACATAATCTACCCACGGAAATCCATAATAACAATTATTATTACCCGTTTCAAATGCAGTTCGCTTCTCATTACGCCCACTCAATTCCCAATGTCGATATGCACCTTTTTCGCCATTAAATCCACCCCTTATAACATCCGGGTACCGATTTAAATATCTCTTCCAATCAAACTCTCTTATCTCAACCATTTGTGTTACACACGCACGCATCAATTTATCAATAAATATATCTCGAACTTTTTCGTCAATTACAATCATTTCGGTATTGACTTTGCGTTTTTCATTACGACCGTGGTTAATCCAATGTTGAACTGCTTGTATTTCAGTTACAATACCATTTTTACGTAAATTCTGATTGTAATTTAAATAGTCTGACCATGGAAAACCTTGATATACTTCCTTTGAATCGACAACAAAACCGTTCTTGCGACCACCATCTATCCACATTTTATAAACGGCTAATTCATTATGCCGTCCCTTTTTCAAGTCTGTATATTGTTCAATATATAGTTTCCAATCGAATTCTTGGACGCGATGTCTATTGTAAAAACATTTTACATATTCTGATTTAAATTCATCAACAAATGGACATTGCGACTGTAATTGATTCATTGAACCAATTGATTGATCAAACAATTGGTTAACTTGTTCCATAATATACAATAAAAAGAGAATATTATTATAACCAATAAAAAACATAATAAACTTTGTATTTTAAATAATATACTTGTATTATATAACTATGGATACTAGACAGTTACGTGTACTAGTAACAGGCGGCGCAGGGTTTATTGGTTCGAATATAGTTGAAACGTTGCTAAAACAAGGTGTATCAAATGTTCGTATTTTGGATAATCTCGCCACAGGTAAAATGGAAAATATTCAGCCATTATTAGACGCCTATGAAAATGTTGAATTTATGTATGGTAGCATATCTGACTTGGAGACTTGTCGTAAAGCAGTCAAAGACATTGACGTAATAACCAATCAAGCTGCACTTGGATCTGTACCACGTTCCATAGATGATCCATTATCTAGTCATATTGCAAACGTAAACGGATTTTTAAATTTATTAATCGCAGCCAAGGAAGAAGGAATTAAACGCATTGTATATGCTTCCTCCTCGTCGGTTTATGGAGATGATCCGAAACTTCCTAAAATAGAGATGAATCTAGGGAATGTATTATCGCCATATGCAGCTACAAAAATAGTTGATGAAATATATGCTGGTGTATTTTCGCATTGTTATGGTATGGAATGCATTGGGCTCCGTTATTTTAACATATTTGGTCCAAGACAAGATCCCCACGGGGCTTATGCTGCGGTAATTCCCAGGTTTATTGGAATTCTGAAAAATGGGACGCAACCAATTATTAATGGGGATGGCACATTCTCACGTGATTTTACATATATTGATAATGCGGTTCAAGCGAATATCTTGGCGCTGACTACGCAGAACTCGGAATGTTTTGGAACAGCATTTAATATTGGCGCCGGAGGGCAATTTAGTTTGTTGGAATTAATCGCCATTTTGAACAAGGAATTGGGTTTACAGATTAAACCGTTATTTGGACCCAATCGACCAGGAGATATACCTCACAGTAATGCTGATATTAGTAAAGCGCAAAATATGTTAGGATATGATCCTAAGATAAGTTTCGAGGAAGGCATTAAAAATTTAGTTAAAATATGTAAGTAGTGAATCAAATATATATTTAAGAATCATACACAATGTGATATGCTATTGAATTATCCAACTGATTATAATCATTTATCTAAAACTGCGTATGAACTATTGGCTGCGCATTTTACATTAATGGTTCAATAATATTGTATCATATTTTCAAATGATTCATTATGAAAAACATATTAATTTATTTAAATCTAGCGTTGTATTAAAATCAATATTTATATCCTTAATTTGTTCGTAATTTTTCAAAACATAATTTATTTTATTCGACCACTCAATTGTCGTAAAATTATCACATATTAAACATTCCGGAAATAATTCATTGTAGCCAACATTTCTGGTTATGATTGGTAAACACTTATGATAATAGGCTTCGCGTATTGTATTTGAGTTAGATTCATATAAAGCTGGATGTAGCATTAGTTTGCTTTTGGCCATATACATTATAGCGGTTTTATGTGGTTGTAGCGGTAAACAACGACTATTTTTTACGGTTTCAAATAACTTACTGTTTTCGCCAATAATTATTTTATTATATTTTTCAAAATGTTCGGTGCTTAATATATCTAATAAGTATTTGTAGTTTTTACTTTCGCGTTCAAAATTGCTGCAAATGAGTATTATATCATATTCCTTTTCATATATTGTGGGAGAACGATAAATACAGAAAGTAGTATCCAATGGTGGTTTTAATTTATTAACAAATTCTGGGTATATTTTTGCAAATATTTTATGAGTCAATGCACTATTCACTACAATTGAATCACATATTCGATTCATTTTAACTTCTTCATCCACAATCTTTCCTATATGAAATGAATCATCTAACATTTCCATAGCACTAGTGGTGGGGTAGTATGCTCTAAAATGATTTATACCAGAAACTAAATACACGGTGTAACAATTGAATATTAGTTTGCATATATACGGAGCCTTGTAATTTTTGCCCAAGCAATAGTTGGGATCGGACTTTAAATATGATTTTACGTCTGATTTAATCTGGTTTACATCATACTTGGATGACGAATACATAAATATTCCACCAATATTTTCCGGATCATAACACACATCTAGAGTTGTGTGGAAAAACGCACCAGCGACATTATAACCATTGTGTCTTAAATACTTTATTATTTCATATGCATTCGTAGCAGCTCCTCCATATCCAGGATATTGGGTTGAACTTACTACTATAAATAATTCGGTTTTACAACCATTAAATAACCCTTCTACTAATACATTACTGCACGATTCATAAAAACTATCTTG
>Ga0075443_10001261_pt1 | contig 10405 bp, 9 predicted proteins | sample CoawatmetaG00DNA_3_FD_71583 | JGI IMG/M metagenome (GOLD analysis project Ga0075443, IMG submission 71583) | Marine microbial communities from the West Antarctic Peninsula - Coastal water metaG006-DNA | ecosystem: Environmental > Aquatic > Marine > Coastal | place: Atlantic Ocean: West Antarctic... | reverse complement strand
GACGACACACGACCACAACGCCCTGCTCTTTGATTAGCACTGGCTTGTGAAATAGCTTCTATGGGTAAGCGCTGCACCTTAGTACGATAACTGTAGCGAGAAATACGTGCAGTGCCCGGATCAATAACATATTTAATTCCGGGTACTGTTAAAGACGTTTCAGCAACGTTTGTCGCCAGTACTATATTACGCCCGGTATGGGGTTTAAAAATTCTATTTTGCTCACTAATGGTCAACCGAGCATACAGCGGAAGAATGTGTGTATGCGGTAAATTAGCTTTCGTTAATGCTAGCGCCGTATCGCGAATTTCTCGTTCACCATTGAGGAAAATAAGAATATCCCCTTGGCCCTGACTGCTATTAGGATGTTCAGATAACTCATCAACCGCATCGAGAATACCGCTAATAATATCTTTGCCTTCATAAGAGCCCTGCGTTGATGAAAACGGATTCTCATCGCTGTCACCTTGTTCAGCACTTTCATTTAAGGGGCGATAACGCATTTCAACTGGAAAGGTTCGTCCTGACACTTCAATAACAGGTGCAGGTTTACCTGATGTATCAGCAAAGTGATTGGCAAAACGTTGGGGGTCAATAGTGGCTGACGTCACAATAACTTTTAAATCAGGACGTTTGGGTAAAATCTGTCGTAAATAACCTAAAATAAAATCAATGTTTAAACTACGCTCATGCGCCTCATCAATAATAATGGTGTCATATTGGCGAAGTAATCGATCTTTTTGCATTTCAGCCAATAAAATACCGTCGGTCATTAATTTTATATAACTTTGGCTTGTGACTTGATCGTTAAAACGAACTTTATAACCAACCTGCTCACCTAGCTTGGTGTTAAGCTCATCGGCAATGCGGTTTGCGACAGTTCTAGCGGCAATTCTACGCGGCTGAGTATGACCAATAAGACCATCAACACCACGGCCTAACGCAAGACAGATCTTTGGAATTTGCGTTGTTTTACCTGAGCCAGTCTCACCGGCAATAATCACTACTTGATTATCACTTATGGTCTGAGAAATCAGTTCAGCATTATCACTAATAGGTAAGCCATCTGGGTAACTTATTTTAGGGACATTGTGCAGCTTTTGTTGCTTCTCATTAATAGATTGTTCAATAGCTTTTGCCGTTCTACTAAGGTGCTTTGCTTGTTGCTCAAGCTTAGTCACAGCAGCAGTATCAGACGGTTTTAACTGGCTAATAATTCTTTTATGATGCAATAATTGCTTTTTAAAGCGTGGTAAATCTGATTGTTTAACGTGTGTTAAAAGATCAAATAAAGCTTGAACATTGGGGGTTTTAACCGGGGTATTATCAGAAAGCAAACTAGACTCTATTACTCAAAAAAGGAAAATACAAAGTATAGAGTCTATTTTATCAGGTATATCGCATATACCCAAGCCACTTCAATAGCCGAGCTTCATAACACTTGAGTGGAGTATGTTCTGGGCTAATGTTTTTATTAACTTGCCTATGCATTTTAGTCAGGAGTTTATTAATAAGAAAATTTATTTATCGCATATAACGTCGCTGCTTTTAACCAAACAGTTCCAACGTTACCATCGCCAACCTTTTTACTGTCTAGCTGCGTAACGGGGACAATTTCTTTTGTTGAACTCGTTATCCAAATTTCATCAGCCGCATTAACTTCTTCAAGGGTAATGATTCGCTCTTCAAGCGGTATAGAACCCTCTTTAGCCAATATATCAATTAGTAGCCGGCGGGTAATACCTGGTAAAATTTGATTATCTTGAATGGGCGTAGCAATAACACCGTCTTTAACAATAAAAATATTAGATGAACTCGCTTCAGTTAATTCATTATTACTATTATAGAGTAAGGTTTCTTGGCTACCGGCTTCATACCCTTCTTGAAAATGTAAAACGTTGCCAAGTAACGATGTAGACTTTATTTGACAACGTTGCCAGCGTAGATCTTCGCTGCTACTCAAGGCATAACCTTTGCCTACAGTAACTAAATCAGGTGTTTTAGGTACGGGAATTTCAAAAGCCATAGCAAATACTGTTGGTGTTACATTAACTGGAAACGCATGAAAACGCTTAGTATCGGTACCGCGACTCACATGAAAATAAAGGCCTAACGGGCCAGCACCATTTTTTTCAATTAAGGTGTCACACAATGTTTGCCATTGTGCATCATTCCAATTTAGCTCAATACCAATCTCATTAAGTCCATCGTTCAGACGATTAATATGGCCTTTAAAGCCCACCATTTCACCAAAGTAAGACGGTATCACTTCATATATGCCGTCGCCAAATAAAAAGCCACGATCTAGGGGAGAAATTTTAGCTTCTTCAATAGGCATATAATCGCCATTTAAAAATACTGTGTTCATTTTATTTTCCTATCATTCTACTACGTATCTTAATAACCAATTAAGGCTCTAATTCGGGCAATCAAAGCAATACCTTCCGATGCCGGTAGACTATCTTCTGTTAATTCGTTTTTACGGGTAACGCCATCGACGCTCCCTAAATTTGATATATATTTTAAGATCTGTTCTGGGCAAGTCTGATTTAATAAATCCTGCTTAGACCAAATACTTAAGAACGCTAAAATACCATAAACACCCCAATTTGAGACATCACTAATAATCAATTCATCACATTCAGTTACCGCAGGAATAATGTTTAGCTCTACTAAAAACGCCTTTACATTACCCATACCAATTTCATTACCTCCATCACCAATAGCAATAGTAGGACAATTTGCTTCATCCATAAAAAAATCAAAACAAGCAGCCCGTGCACTAATATCTTCACCGAGCATATTATGATAACAACCATTTTCAGCTAAACCAGGGTGCTCTATTGAGATGATAACCTCAGGTTTATAATGGGCTAAAGCGCGCTTTGCTTCCACCAAACCCATCTCTTTTTTACCTACACTGATCACACAGGTTCGATAGTCTTGTTGAAAAGCGGTTGCCATCGGTGTGCCACAAACTAGAACCGGATTTGCGCCCAAAATTTCCAGCGCACGATATAAAATCAAGGCACCCACCGGCCCATCCGTTTCAAACGTATCTTCGACAGGAAAGCCCGTACCAATAAATATAGTGCCTTTAATATCACGCATTACTTTAGCCGCACGTAAGCAGTAACCGGCACTAAGCTGCGTTTGTAAGCCTTTCATGCCTCGTAAATTACGCTCAACAAGCATGCTTTCTATTTGTTCACTAAGCGCTTGTTCATGTGAAGCTAATTGAGTCATTAACGCTAGTCCCTCTTTATTTTTACAATATCAATCACAAGTCACTAACTCTGTACGATTAAAACCGCTTAAATTTAAATGAAATATATTGTGTGCCTGTTCCATACTAATGGGTTCAAAATGTACTTTACCCCCTTGGTTTAATTGCCCTAATTTAGCCGTATCTACTGACGAAACAGCACCAATTTTAGGATAGCCGCCAATGGTTTGCCTATCATTGAGTAAAACAATGGGTTGACCATCAGCGGGGATTTGTACGGCACCATGACAAATCCCTTCCGATAAAATACCCTCAACATCACACGTAATTGCCTGACCTTCTAATCTATATCCCATACGATCAAAGCTTTTGCTCACCGTATATTCAGTAGAAAAAAACAAGCGTTGTTGATATGAAGTAAAATGCCGTTGTTGATAGCTTGGTACGGTATGTAATATTATTTCATCCGTATAGGCAGGTCTTAATTTTTCGATTAATATCAAGTTTTTATTTTTATGACTGTTGTTATGGGTGTTTTGATGGCTATCGCGGCAAGTACAAGCTAACATATTGCCTGCCAATAATTTCTCTCCCCTTAAACCACCAATCCCTTCACGACAAACCGTGGCTGTGCTGCCAAAACTGGGCGTAATATTAAAACCATCGGCAACCGCTAAATAACAACGAACACCTTGAGTGGCAAAACCTAAAGCAATCTCATCACCCGCTTTTACGTGATAACTCCGCCATAACCCTTTTGTTTGCCCATTAATGGTTAGCGGCATGTTAGCACCCGTAATGGCTAGGGTGGTATCAACTTGTGCAATTAATATTAAACCGCCTACACTAATTTCAATCGCGGTGGCGTTTAACGTGTTGCGACATAGACGATTAGCCCATTGAAAGGCGAGTAAATCGACAGGCCCCCCATTGGTTAAACCTAGATTAAACGCACCAAAACGACCGGCATCTTGAATAAGACTTAGCATACCGGCTTGCTTAACTAAAAAGCCCTGTGCTAATAAGGAATTACTCATAACTCACCTCTAGCGTTCCGCCTAAGGTAAAAAATTCGTCTTTAGAAATAGCGATAAACTTCACTCTATCACCCACGTTGACCGGCATAGTAGGGGTGGCTTTCGCGTTAAACATATCAATGGGACAAAGACCAATAATATTCCAACCACCGGGGGAAACACTAGGGTAAATAGCTGTTTGTCTATCCGCAATAGCAACAGCCCCTTTAGGTACTTTCATTCTAGGGGTGCCCAACCTTGGCGCAGAAATTCGTTCGTCTACCTCACCTAAGTAAGCAAAACCAGGAGCAAAGCCAATGGCATAAACACGATATTCTTGTGCTTGATGAAGTTCAATCACTTGTTCAACCGTTAATTGAGCACGTTGCGCAATAATCGATAAATCGGGGCCCGACTCATTGCTATAATAAACAGGCAGTTCAACGATGTTAGCTTCATCGTGATTAACTTGCTCTTTCAAATGATGATCAATAGATTGTAATAAGGTACGTAGTTGGTTTCGTATTTGATGATAATCTGTGGTCATCATATTAAACATCACCATCAAGGACGCATATGATGGCACTAAATCAATTATATCTGGTGCTAACGATTGCGCCATAGCTTTACGTATAAGTTGCTCTGCTTGCTGAACTTTAGCCGAAATATTAGCACTAACTTGGCTACCATCTTGCTCACCAAAATAGATAATTAACGCGTTCTCACCAGCGATATGAATATTAAGATTCTCGAGCATTAACCTATTAGATCCCTAATTGCCTCAATAGCCAGTACCCCTTCAATATTATCACCATGGACACATAAGCTATCGGCGTTTAATGCTAAAACATGACCACTAACCGTTGTAACACACCCGTGCTCTTTTAACTGCTTAACTTGGGCAAGCATTTTTTCTTTATTGTGCACTGCACCGACTTTGCTGCGTGCTAATAACTTGCCATCATCAGCATAACAACGGTCGGCAAAGGCTTCACTTAACACTTCAATACCAAAGGCTTTAGCCTCTGTTCTATGTTGATCAATTTGTGGTGTTGCTTGTAACATTAACTTAAGCGGTTTGTGATAGTTAGATAGTGCCATCAGTATCGCCTCACGCACATTTTCTTGTACCATCATATCATTGTACAAAGCACCATGAGGTTTAACATAGTCAAGATCAAGTCCTAGCGATTTAGCCACACCGTCAATAGCGGCTACTTGATAAGTCACTAGCGCAATAATCTCATCGGTAGAGCAATTCATAGAACGGCGACCAAAACCACCCAGATCAGGATACCCCGGATGCGCACCAACAATAACATTGTGAGCTTTCGCTAATTCAAGAGTTTTTTGCATCACTAAAGGATCGCCAGCATGAAAGCCACAAGCAATATTGGCTTGATCTATATGGGGCATCACCTGTTCATCTAAGCCCATAGACCAACTACCAAAGCTTTCACCTAAATCACAATTTAATTTCATCTTCTTTTCCTATTAATAATAGCCTTACAGTACCGCTAATGTGGAGTTTACTATATCAGTAACCAACATTTTTCCGGGGCTATGGGTAATGCAAAATGGCGGTTTGGTTTGTTCTAATGCAAGTTGAGGAGTAACCCCACAAGCCCAAAAAACAGGTACTTCATGTTCGTTAATCGTTACGGCATCACCATAGTCAGGGGTATTAATATCATCAATGCCAATCAGTTTAGGATCACCAAAATGTATTGGCGCACCATGTACTGAGGGAAAACGACTACAAATTTGTATTGCACGTATAGCATCTTTTGCCAACATAGGCCGCATGCTCACCACTGTTTCACTACTAAAACGCCCAGCTGATTTACAGGCTATATTAGTTCGGTACATAGGCACATTTTTACCTTCGCTAATATTGCGAATTTCAAGTCCATCAGCAATCAGTGCTTCCTCAAACGAAAAAGAACACCCTAAAACGAACGTCACTAAATCATCACGCCACAGGTCTTTAATATGGGTTAACTCTTGTGTTAGCAGGCCATTCTCATACAAGCGATAACCGGGTACATCAGTGCGAATATCAATATCTTGACCAAGCTCAGGTAATAGAAAATCCCCCGCATTGGTTGACATACCAATTAACGGACAAGGTTTTGGATTAAATAAACAAAATTGTAAAAAATCGCCTGCCCACTCTTTAGGTAAAATAACAATATTACCTTGCACGCAACCTTGGGCAAAACCCGAGGTATTACCGGTAAAGTCTTGTATTCGGATCAGCTGTCGTAATGCATAGGCACTCAATGGTGAAGAGACATTATTAGTATCGTTTACTGGCATGAAAACTCCGCATTGTTAAATTGGTAATCATTGATCAGTATTGATCATTAATGGTTTATTATTAGTCGTTAGTCGCAAGCGTCTTAATATGAGTGGTAGTATTGCGAAAAATCGTTTCAAAATCTATGAAAATACAATAAGTAATGTATATGACGTAATAAAAAAGGCGAATCATTTCTGATCCGCCTTAAATAAAACATGACTGCTAGCTAACAAGTTAAACGTGTTTATTCATCTATCTCATTTGCTTCGGCTATGCGTTGTATCCGATCTTGTTCTTCCATAAATGCGGCTTTTATTTCTTCGATCACGTTATCAACATCAGCAGAAATTGTACTTTCGTTGAATAACCCAGTCAGTTTAGTTTCAAACGTTAATTCGCCACTTTCATACAAGGCCCACATTTCTAGGCCATACTTACTTGATAATAACGCTGGTGCAAACTGCCCATAGTAATTAGTTATGTTAGCTACATCACGCATTAGCATCGCTTTAGCATTATTATTGGCTGAGGCATCAACAGCTTGAGGTAAATCAATAATAACAGGGCCATATTCATCAACAAGTACATTAAACTCAGATAAATCGCCATGAACAATACCCACACATAACATACGTACAATATAGTCAATGACTTGTTCGTGATCTTCGATGGCTTGTTCTTTTGACATAACCACGTCATTTAATCGTGGCGCAACATCACCGGCTTCGTCGGTGATCAGCTCCATTAACAACACGCCCTCAAAACAACCAAAAGGATGAGGCACTCGAACACCGGCTTCTGCTAGTGTATACAGGGCATCCACTTCAGCATTTTGCCATGCTTCTTCTTGTTGGTTACGACCATACTTAGAGCCTTTTTCCATGGCTCTGGCACGTCGGCTGTTCCGACTTTTCCTGCCTTCCTGGTACTGAGCCGCTTTTTTAAAGCTGCGCTTATTCGCTTCTTTATACACTTTAGCACAGCGAATTTCACTGCCACAGCGAACCATAAAAACAGTGGCTTCTTTACCACTCATTAATTGACTAATCACTTCGTCAACTAGGCCATCATCTATGAGAGGTTGGATACGTTTTGGTGTTTTCATAACAACGTTATACTGTAATATTGGTAAATGACAAAATTATAAGTTCTCTATTTTTTCAATGGATTAAAAAAGTTAAGCAACTTTTTTCGTACTTATTTGACTGGCAAGGTATTCATCTAATGACCCTTGGAAGTTTACTAACTGTTTATCTTTAATATCAATAATACGCGTCGCCAAGCTTGAAACAAATTCACGATCATGACTGACGAAAATTAACGTGCCTTCAAAGTCTTTTAATGCATTATTTAAGGCATCAATCGCTTCAATATCCATGTGGTTAGTTGGTTCATCCATAATCAACACATTAATATCTGCCATCATTAACATACCAAATAATAAACGGTTTTTCTCTCCACCTGAACAGTTACGTGCTTTTTTATTCGCATCGTCGTCAGTAAACAATAAACGCCCTAACATACCACGAACACTTAAATCATTATGACACGGTCTACGCCATTGTGACATCCAGTCCATCAGTGTTAAGTCATTATCAAAAAATGAACCGCTATCTTGTGGGCAATACCCAACAGCAGCATTTTCAGACCATTTAACAACACCTTCAGTGTGTGATAACTCATTCATTAAACAGCGTAATAACGTGGTTTTACCCACGCCGTTTTCGCCAATAATGGCAAGTTTAGCACCCGCTTCAAGTAATAAATCACCTTTTTCAAATAATACTCTGCCATCAAAACCATGACTAAGTTTTTCAAGTTCTAACGCTTGACGATGCATTTTTTTACCAGGAGCAAAAGCAATTTTAGGCGTAATACGGCTTGATGATTTCACATCATCGAGTTTTATTTTGTCCATTTTTTTAGCACGAGAACTGGCTTGTTTTGCTTTAGAAGCATTGGCGCCAAAACGGTTTACAAAGTCTTGTAACTCGGCAATTTCTTCCGCTTTTTTAACGTTACCTGATAATAACTGTTCACGTAATAAACCTGACTGTTCTAAGAAAAATTCGTAATTACCTGGGTAAACACGTAATTCACCGTAATCAATATCTGCCATATGGGTACAAACAGAGTTAAGGAAATGTCTATCATGGGAAATGATAATCATGGTGCATTTACGTTTATTCAACTCACCTTCTAACCAACTAATGGTATGAATATCCAAATTATTGGTTGGCTCATCAAGTAATAAAATATCAGGGTTAGCAAAAAGTGCTTGGGCAAGAAGAACACGTAATTTCCAACCGGGTGCAACTTGTTGCATTGAACCATAATGAAATGATTCATCAATGCCCGCTTCCAATAGAATTTCACCGGCACGACTTTCAGCCGTGTATCCATCCATTTCAGCAAATTCGCTTTCTAAGTCGCCAACACGCATACCATCGGCTTCACTCATTTCCGCTTGTGCATAAATAGCGTCACGTTCTTGTTTTACTTTCCATAACGCCATGTCACCCATGACCACAGTATCAATAACATTGTATTCTTCAAAGGCGAACTGATCTTGGCCTAAGGTACTTACCTTGTTGCCCGTACTAACCGATACATTGCCTGAGCTTGGTACTAGGTCGCCGCTGAGTATCTTCATAAATGTAGACTTACCACAGCCATTTGCGCCAATTAAACCATAGCGGTGACCGTTGCCAAATTTAGCAGATATGTTTTCAAATAAAGGCTCAGCGCCAAATTGCATTGTAATGTTCGATGTAGTGATCAAAAGGTATTCCTAAATTTTGCTAACAAATACTGAATGGTTCATTATTAAATAGCGCTGATTACCCTTTAACTAAGCAGGTAAATAAGCCAAAAAATAACAATAAATACTCAAAATAATAAGGTCGCGCATTATACAGCAAGAGTACTGTAAACAACATCTAATCTTTACAATAAAGTGATGGTTTTTTCGTCAACAGTGTATTTAAGCTTAATAATAAGTCGGCTAAACGCGCTATTTTACGATTACTCAGTTGCCAATAATCAAAATAGGGACAAACAATCAGTCTGTTTTTAGTATCAATGGCAAACTTAACATTATTATCTCCAAAACCTATATTCTTCATGCCTTCCTATTTATAAAATAGTATCGTAAAAACCCAGTGATATTTAGTCGTGGAGTTGTTCACTACTTACCTTGGTAACACAAGATAAGCCAAACGACCTAAAGCTTCACCCTATAATTTAGCACGCCATTTTTGGCCAGTGTATTGTTGACTGCTCTACACTGTTTTTACAACTCATGGACTCGTTACCTTTATAATTTTGACACCCCCAGAACTCGCCTTTATTACTTGAGCGTAAAACCATGTCTGCATTGCAGCGTTCACAAGTCGGTATCAAACTGTTACAGGCTGAATTTAAACAAACCTTAAAACCAGAATAGCGTTTGCTCGTCATAGGGCTTTCGCATTGAGCACAAGGCTTTTGTATATGTTCACAGCGAGGAAAGTGTGAACAAGCATAAAAAGCACCAAAGCGACCGGTTCGTTTTTTTAAGATGCCGGTTTCACAAACCAAACAACTTATTTCATCTACAAATGACTGACTGGCTGGGCTTGTAAACTCATTCACCTCAATTTCATGATCGTTCACCAATTCTTTAACAAAATGATTTGATTCGGCCATATCAGCAATAAGATAAACTCGGTCTTTCGCTCTTGTTAACGCAACATAAAATAATCGACGTTCTTCCGCGTGTTCAAAGTTCTCTTTTTTTGCAAGTAAGGCATCAAGTAATGGTGGTGTTGCTTTTTCAGAAGGAAAACCATGAGCACCTTTTTTCAGTCCAACAATAATGAC
>Ga0075443_10001260_pt1 | contig 10406 bp, 6 predicted proteins | sample CoawatmetaG00DNA_3_FD_71583 | JGI IMG/M metagenome (GOLD analysis project Ga0075443, IMG submission 71583) | Marine microbial communities from the West Antarctic Peninsula - Coastal water metaG006-DNA | ecosystem: Environmental > Aquatic > Marine > Coastal | place: Atlantic Ocean: West Antarctic... | reverse complement strand
CCTTCCATCCATGACAATTTTTTTTCTATCTCATTATCGATTTTTTCAATTTTAATATTTGAAGGTTTCACTGTTTCACTAATATTTAAGTTGATTTTTTCGCCAGCAGTTACCGCTAATTTCACTTCTTCCTCATCGCTAATAAGTTGATTTAAAGTATCAATGATACCTTTAGACCCCATATTACTTAACAATTGAGAAACAACGACAGTACCTTCCGTTACTAATAATTCGATATTAACATCATTATAATGTTGTACATTAAATGCAGTACCAACCGCTTCAATAGTTTTATCACCCGCATTTACCAAAAATTTACGATTTTTATTATGAGCAACTTCAACATGTATTTCCCCATGTTTCAGCACTAAGTTGCGTTGAGAAAGCGTATACTCAACACTGACTTCACTATTTGTATTTAAGGTTAATATCGAACTATCGGGTAGTCGTATCGTTGAATGCTCACCTATTTTAGTTCGATAAGTGGCAACTAACTCCCGGTATTCACTAGATGAATTTTGTTGTACGAGTTTGTCACCAGTGGGGGTAATAAGATAGAAACTAGCTGTTAGGCAAAGTAGTACCGAGGCGGCTATTTTATAAAAGCCTGTTTGGTTGTACCATCTTTTACTGCTACTTTTATATGGGAATACATCTGAAAGCTGAGCTAAAGCATCTAAGTTATCCCACATTGAAGCCATTTCTAAAAATGACTCTTTATGCTTAACAGATTGTGCTAACCATTCTTTTAAAACAACTTCGCGCTCTGGTGTTAAACCACGGTCAACCTCAGAAAGCCAATGAAGTGCTTGATCTAATATATGATCATCATTAGGTAATTGGGTAACATTATTTTTCATATTAACTTCTTACGCTTGTTCGTAGCGGTGACGGAACATTTATTTACTTTATCCATATGATTTTTTAGCCGTTTCATACCACTTACCACATGATTATCAACAGTTTTAATACTAATATTTAGCTCTTCTGCAATTTCAAATTGAGTAAAACCATAAACTTTTTTCAAGACGAAAACCTTTTGACATTGTTTAGGCATGCTTCTTATAATTTCACAAAAATGACCAAATATCTCATGCGTTACCGCATATTCAAACGTAGTATCTTTTTCTTCTACTTGATATTCGTATTCATGTTCAACACCATCGGCTAACTTAATCTCAGATTTTTTGTTGTAATCTAAGGCTAAATTTTTTGCAATAGTATATAGCAAAGAACGATGATGCTTTCTATTATCACCACTATCTGATTGTTTATTTTCTAATTGGCATAATTTTACATAAGCTTCTTGAACAATATCTTCAACTTCTGCGGGCGGTGCCATTTTAGAAATATAACGCATAATATTTGGTCTGATAGACAGAAAAGAGTGAACTAAACTGAATTTTTGTTTTAGCATTTATTCATTACTTTTGGTCTGTGTATTCATTAAACGAATCATAATGCTTTTTACCCTAAATTATATTGTATTAAATGACTTGATGATAAAGATCTATGCCGCAAACTATTGTGTTTTAAAATAAGTCAGCAGATCCGAATTTACGTGTACCCAAGATTTCACTGTTGCTGTTAATAAGATCAGGTGGACACCAATAGTCTGGCTATATAATCGTCATGGCTCATTAACTGTTGAACATTTTGTCTTAATGCAACGTCACTTTCTTTTAATATGTTCTGTATTAACTCAAAGTTTGAAGCATCTACGGTAGGGTCGTAACTATTAGGTTTAACACACATTCCTTCAAGTACGGCATACCAGCTATCAGATGCAAACAAGTCTAGATCATTTCGCATTAAACGACCCTGACTTTTAAATAATGCGAGTTTATTCTGAAGTGATTCTGGAATGGCTGTATGTTGCCACATTTTCCAGAAAGGAGAATCACTACGTTTCGTTGCGCAATAATGTAGAACAATGAAATCTCGAATACTGTCATACTCTGCATCCATCAAACGATTATATTCATTTTGTGTAACATCTGCTAAATTCTCATCGGGCAACATTTGTACGAAATTTAGAATGCCTTTCATAATTAGATGAATGCCAGTTGATTCCAGCGGCTCTAAAAAACCTGAAGATAAACCAACGGCTAAACAGTTTTTATGCCAAAACTTTTTACTTTTCCCTGTAGTAAAGCGTATAATTTTTGGCTCATTAATTGCTTTCTCAGTGACTTGACTGGTTAGCAAATCTATTGCTTGCATATCACTGCAAAAATCTTGGCTAAATACAAAACCATTACCTGTACGGTTTTGTAAAGGTATGCGCCATCGCCAGCCATTGTCGTGTGCCGTAGATTCCGTATAAGGAGCAAGTATTGACATTTTTTCAGTTTGCATTACGACAGCACTATTCACTGGCAAGTAATGCTGCCAATCAATAAAACCGACTCTTAATGTTTTCTTAAGTAATAAACTACGTTGACCACTGCAATCAATAAAAAAGTCACCGTTAACTTGTTGACCATTTTTTAAATGTAAGGTTTTTATGTTGCCATTTTCGTGTTGTTCAATATATTCAACATGGGCTTTAATGCATTTAACACCTTTATTTTGTGCATATTTGGCTAAAAACTTTGCAGCTAAGCCTGCATCAAAATGTAAGGCGTAAGCAGAGTTTGATAAGTTAGTTGGATTTTTTGGATCCGGAATAAAAAAACGATTTTCTTTTGCCATTGCAATTGCAGGTGAAAAATCAGTTAATTCAAATTCTCCTCCATGGAGATGACTTTTCAACCAATGTTGATAGAATTCTTTACCATCAACTTTACTGCCTATTTTACCGAACGGATGCCAGTAATGTTGACCTTTTTGATACCAATCAACAAATTTAATCGCCAATTTAAAAGTGGCATTAGTTTTAGCTATAAATTCTTGTTTAGAAATATTTAAAAATGATAATAAATCAATAAATGAAGGAATAGTCGCTTCTCCTACCCCTATGGTTGGTACGTCAGGAGATTCGACTAAGGTAATTGAAATACCTGTATTTTGTAATACATGACTCAATACCGCAGCTGAAATCCAACCTGCAGTACCACCGCCAACAATGACATAAGACTTTAATGGTAGGTGCTTTTTAGACATATTATTTTTATTCTCTATAAAATAAGGATCAAAAATACGTTTCTATAAAAACAGAGGCTGTATCAGCCCCTGTTTATTACGCTAACATGTAATTAAAATTTAACTCTTAATCCAACTTGATAACGAACACCTGCATATTCAACTCTAGAAATACGTTCACGAACATCAATATATTCTACTCGTCCTTCATCAGTTAAGTTAATAGCTTCTGCTGAAACAGTATAAGTATCATTAATATCGTATGAAATACTTGCATCTAACTGCCCATAAGCTTCAGTGTGAACAGGCAAAGCAGCAGCAATACTTTCAGCGGCACCATCTCTGGCATGTAAAAAATCACCACGCCAATTATAAGCTAGCCTTGCTTGTAAAGAGTCTTGATCATAAAAAGCAATCAAGTTATAAGAGTTCTTAGCAAAGCCCTCTAAAGCATTACCGGGATCAGTAATACCTGGTTGGTTAATTTCTTCAGCACCCTCATCTTGACTATCTGCATAAGTATAGTTAGCTTGCAAACCAAAACCGCTTAAGAAACCGGGTAAATAATCAAAATAATGCAATGCACTTAATTCAATACCATTTACAGTACCGCCGGTACGATTTTGTTTACTAGTAGTGGTTTCTGGTAAAACACCACCTGAAACACGTTCTAATACTTCATCATCAATAATTGCATTACCAGCGTAAGGCTGTTGTGAACTTTGTGTTGAAATGAAATCTGTGATGTCTTTATAAAAATAAGCAATTGAATAAGCGTTACCATTATCTTGATAATATTCCAACGACAAATCAAATTGGTTAACTTTATAGGGTTCTAATAATGGGTTTCCTGATTGTGTAGTTATCTGTCCCGTATTATCAACCACAATACTTTGATTAACACCAGTATCACTTATTGCTGGGCGAGATATCGTTTGTGCCGCAGCAGTACGTAAAAATAGACCATCATTTAAATCGAAGTTTAAGTTAAGGCTAGGTAATAAATACTGACTATTTGAGCTTGCACTTAACGGAAGCGCCTCAGTAAATGTAGTATCCAAACGTAACTCAGAATCATTTGAACTTGGATTGATTTTGATTGTTGTTAACTGTTGGCTAAAACCATTGGCTGTATTTTCAATATCAATATAACGTAAACCTACATTACCAGACCACGCATAATCACCAATTTCACCAACAATGTTTACCCGTCCATAAGCAGAGATGGTGGTTTCATCATTTTCATATGAAGGAGCAGCATCAAATGATTCGGCATTCCACTTCTGGCCAGATGCCAATAATGGAGAGCCTAAAGCATTATCTACTCGCCATCCTGAAACTGGATCGTTATACCAATTTTTTTCACCTATGTTTTGAACTTCATTAATATAGGCATTAAGATCTTTGATTACTGCCCAGCTACGAGGGAAGTTACCTGACTCACCACTTAAATAACCAGTATTATTACTTTGACCAAATATTTTGTCTTTATTGTCAAAAGTAACATTAGGTGCTCCACCACAAGGAGTACAGTGACCACCGTTATTATTCAGGCTATAAGCATCATTTTTAGTGGTACGATCTAAATAAGCAACACCAAATTGCACTGATTCAACTAAATCGCCATCAAGGAAATAAGTAGTATCAAGTTTTAGTTCTGTAACGGCATCTTCAATTTCATTTGTGCTTGCACCATTCCAATGGCCACGAATACTATCTATATCATTCACATCAATAGTTGAAGTGGTATTTAATACATCACCGGCACCATAGTCTAAACTAATATCACGATTTTCAGGTGTATCAGGCAAAGTAAAATGAGGAATATATTGTCTAGCTATTTGAGTAGACTCTGCTGTTGAATGAGAAGCATCAAACTCAACAATTAAGTCGTCTTTAGTGTAAATAGTATTGAAACCATAGGCCCAAGACGTTGAGTTTTCGCCTAAAGTACGATTTAAACTATCAATATTGTTATCGGTAATGTTTGCACGAATTAACGTATCATTTTCATTAACTACAGCACTGTTATACTGTGTTGCTTGGGTAGGGATTTGTATACCAAGACTTGAGGCTTGACGCTCTAAATCTGTAAATAACACATCAAAAGTAGAAACAATTTCATCTGTTGGTGCCCATTGTAAAACTAAATTAGCACCCGTTCTTTTACGATTTTCATCATGGCTCTCAAAAGCGGCTCGACCAGGACGGCGAAAACCCTCAGCATCGGCAACAACATTACCGTTTAAATCTTTAACATCGTCAGTTAACCCTTCAGGTAAGCTGTATAACTCATGCCAACGGTTTGTACGATATTTATCGATACGACTATTATTTTCTTTTGTCGATACATTCAATAAAACACCAAAAGTATCATCAGCAAAGGTATTACTAATAATACCTGAAAATTGAGGATCTACCTCTTCAGATAAATCGTTATAGTTTGCTTTAGCTGAGCCAAGCGCATGAAAGCCAGGGCTATCAAATGGTTTAGCCGTACTGATGTTGATATAGGCACCTATACTGCCTGCAGATATATCAGATGTGGGCGTTTTAATCACATCAATACCTGAAATAACTTCAGAAGGTAATACTTGAAAATCAAAATCTCGTCCACCATCAGTCGTCGCTAAGGTACGGTCGTTAACTTTTACAACGTTGAATTTAGGACCAAAGCCACGAACAGTTACTTTTGATCCTTCACCATTTTGGCGTGATATTGAAACCCCTGTAATGCGTTGTAATGATTCCGCTGCATTTTGATCTGGAAACTTACCAATATCTTCAGCAACAATACTGTCTTGAATACTACTCGCATTTTGTTTTAATGATATCGCTTTAGTTAAGGCGCTTCGTACACCTTTAACTTCAATAACCTCAATATCAGCTGTGTTATTTTCTTCTGCTGATATATTAGTACTAAAAAGGGTTGTTGAAGTTAAAGCTGCAATAATTGCTGTCGATAGTTGACTTTTTTTTATCATTTCTGCTGTCTCATTATTTTTATCATCGATTATAATTATCAGCTGGCCTTGTTCATCGAGATGTGCATTTAAGCCGGTATTTTTCAGCATAATAGTTAATGCTTCACTAACCGTATAAACCCCTTTTATCTGATGAATGCGCTTTCCCTGAACAACATCAAAAGGTAAAATAAATGTGAGGTTTGCTTGCTCTGCAAATTCAATGAGTGATAGCTCAGCCTTCTTTTTATTAACATCAAAGCTATATTTTTTTTCTTCAATTAGCGCTTTTGACCACGTTACTGTCGATACTGACGTTAACAATGCAAAAGAAACACTACAAAAAATTAACTTTTTCATGTAACCCTCCAGTTTGAAGGAGGACTTGTTTTTAAACGACTGAGACAAATAAATACCCTAATGTTATTTTTATTATTTTTATATGTTAGTTGAAATAACATAAATTAGTGAAATTGATAAAAGTAAAACGCTATCTAATAAATAATGATCTTTTATTCTGTTTTTAAGGCTATAAAATTATTTGTTTAGTATTGCATACGGATTTAGGGATAGCGCATTCATCATTACAGCCTTTAATTCTGATAATATTGTTCAACACTAATTATTGAGTAAGAATAATTAACCCGTATTTAAATTGGTCGATTCTCGCTTAACTAGTCTAGGTATATGTTTAAGAGGATTGTTGTTTTCTTGTTTAGTAACCGTATTTGACAACTGAAGCGCTAAACAAGCAGCTTGTTTAGCCATTGTTTCAATAGGGTAATTAAGGGTTGTTAGCTTAGGCCTTGAATAACGAGAAAGTAAAACATCATCAAAGCCGATTACTGAAATATCAGTTGGAACACTGTAACCGTTATCTTCTAACGTTGATATTGCGCCTATTGCCATAGCATCATTATAAACAAATAGCGCTGAAAACTTTTTACCTGATGCTAATAGGTTTTGCGCCGCAATTTCTCCTCCTTGTAAGGTGGGTTCGCCGTATTCAATTAATTGTGGGTCAATTGCGTAGTCAGAATTTTTTAATTCATTTTCAAAACCTTGTATTCGTAACTTTGGATCTTCAATTTGATATTTACTGCTGATACAAGCAAAGTTTTGATGTTTAAGGGCTAATAAATGGCGGGCTGCAATTTTTCCACCTTCATAGTTGTCTAACCAGATACAACGATGGGCAATTTTTTCAATAAAACGGTCAATTAGCACCAAGCCTGAAATTTTTTCCGTTAAGGTGATTAATTCGTCATCAGAAAGTTTTTTACTGTGAACCACTATGACATCACAGCGCCGCTCTATTAATAAAGTAATGGCTTGTCTTTCTGATTCAGCATTAACTAAACCTGTACTCAACAGTAATTGCATATTATGTTGCCGAGCAATTTGATCAACGCCACTGGCAAGTGATGCAAAAAAAGGATCGCTAAGCTCAGGGATAACTACTCCGATGGTGGTGCTTTTTTGGGTCACTAAAGCACGTGCATTGGCGTTGGGCGTATAACCCAGTTCAGCCATAACTTTTTGAACATTTATTTTTGTCTTTGCACTCACTTTAGGGCCGTTATTTACAACACGCGATACCGTTGCAATTGAAACGCCTGCGAGTCGTGCTACATCTTTTATTGTTGCCATAGGTAAATGTTTACATTTTATTTTAATGTGTGAATAAACGTACTTTACCTGATAAGTCGGTAATTTTCCAAATTTATCATTTATCAAATTTAAGACTTGCATTAATAAATGTAAACGTTTACATTTATTGTCTAGTGATAATAACTATTAGTGATTGTAATGATGAATGTAGAATTTGATCCAACAGAACACCCTCACAGAAGATATAACCCTTTAATAAATGAATGGGTACTAGTATCTCCACATAGGGCTAAACGGCCATGGCAAGGGCAAGTTGAAACCCTAGATGAAGATGAAAAGCCGACCTATGACGAAAGTTGTTTTTTATGCGCGGGGAATACGCGCATTAATGGTGAAGTTAATGATAATTATGAAAATACATTCGTATTCACTAATGATTTTGCTGCATTAAAACAAGATACGCCGAAAGTTGTTAAAGACGATCCTTTATTTAAAATGGCCACTGAGCAGGGTGAAAGCCGGGTCATTTGTTTCTCTCCAGATCACAGTAAAACATTACCACAGCTAAGCGTTGGTGAAATTAAAGCAGTTGTTGATACATGGCAAGAGCAATGTTATGAACTTGGTCAAACCTATCAATGGGTTCAAGTTTTTGAAAACAAAGGCAGTGTAATGGGGTGTTCGAATCCACATCCACATGGACAAATTTGGTCACAACAACAATTACCTACATTGGTTGAAAAAAAGCAAAACTCTCAACTAGCCTATCAGCAGCTTCATGGCGGAAATTTATTACAAGATTATGTTAAAAAAGAAATAGTAAATGAAGAGCGCATTGTCGTTAGTAACGAAGATTGGTTAGTTGTTGTTCCTTATTGGGCTGCGTGGCCATTTGAAACGCTACTTTTACCTAAATTTAATGTTGCTAGAATGACTGAGTTAACCAATGCTCAAAAAGTATCGTTAGCGGATATTCTTAAGCAAATAACAATTAAATATGACAATTTATTTAATTGCTCTTTCCCGTATTCTATGGGGTGGCATGGTGCACCTTACGATGGTGAAGCGCATCAAGAATGGACTTTACATGCGAGTTTCTTTCCACCTTTACTGCGCTCATCTACTGTCCGTAAATTTATGGTAGGTTACGAAATGATGGCTGAAGCACAACGTGATTTAACGGCAGAGCAAGCGGCTGAAAGATTAAAAGGTTTATCTAATATCCATTATAAGGAGACCAAATAATGAGCCAACAAGATTTAATTCAACAGTTATTTGAACAACAATTTTCAGTAACGCCACAAGTGCTTTGTCATGCACCAGGTCGGGTAAATGTGATCGGTGATCATACTGATTATAACGATGGTTTTGTTTTTCCTGCTGCCATTAACTACGGCACTGACATTGCAGCATCTAAACGCGATGACATGTCCGTCAATGTTTATGCCCATGACTGTGACCAAGAATCTACTTCATTTAAGCTTGATAAATTAAAATTTGATGAAGAAAAAATGTGGAGTAATTATGTTCAGGGAACCTTGCAAGCATTAATGACGGTTTATCCTAATATCAAAGGGGCAAATATTGCAGTTACAGGTAATGTTCCACAAGGTGCGGGTTTAAGCTCTTCTGCTAGTTTTGAAGTTGCCATTCTGAAAACTTTTGCTCAGCTCTATGATTTAGATTTAGATGGCATCACTGCAGCGAAATTAGGTCAAAAAGCAGAGAATGATTTTGTCGGCTGTAATTGCGGCATTATGGACCAATTAATTTCTGCTATGGGTCAAAAAGGCCATGCAATGCTACTTGATTGTAAAAATTTGTCTTATGAAGATGCACCTATTCCTAGTAATTTATCCCTGTTTATTGTTAATTCTAATGTTAAACGAGGATTAGTTGATAGTGCATACAACTTACGCAGAGAACAATGTGAGCAAGTAGCCAAACATTTTGGCAAGTCAGCACTTCGAGAAGTAACGATAGAACAACTTGAAGGTGATAAATCAATTATAGACGGTGAACTGTATAAACGTGCACGTCATGTTATTACTGAAAATACGCGTACTGTTTCAGCGTTAGAAGCGTTACGAAATAACGATATCGAATCACTCAGTGCTCTAATGAAAGCGTCTCATGCTTCATTGAGAGATGATTTTGAAGTAACGACCAAAGAAATGGATGGCTTAGTTGAGATTATCGACAATGTTGTTGGTCTTAATGGTGGTGTAAGAATGACCGGTGGCGGCTTTGGTGGTTGTATTGTGGCTTTAGTACCCGAGGAAATGGTGACTAAACTGTCTGAAATTGTGAATAAAGAATACCCAGAAAAATATGGATTAGCAGCAACAATTTATAACTGTACGGCGAGTCAGGGAGCTTTCAGATAAGTTAGAAAAAATAGAACAAATTATAATTATAATTAAAAATGAAAGGTGGAAAAGTTATGGAATTTGCAAATAAGTTGGGGGCGATAGATAGCACAATCTTCATAGTCTACGTTATAGGGTTATTGTGTGTAGCGTTGTGGATTTCTCGAAGTGAGAAAGAAGAAGGTGCGAGTACTGAAGATTATTTTTTAGCGGGTAAATCATTACCGTGGTGGGCTATTGGCGCTTCTTTAATTGCCGCAAACATTTCTGCTGAACAAATAATAGGTATGTCTGGCTCTGGTTATGCAATAGGTATCGCTATTGCTTCTTACGAGTGGATGGCAGCGATCACTTTGATCATAGTTGGTAAATATATGTT
>Ga0075443_10001254_pt1 | contig 10432 bp, 21 predicted proteins | sample CoawatmetaG00DNA_3_FD_71583 | JGI IMG/M metagenome (GOLD analysis project Ga0075443, IMG submission 71583) | Marine microbial communities from the West Antarctic Peninsula - Coastal water metaG006-DNA | ecosystem: Environmental > Aquatic > Marine > Coastal | place: Atlantic Ocean: West... | reverse complement strand
CGTAAAGCACTTGGCGATCTTGGTAAACTTACCAAATCTCGACGCAGCGAAATCCAAGACAAAAAGAACGCAATGTAATTTACAGCAAATGATAAATATGAGGGTCAGTAATATGATCCTTATACAATCAAATTGCAACTCGACACATTCGAGTGAAGGATCACTGATAATATAGTGAGGTTGAATTTAAAAAGGTTATGGGTTTGTTAGAAGTGGCATTTATGGTGTCTAGTTGTGGTGGAATTATAGCATTACATGAGTATGTTATGTATAGAGAAGATGTCGATGAAAGCGATCGATACGATGAAGCAGATCAATACGAAGATTGATAAATAATTATATAGGTATACAATATGAAATTAAGTAAAAATTTCACAGTAAGTGAATACACAAAATCATCAACTGCAACTCGTAGGTGCATTGATAATTCAATGACTCCAGAACATCTAGTAAGTGCTAAAGCCTTATTTGAAAATGTAGTTCAACCAGTAAGAGATCACTTTGGTCCTACTGTTATCACATCTGGATACCGATCAGATGCATTAAATGATGCAATTGGCGGTGCACGTGGTTCTCAACATTCAAAAGCAGAAGCCGCAGATTTTGAAACAAAATATTCTACAGTAGAAACTGCACAATGGATTGCAGATACTTTAGACTTTGATCAACTAATCTTGGAATTTTATGTTCCCGGTGACCCTAACTCAGGTTGGACTCATTGTAGTTATAAATCAAAGGCGGAAAATAGAAACCAAATCTTAACCGCAGTCAAGGAAGATGGTAAAACCGTTTATAAACATGGAATCGTAACATAATTAGAATTGGTATAATAACCCAAGGAAATAAAATATGAGTACATTAGATAGTTTAACACACCATAAAGAAGTACTAGAACAACGTCATCGTTTATTAGATAAGGTCATTGCTGACATGTATAAACAAAATTCAGATGATGTATTACTACATACTATGAAAAAAGAAAAGTTACAACTACGTGACGAAATTGAAGTAATGAATATTCAATTGGAACAAAATAAATCAAAAACTTTCAATTAACACTTGACAAGTAACTCATATTGTTATATAATATCTATATTAAATAAGGAAGTAATTATGTTTTGGTTATTACACGCAGCAGCATTAATCGTTATGCCTCTTGCATTATTTGTGACTATACCACTACATCTCATTTCTAATCAACTATAGTTAAGGAATTAACAATATGAAATTTTTACTTGTATGTTCATTTTTGACGTTATTAGGTGCAGCGGCTTACGGTGAATTTGGAATGGCATCAGGAAAATTGCTCGTACCTGCAAAGATTGATTTATCAGAAGATGAGTCTTGGATAAAGATTCAAGGTCGTTCTGATAGAAAATTCTTTCTGACTAATCCAGAGAAGCATCCCCAAATCTTTTGCCTTGCAAAGAATATATATTTTGAAGCAGGTATTGATAGTCGCGCTGGCATGTACGCTGTGGCAGATGTAACATTAAATCGTGTAACAGACTCACGATGGGGTAATACAGTATGTGATGTTGTTCATCATGGAGCAAAAAAAGAGAGTTGGAAAACAAAGCAAGATCCTACTCTTCCTGATTCATTACGAATATATTATCCTGTTAAGAACAAGTGTGCATTTTCATGGTATTGTGACGGCAAGCCAGACACCATCCCTTATGGAAGCACCAACTGGATTAAATCACAACACATAGCATGGGATATTTACATGAATGGTAATTATAGTGGAATCACAGAAGGATCTACCCACTACCATGCATCGTATGCTACATTCGGACAAGGTGATTGGCGCAAAGATCGTGGCATGCAATTCATAAGTCTTATAGGACAGCACATCTTTTATCGGTGGAACTAATTAATAAAGTGATCAAGTTAGTATATGGACAATGGTCACATTGGCGCAATACAACGAGACACCTTAATCAATTAAAAAATACATTATATGCATTAACATGCAGTGATAATGATAAATATTACTAAATACATCAGTATTACAATTTAAAGGAGAAACTTATGTTTACTAGAACATCAACATATACTAACACAACAGGATCATGGACTACCATAGAAGAAGCACTCACAGAAATAGATGCACTATTATCCTCAACAAAAACTGATCAGGATCAGATTAAGCTTGATGAGTTAAAGTCTACTAATGACTTGAGTTGGGCTGTGGAAACACTAAGTGAAGATAGAACAACCGTTTCTTGTGTTATAACGGCAAGTCAACATGCCCTAGATGTGTTTGAAGGATTAACAGCAACTGCTGGCAATATAGAGGCATCTTCAATTCACAAGTATCAGTCTGACTGGACACTAGTGGTCGAATAATGACTCAATGGCATGGCGGCAAAGGTGATTTAAGACGCGCTTCTACCTACGGTTCTAAATTTGGTGATAATTATGACAAAATTTGGGGCAAAAAAGAAGCGACATTTGAGAAGACGAAGTCATCAGTGTCAGATGATGACTTACGTCCAATCGATGGAAGACTTGTCGAAGCAGATGAATGTGTGTGTCATAAATGTATTACGGACAATAAATTAATTGATTCTAGTGGATTCTTAATAAGCGTCTCTGGTAGGGTAGTATGCCCAGAGTGCAAATCAACACGATGTGCTCACGCACAAGATCATAATAACAAATGTGGTGGTTGGTCACTGTAATAGGTACCGTGACAGTACACCATGTATGAATAATGGGAAATTAGTATGCAAGGAAGAACAGAATACACGCACGACAAATTACATGAGACAATTCGATGCCAACGAAATTGGGATTGGGATAATCAAGTAACACCAGAGCATTTAGCAATTCTTGATGAATATGTAGCAAAGCCTGCGCAACAACAAGGTGAACGAATGTTTAGTGTTGCACGAATTCATAATGATATGGAAAAAATATCTGACATACATGACAATTTAAACAAAAGTAATACTCAAGTACTGGCCCCTTTGGTGTATATTTGGTTTCCACTTGACGAACACGTCTGGGATCACCACCTTCAAGCAGGGTTTCATGCAGGAATTATATCTAAATTAGCAAACGAGTTGGGGTATGCTACTGGGTTTTGTGGTTGTGGAGCAAGTGAAAATAGTGAATGGTCTAGTATTACAGAAAAATATAACCTAACACCAGTAGAAGATTATAAAAATCCTATTTTTATATTAAGTATAGGACACGGAAAACCTGATACTCCATACAACAAAGACCATCTTGAAAATTTTATTCATACGCACCATCGATATGATCACGCACCAGTAAAAACAGTATAATTTAATATAGGCATATGCTACGTGACACTAGTATATCATAATAACAAATGTGGTGGTTGGTCACTTTAAGATAAGTGGTCGACGATTCACAAAATTCGCAGTTACTAATGGAGATTAAAATGTCGAATCCAACATATATGGATTATTCATCAACGACCCCAGTAGATCCACAGGTCGCCAAAAAAATGGCAGATTGTTTAACAATGGAAGGCAACTTTGGCAATCCTGCATCACGTTCACATACGTACGGATGGGAAGCAGAAGCAGCCGTTGATAAAGCACGTAAACAAGTAGCAGATTTGATTGGAGCAGATACACGAGAGATTGTATGGACATCAGGCGCAACTGAATCAAACAATCTAGCACTTAAAGGCATTGCTCAGTTTTATGCAAAACGTGGTAAGCATATTATTACGTTACGAACAGAACATAAAGCAATACTAGATACTTGTCGTCAACTAGAACGAGAAGGGTTTGAAGTAACTTACTTAGACCCAATGCCCAACGGTTTACTAGACATTGAAGTGTTTAAAAATACAATCAGAGAAGACACCATTTTAGCATCATTTATGCATGTTAATAATGAGATTGGTGTTATACAAGACTTACACGCCATTGGTGATATCTGTAGAGAACATAAAGTATTCTTCCATGTTGACGCTGCTCAATCAGTAGGCAAAATGCCAATTGACTTAGCAACGCTCCCAGTAGATTTAATGAGTTTTTCCGCACATAAGATATACGGACCTAAAGGCATGGGTGCATTGTATGTATCACGTAAACCTAGAGTTCGTCTTGAAGCACAAATGCATGGTGGTGGACACGAACGCGGTATGCGATCTGGTACATTAGCAACACATCAAATTGTTGGAATGGGTGAAGCATTTGCTATTGCACAAGAAATGATGGCAGAGGAAGAAGTTAGAACACGCGCACTCAGAGATAGGTTATACGCGGGATTCTCAGATATGGAAGAAGTAGTAGTCAATGGTGATTTTGAACAGCGTATTGGCAGCAACTTAAATATCAGTTTCAATTACGTAGAGGGTGAATCTCTATTAATGGCAATCTCTAATATTGCAGTATCTTCTGGTTCTGCATGTACATCTGCAAGTCTTGAACCATCATACGTTCTTAGAGCGTTAGGACTTAGTGACGAATTAGCACACAGTTCAATTCGATTTAGTGTTGGTCGTTATACAACAGAAAAAGATGTAGATGATGCAATTATTCTAGTACGACAGAAAGTAGAAAAATTAAGAGACTTATCACCATTATGGGACATGTACAAAGATGGTGTTGATTTAAGTACGGTACAATGGGCTGCTCACTAATAAGCAACCCTAAATAATAGTAAATTAACTAAGGAATATAATTATGGCATACTCAGAAAAAGTGCTAGATCATTACGAAAACCCACGCAACGTAGGTAAGATGGATGAATCTGATGAAAATGTAGGTACAGGAATGGTAGGTGCACCAGCATGTGGTGACGTAATGCGTCTACAAATCAAGGTTAGCGATGAAGGCATCATTGAAGATGCTAAGTTCAAAACCTATGGGTGTGGTTCTGCAATTGCATCAAGTTCATTGGTGACAGAAATATTAAAAGGTATGGATTTAGACGAAGCAGTTTCTATTTCTAATAGTGAAATTGCACAAGAACTTGCATTACCACCTGTTAAAATTCACTGTTCTGTATTAGCAGAAGACGCTATCAAAGCAGCAGTCGCAGATTATAAAGAAAAGCACGCCATCTAATGTGGGACATCATACAAAGCATGTCATCAGATAGACTCTGGATATGGACTGCATTGGCTGGTAGTATTTTCGGTGCATTGTTTATAGCATGGATTACTGATACTCGTGTCGCTCTATGGACTTATGGTAAATGGTCTACATTACTAAATTATCTAGTAACTAAATGGGGTTGGACATGGTTTCAAGAAGATCCCAATGCATGGAAAAAACTAAACCCTAACCTATCTAATAAGATAGTTGATCTAGAATCTCGCATTATCGAACTAGAAAACAAAAAAACATTAGAGGACAAGTAATTGGCAACCACATATGAAACTGTGTTAGAAGTAATTCATTACACAGACGAATTATTTTATTTCAAAACAACACGTAATCCAGGATTCAGATTTAAAGATGGTGAATTCGTTATGATGGGTTTAGATCATTTCTCAGAAAAACTTCAAAAGAATAAACCTATATTGAGAGCATATAGTATTGCTTCTCCATCGTACGCTGAATACTTAGAATTCTATAGTATCAAAGTACAAGATGGTCCGTTAACAAGTAAATTACAGCATGTTAAAGTAGGTGACAAAATCCTAGTAGGTACTAAACCAACTGGTACATTAGTCCCAGATAATGTCAAGCCAGGTCGTAATCTATATATGTTAAGTTCGGGCACTGGCGTAGCACCATTTATGGGGTTAGCACGTAGTCTTGATATTTACGACAACTATGATAATGTAATATTGGTACACGGTACTAGAAAGATCGAAGATTTAGTTTGGAAAGATATGTGGTTAGGTCTTAACGAACACGAATTGTATGGTGAGTTAGTGCAGAATAAATTCCATTATTACGCAACGGTTTCTCGTGAAGAATATGAGAATGAAGGCAGAGTAACTACCGCACTATTCGATCATTCGATAGAAGACAAGTTACAGTTACCACATCTTGATTCTGAATTCGATAGAGTTATGATTTGCGGGTCTATTCCATTCAATGAGGATTTACAAAATCATCTACTTGAAAAAGGATTCGTTGAAGGTAACATGAGTGATCCAGGCACATTCGTAGTAGAACGTGCATTCGTAGGATAACAATAGCCCAGTTTAACTGGGCTTTTTTATTTGCGTTGTTTAATCTTTTCAATATAATTAGTACTTAGGTGATCATAAATCCCATCAAAAAATTGAAACTTACTCCATGCTTTAAATGTACCTTTTACTTTATCAACAAATCGTTGCCACCAAGTAAGATCAGTTAATATTTTAAAATCATAAGTTATATAATTTAACTGTCCAACATGACGATAATATCCTAATATCGGAACTTGTGGTATAATGTCATTATTGTTTACGAAGCGATATGCTTCTATGTTATCAAACTGTACACCCCATTCCTTATTGCCTGTTCTTGGGCATCCATATGTATACAATACCAAATCTGCGTCTAATTTAGCCACCCTACTTGCAAGGATAGTTGCCATTGCAGCACCTAGACTATGTCCTGTTATAACAAGTTTTTTAGTGGTTACTCGCTTACCTAACCATTTAATAATTGATGGGTATAACTTATCAATTTCTGTTTTAAATCCATAGTGTACATAACCAACTGTTTCACTATCGGATGGCCATGCTTTAATGTCTGCTAACATATCTTTTGCTTGTGTTGGCTCGGTTCCTCGTAATGCTATAACTATATAGTCTGGCATAACAATACCATATCCTTGTGCACTATCGTTTGTAAAAAACTTGATACTAGAATATTTTATATTATTATCTTTTAAGTATGCAGACATTCTTGCTTTATCATAATATGCTTCATCGCATAAATGTGCACATAATTCTGCAATTTTCCAATCTACTTCTTTATTTTGTGGCATGTAATATCTCCAATTATGTATATATTTAGTCAAATAAAGTGTTGACAAGTAAGGCTTCTTATTGTATAATGGTTACATAAGTTAATAAAGAGAGCAAGACTATGAACAATGAAGAAATCATGCAGAAGATTGAACAGGCTGAACGTTACGTAAATTCATTACATGGCAATACATCTGATATTAAGATGAAGAAGTATGCTATCAACAAAAAAATTAATAAATTAAAAGCACAATTAGTATAATTAGGGGTTGACACGTAAGGCTCCTTATAGTATAATGGTTACATAAGTTAATTAATGAAAGAAAGAGAGAACGATATGAGTACTAGAAGCGCAATTGGTTACATGACTCCAAACGGTAGTGTTCGTGCAGTATATTGTCATTTCGATGGCTACGTTACTGACGGTGTTGGCGAAACACTAGTTACCGAATGGCAGGCGGCTTATCGTGTAGCACAGTTAGTTGAATCAGGTGATATGAGTCAACTAGGATACGATCTTACAGATTGCATCATATATGGTCGTGATCGTGGTGAAACTGATGCATCTACTAATGAATTTGAGTCAGTACTTGAATACATCAAGTTTTATGATGATTGTGAATACTTCTACTTATATACTCGTGACGGTTGGTTAGTTCAGACTGAGGCAGGCGGAAGATTTACTCGCGTTGACACATATCTACAAGCAGAAAAAAACATGGCGGTATAATAATGAGTAAAGAAATCTTGGCAGAAACGGTTGCTCACACTGCTCATGCAGCAGTCGGACAATTAAGGAAATACAGTGATGAACCATACATTGTTCATCCTCGTGAAGTAGCAGAGATTGTTAGGTTTTACGGTGGATCTACTATTCAAATTCAAGCCGCATTCCTTCATGACGTGGTAGAAGATACTTCACTTACAGTTGATTTCATATCTAAAATGTTTGGTACAGAAGTCGCTACAATGGTAGATTGGCTAACTGATGTATCTGTTCCCGACGATGGTAACAGGAAAATTAGAAAAGCACTTGATCGCGCACACTTAGCAGATGCTCCTTTAGAGGCTCAATTTGTAAAAGTTGCTGACTTGATTTCAAACACTAAATCTATATGCGAGGCTAATGAAGGGTTCGCAATAGTCTATATGCAAGAAAAAGAATTATTGTTACGTGACATGACCAAAATTCACGGGACTGACATATACAATCGTGCAATGCGATTACTAGAACAATATTATGTGGGAACACCACATGAACCGTTATTAACAGGAGAACTCAAATGACTAAACTAGAAGAACTTAAAGCTGCTCGTGATGCTTATGTTGCTCGTGATGCTGTTTATGATGCTTATTATGCTGTTCGTGATTCTGATGCGCGTGATGCTTTTGCAGATAACCAAGAACTTCCAAAAATAACTCGTGTAGAAGTTATTGGAAATGATGGTAGATTGCTTGTTAAGTATGTTAAGAATGCTAGAATCAGTATGCAAGATGATTACAGCACTTTAAAGATATTCTTAGAAGAATGAGCATGATGCAGAAAGAGTTTAAACTCAAAGCAAAAAGAAGAAACAATGGGGAAATTTTTAATGACTATGTCACTAGTAGGTCCAGGACTAACAACTACATCTTATAAGAAGCGTAAGCAAACTAATCGTACTAAAGTGCAGCAATCTATATTTGAAAACCAACATCGAGATCACAATAAGCGTATGAAGCAAAGTGGTGCACATGATCAAATGATGTCGTTAGCAGAATATGATTTGTATGTACGTGGTAACTACAAACCTAAAGCAAAGAAGTTCAAGGAACTTGTTCCATCGGCTGCATTTCAGCGTGATACAAAACAATATCCTAGCAAGGGAACTGGCATTGGTGTAGCATCTAAAAAAGAATCGCCTGCGTATACTGGTGAACAAAAACTACTTGGCATCGCTACAATGCATAAAAGTAACATGGTTCCTATATTTGAAGATAACAAACAGATGGCAATTGAAATTGCAAGGATGAGACGATGAGCGATATTAAATTTACAACAGCAGGTGATTATATGAAGGATGTAGACATGATCGAAGAAGAAACAATTAATGAAGTAATGACAGAAAAGGCAGCAGCAGAACGTTTGCGCAAAAGTGAAGCGGCTCGTGCTAAACGCAAAGCAGTAAAAGAAAAAAAGGAATTAAACCGTGGTGTTTTTGATAAATCAAAACTAACCTATACAGACGGAGATAATACCTAATAGCAGAAGAGTTGCTATTGTTTGTCGCTGAAAAAGAAGTGGTAGAGGAAGATGAATATGAAGATGAGTAATTATTGGGATATGTATGAACCTGATGTTGTGGAGTATTACGATACTCCTCTCAGGGATTTTGACTACGTTGAGAAACAACGGTTACAGAATAAAAGAGATGCAGGGGTGAAGCAATGGCATAAGCCAAGCATGCCTAAGCAATTACCAGATGGAGATAACACATAATGATACAAACTATTTTTGGGTTAATGTTGCTAGTTGGTGTGGGATTCGTATTTGGCGTTAGCGAATCAACAGTTAGAACTACACTACCAGATTACGAAATGGCAGTTGGTTTATGCGTTTTCAACGATGGTGTCGATTTCATGACAATTAATAGCGAAATTAATAGCGAAGCTAATAACGATGATTATATGGAATTAGTTACTTGCAACAACGGTGCTGAATTCAAACTGAAGCCACCATCGAAATATTTTGATGAATAAAGATCAAGTAATTAAATCAAATTGGTTTGATAAATTTCATATCGGCAATGACAAACCCGGCACTTATCACTTTCGTGAAGAAGGAGAAAAACGTGTCTGGGAATCAAATAAAATAGAAGCAACTAAATTAGGATGGAGTGAACACAATGTTACGTACAATATTAACGAACATGGTTATAGAGGCGCAATTGAACCAGGAGTGGGTGTTGCTGCCGCTTTCGGTTGTAGTTTTACATTTGGTTCAAGCGTAGACGAAAATCAACATTGGCCCTATATATTAGACATTGCAAACTGTGGTCAACCCGGCAGTTCTAATGACAAAATTGCACGACTCGCAATTAGTTATATAAATACTTTTAAGCCTACTGATATCTATGTCTGCTGGACATTTCCACAACGTAGAGAATGGGTAGATGAAAAAGGCAATGTGATTGCATTTAAGAATGTAACACCCGTAGAAGCCTCTCAAATGTTATCACAAACTTGGGTAAGTTGGGATAACGCACTATTGTATCTTAGTAATGATTTGTGGGATGAATATAATTATATCAAGAACATAATGCTACTAGAAGGTGTTTGTTCTATGAATAATATCAAATTACACCAAACAAGTGTATTAGATATGAACCACACACAATACCCATACGGAAGGGATTTAACCCATCCAGGACCTGATTGGCATGTTATCATCGCAGAACAATTTCTCAATAATTAATAACTGGTTTAATAACCATATCTCATTAGGTGGCAGTGTTCATATAGTACATGACACTGTTTCACTTATCGGTTCGC
>Ga0075443_10001251_pt1 | contig 10448 bp, 13 predicted proteins | sample CoawatmetaG00DNA_3_FD_71583 | JGI IMG/M metagenome (GOLD analysis project Ga0075443, IMG submission 71583) | Marine microbial communities from the West Antarctic Peninsula - Coastal water metaG006-DNA | ecosystem: Environmental > Aquatic > Marine > Coastal | place: Atlantic Ocean: West... | reverse complement strand
AAACCCTAATTCAGGCCATCACCATCAATGACCAACGCTATGACAGCTATGTGAAAAACGTGGATTTTATTCAACGACATATATTCCCTGGAGGACACCTGCCCTCTATTAGCATGATCTGCGAGCTTCTTAAAAACAACACCAACATGTATATGAAACAACTGTCAGACTATCGCATTGATTATGCAAAAACCTTAAATGTATGGAGAGACAGCTTTTTAGAAAACCGTGAAGTCATTCAAAAGCTAGGCTTTAACGATGACTTTATCCGCTTGTGGGAATTTTACTTTTGCTACTGTGAAGGTGGGTTTCGTGAGTCAGCCATCGGCTTAGCTCATATTGAGCTGATCAAAAACGAATACTAAGGTACAACTAATGAAAATGTGGACATGGTTTCAACCTGTTAGCTTTCAAGTGATGTGGCTATGCCTCATATTGGGCGGCAACGACTGGCTGCCTTTAACCATGACTATTTTTGCCCTGCATTTTGCTTTAAGCCCAACACGTTTGACTGATGCAAAAGTGCTGCCCCTTGCACTGGGTGGCTTTGCTATAGATTTAATAATGACACAGCTAGGGTTTTATAGCTTTACTGCATTTCCGCTATGGCTATTAGTATTGTGGGCTGCTTTCATTCTAAATTTAGGTCACAGCATGCGGTTTTTACGCCGTTTTAAACTTATTTACCTGGTTCTTTTCAGTGCCGTCGGTGGCACTTATGCTTATTGGGTGAGCTGGAAATTTGGCGCGGTAGCTTTTCCTTATGAACCAATACTCACCTTGATTATTGTGGCTGTAAACTGGAGCATTGTTTTACCATTGTGCGTTAAGGCCGATGCATATATACGTAGGTCTGCCCATGAGTAACTTAGCCAAACGAGTGCGCCTTTTTATTGCCCTAATTTTGTTATGGGTGCCCACACACATAGCTTATGGTGAACAAACCATACCCACGAGCGATGCACCAGTTGAACTATCTGCGATAGAAAATTTTGAACAAGTAGGGACAGCTCAAATGAAATGGCTGTGGCTCAAAATATATCAAGCCACCCTACTCACCCCCAGTGGCACTTATCAGGCCAACCAATGGCCCATAGCACTTGAGCTGCTCTATCAGCAAAACATTACAGCGCAGCAGTTGATAAAATCCACTGAAAAAGACTGGAAACGTCAAAACATTGATTATTCTGCGAAGTGGATAACTGCTCTAGAAAAAATGTGGCCAGATATCTCCACACAAGACCAGCTCACATTGTATGTAGACGCCGATAGCACAAGCCACTTTTTTTACAATGGCCAATTTATTGGATCTATCCTAGATCCCCTATTTTCGGTGGCTTTTACGGCTATTTGGCTATCTAATAACACCATAAAACCAGCACAACGAAACCAATTAATAGGCATCAACCCATGATTAATTCTCGCCACTACATCCGTTTTTTCTCACGTTTTTTTATCACCATTAGCTTGGGGCTATTTTTAGCTGGATGCAGCACCACCATTGCTGATTACAAATCCACTACACCCGAATTTGATATGAAAACGTTTTTTGATGGCAAACTCATTGCCTATGGCATGGTGCAAGATAGACAAGGAAAAGTGATTAGGCGTTTTCACGCCGACTTAGTAGGGTCATGGGAAGGCAATACTGGCCTGTTAGAAGAAGACTTTTTTTATGATGATGGTGAAACACAGCGCCGTGTATGGAGCCTAGTAAAGCTTGGCAATAATCAATACAGCGGCGTAGCTTCAGATGCAGTAGGCGAAGCCACAGGAGAAAGCCAAGGCTTTGCCTTCAACTGGCGCTATACCCTAAACATTGATGTGGATGATGAGACTTGGGCCATCGACTTAAATGATTGGATTTATCAAATTGATGACTCACGTCTTATCAATGTCACTGAAATGACCAAGTGGGGATTTCATGTGGGTCAGATTACACTTGTGATAGAAAAGGTTAAATAAAGTGACCAAACCTAACTCTCTCTCCATCATGTGGTTTCGTCAAGATTTACGCCTAAGTGACAACCCAGGCCTTAGCGCTGCGTGCCAATCTGCTAACGTGTTGCCCATTTATATACTGGATGATGAAACCGCAGGCCAATACCGCATGGGCGGTGCGAGCCGATGGTGGTTGCATCATTCATTACATGCATTAAATGCCTCACTAGGTAATGCTCTCAATATTTACAGTGGCGACGCTGCTACAATTATTGCAGATTTATGCCAGCGCTTTACTGTGGACTCAGTTTACTGGAACCGTTGCTATGAGCCCCATCACATTGCTCAAAGCAAACACATTAAAACGCACTTAGCAGCACTGGGCATTAGCGCAAACAGCATTAACGGCTCATTACTTAACGAGCCTTGGTCTGTCTCTAAAAAAGATGGCACCCCTTACAAAATCTTCACGCCATACCATCGTGAAGCAAGCAAAGTGGACCAACCCATCACACTTTTGCCAGCACCAAACCTGACCGAAAAAGTGACCATAGACCCTGATGCTATGCCCTTGAAAGCCTTGTCTTTGTTACCAGAGATAAAATGGGACTCAAATTTTGATGCACTTTGGAACCCAGGTGAACAGGGCGCATTGTTGGCGCTTAATCGCTTTTTGGCCAACGGCATACATAACTATAAAGATGGCAGAGATCGGCCTGCATTAAAGTCGTTCTCTAGCCTATCTCCCCACCTGCATTTTGGTGATATTTCTGCTCACCAAGTCATCAATGAAATGCTACGTGTAGAAGATGATGAAAATAGTGAGCACTTTAAAAGAGAGATCCGATGGCGCGAGTTTTCTTATTATCTGCTATATCATTTCCCAGGATTACCCAACCAAAACTTAAAAGTAAACTTTGATAAGTTTCCATGGGAAAACAACCCAGATAGCCTAAAACGCTGGCAAAAAGGGCTAACTGGCTACCCATTAGTAGATGCAGGCATGCGAGAACTATGGCAAACAGGGTATATGCATAACCGCGTGCGCATGGTCACCGCCTCATTTTTGATCAAAAACTTATTAGTAGACTGGCGCTTAGGCGCTAGCTGGTTTTGGGATTGTTTGGTGGATGCAGATTTAGCCAGCAACAGCGCAAGCTGGCAGTGGGTTGCAGGGTGTGGCACTGATGCATCGCCTTATTTTCGGGTATTCAACCCCGTGACACAGGGCGAGAAATTTGATTCTAAAGGCGAATATACCAAGCGGTTTTTGCCAGAGCTCAAAGACTTACCCGACAAATATTTGTATAGGCCTTGGGAAGCACCTCCAGAAGTGCTGCGCAAAGCTAACATTACTTTGGGTGAAACCTACCCACACCCTATAGTGCAAATAAAAGAGTCTCGGTTAAAGGCCTTAGATGCTTATAGCCTAACCAGAACCATCGATAAAAGCCTTGCGCCTTAGGCCATTGATCAACTAGGTGCTAATAAGCTAGATGATTCTTTAGCTGGAATACTCTAGCCTTTTAGCCCATTGTCCGTTGTGTTCTTTTTCACAATTTTGCTGCGTGTCGTACAACACGTGATCCATGATATTTTTTACTTCAACATCGGCTTCTTTAAGCTTTGACCCAATCAGGGCATTCAAAGTGATGTGCATTTTTTGGGACATAAAAACACTAAGGCTGTCGTTTGTGTCAAAAACACACACCACCTTTAAGCTAGAAGGGAAATTTGAATAGCTGACCAAATGGGTGAGCCACACAAACCCATCAATGTCTTTTAAGGCTATTTCACACACTTCAGTCAGTACACACCTGACTTTATTATCAATTTTTTTATCCGTTTTACGCATGGTTTCACTCTAGTGTGTTTGCACACTCGTGCAGGGATTTAGCCTAAAGCCAACCTTGTCGCCACTGGCCAATATCTTTTAGCTGTTGCCACTGAATAGGTGCACTGCGTTTAGACATAACAGCTTCTATGGCACACAAAATAACGTTGCCTTGTTCATCAAACTTTACCGCTGTCACTAAAAAGTGTTTTTCTTTGTTTTTTGGCGTCACTGCTGTCCATTTGCTGTGGAGCAACTTTTTGGGGCTAATGGGATTCACTATTTATTCCTAGTTTGAATACACTCTATGCTCACAAGGCAGCCCTTAGCAGGGTATATTTGTTAAACTTATAACCAAGCACATACCTAGCCAACACAACGGATCAATCGATGGCCATTGCTGAGCAACCTTCACACTTAAGTTTACCCCAGACAAACCCTGGCGTAACCACAGTGCTGGAGTATTTGATCATTAAATTTCCATACATTGAGGCGCAGATTTGGCACCAACGGGTGGCAGATGGCAAGGTGCATTACCATGATCAAACGCCCATCACAGCCCAATCACTGTTTGAGCCACAGCAAAGGATCTACTACTACAGAGAAGTGGAAAATGAACCTATCGTTCCCTTTGAAGAAAGTATCATATTTCAGGACAGCCACATTTTAGTGGCCTACAAACCACATTTTTTACCAGTGACCCCTGGTGGAATTTATGTAAGTGAGTGCTTACAACATCGTTTAAGGCGCAGCACCGGCTGCGATGCTCTGCAAGCACTGCACCGCTTAGATAGAGCCACTGCAGGCTTGGTGCTGTTTTCTACCAACCCTGACACACGTCATCAATATCATAAGCTATTTCAAACCCAGAAAATACACAAAACCTATCAAGCCATTGCCAACACACACAGCATCAAAAGCATTGTAGGCCAAGAGTGGGATATCAAAAACCACATTACTAAAAGTGAGCCCCGCTTTCGCATGTGCATTGCCCCTGGCGCTGCCAACAGCCACTCTGTGATTAGGTGCTTGCAGCAGTGTGATGAGCAAGCTCTGTTTGAGCTAAACCCTATGACAGGAAAAACCCATCAATTGCGTTTGCACATGCAGGCATTAGGCTGGCCTATACTTAATGACCGTTACTACCCAACCTTACAAGCACAATCAAAGGATGACTATCAGGCGCCATTGCAGCTATTAGCCAAACAGCTTGAGTTTGTTGACCCCATCACCCAAAAACCCATGCACTTTAGTGATGAGCGCAACCTATCACTAGCAAATACAAAGGCTGTGTAATGGATGTGACCCCAGTGTAGATTGCGATAGGCTTCAAGCCTATACTGATGCGTGTGCATGTTGATGTATACACCTTGTATCTCACCCAAATGATGCTTAATAAATGGCCACTTTAAAATACCTTTCTCACTATTCTGAAGATGTAAAAGATCAAGTGACAAAGCTTGTGACACAAGAAAGGCTGGCTGACTACCTACTCAATAAATACCCAAACACCCATCAATTTGTGAATGATAAATCATTGCGTGAATATGCAGTGTCCATCAAAAACCAATTTATCAAAAAGTCTTCCCCGTTAAGCCAAGTGATCTACGACCCCAAAATTCATGTGATTAAAAATGCCCTTGGGCTGCACACGTTTGTTTCTAGGGTGCAGGGCAATAAGCTCAAGAGCAAAAATGAAATTAGAATTAGTGATGTGTTTAGAAAATCCCCAGAAGCATTTCTGAGGATGATTGTTGTGCATGAGCTGGCTCATTTAAAAGAGAAAGACCACAACAAAGCCTTTTATAATCTTTGCTGCCATATGACCAGCGACTACCACCAGCTAGAGCTAGACATGCGCATTTACTTAACCCAAGTGGATTTATACGGCGATATCTACTAAGGCTGATCTAAAAAAGCCATACCCTTATGGCCTTTTATCAAACGCTTTCACGCTATCATCAATATAATGAAACTCTTGCTTGTCGCAAGTAAAAATAGCTACTGCAGGTGTGAATATGGAAGGGTCATCAAAGGTGCCTACTTTCAAAATGATTGAATCAGGCCTCATTGGATTGCGCGTACCAATGCCTGTGCCACAGTGATCACAAAATAATCGAGTAACCGCTTTTTCTAAGTCATTGCGTTTAAACTCTTTGGCTTGGCCTTTTAAAAACTTAAAGCCTTCTAGAGGCATAATCATGATGATGTTGGGGTTGCCCCCTGTGATGTATTGGCACTCTCTACAATGGCACTGAACACTCGCCTGAGGCTCCCCCTGGGCTATATATCTAAGATCACCACAATAACACCCACCTTCAATTTTCATGCTTTTTTCTCCGTGCCTTTTAAAAAATACTTTAGTAAAAACAACAAACCATAAGCCATTGTGGGCCTTTTTAAGCAAGCTAACAAGTAGGACAAATGGCTTGTTACTTTGGCCTTTTTATTGAGTGATCCGTGGGCTGTGGGGTGATGATCAATATCTTCACGCCTTTGGGTGATTCAAACCGGTGCCATACATTTTGTGGAACAATCATCAGCGTGCTTTGTAACATAAGGTGCGATGTTTCTTCATCATTTTGCAACAAAATTAAGCGCGTCTCACCTTCCACCACCATCACAATGTGTGACAAACACACCCCTTGCTTACTCCACTTAACACTATCATAATCAACAAACGCTGACTCCACTTGGATTATTATTCATGCTAACCCCATTGGCAACACTATACCCAGAGCACCTACAAAGGTTAGTGGGGATTACTGAAAAAGCCATGCAGGCCCATCAATGCGACAGCATTTTGATCCACAGTGGCGCACCTAAGCTATACTTTTTAGACGATTACCACAGCCCCTTTAAGGCAAACCCTCATTTTGTTTGGTGGCTGCCCCTTACCCAAAGCCCACACTGCTATTTGCTTATACAACAGGGCCAAAAACCGGTGCTGTTTTACCATTTGGCTGATGACTTTTGGCATGTAGCGCCCCAACCACCACAAGGGTTTTGGTGTGATTATTTTGACATTCATTTATGCGCAGATTTAGCCCAAGTGAAACAAAAGCTAAGCCAGTATCAATCCACCAGCACCCACAGAGCATGGATAGGTGAAGATGCACAACTAGCCCAACAGCTGGGCATAAACACACCCAACCCCCAAGGTTTAATACACCACTTACATTATGAAAGAGCAGTAAAAAGCCCATATGAAATTGCATGTTTAACCCAAGCCAACGCCATCGCCTTAGCGGGCCACAAGGCCGCAGCACAAGCTTTTATGGCTGGCAAAAGTGAGCTAGAAACACAGCTAGCATACCTTGGGGCAGTGCAATTAGACCCGGCAGACATGCCCTATCGAAACATTGTGGGCTTTGGTGATCATAGTGCCGTGTTGCATTATCAGCACTACAGCCCCAGCCCCCAAAATAAGCAACAGCCGCAGAGCTTTTTGATCGATGCTGGCGCGCCCTACCATGGCTATGCCGCCGATATCACACGCTGTCATAGCCGAGGCAGCGTGCTTTATCAAAGCTTAATAGACGCCATGACTAAAGCCCAGCTTAGCGTGTGCGCCATGGTAAAGCCTGGGGTGAGCTTTGCCCACTTGCACCACCACATGCACAGCTTGGTGTTAGATTTACTAATAGAGTTTAGGCTGGTACAAGGCTCGACAGACGAGCTGGAAAAAAGCCGCATTAGCAGTGCCTTTTTTCCCCATGGCTTAGGGCATTTGCTGGGCTTACAGGTGCATGATATAGGTGGCTGGCAACAAGATGAGCTAGGCACTATGTTGCCACCCCCTAAAGATCACCCATTTTTACGCTGCACCAAAATTTTAGAAGAAAACATGGTAGTTACCATAGAGCCTGGGCTTTACATTATTGACAGCTTGCTGCAAAAATGGCGTGATGATGGCTTTGGCCATTTGCTCAACAATAACGCTATAGACCAACTGAGGCCCTTAGGAGGCGTGCGCATTGAAGATAATGTGGTGGCTGCTAAGCAACCTGTTAGCCTGTTTGACCCAGATGAAACATTAGGTTGCTGATTTATAGATCACTAACATCCTTTGATTCGTTACTAGTGACCACTGCCACAGCTCTGTCACTCTCTATTGCACTACAGTCTAGTTTCATCGCCTCTGTTGTGGCATTGCTAATAAACTCTGCTGCCATTTTTCCTGCATGCCTATTTCTACCGAGCACAGAATGTGTCAACTTATATGTGGCTAAGCAGTGGTTGGTGAAAGATTTTCGTTGTTCAACAACATCACTTAAAGGGGTAATGGTATCAAACTCTCCATGGAGAAATAGCGTTGGTATGTGCGTTTTTGTAGCCAATGAAACAACTGGATCACCGGCCTTGATCAGCATCTCACTACAATAGTCAGGAAGATCTAATGAGAGTAACGCAGTATCACGTATATATCCTTTGGGTAATTTATCGGCCTGCATCCTCATTGAATCAAAATCAGTGTATGGCTTGTCTTCATAACAGTAATGACTGGTCGCACTTACATCTCCATAAGTGGGGTCTAATAAATAGGCAATATGGCTTTCAAGGTATGGAGTGATGGTAAGAGCGCTTCGCCTTTCTAGCTGCGGAATAATCTTTCGAAGATGACTAAATATTTCTATGCCATAGAGCCCATTAAACAATGCTGCTATAAAACGCTCCCCATTGAGAGGCACCTCTATTTTACTGTGGTTATAGGGGTGATCTATTTCTAATGTTATGGGGTTTAGATTAAGTGCTTGATGCAGGCTCCATATCCTATCTTCAACTTCTTTAGGGGGTGTCGTACACGTTGCAGATAAGCTACAGTGGTTGTAGAGTGCTGAGTATCTTGCCATCGTTTTATTGAAATAATTATCATGCGGCTTCACATTTGGGAAGGTTGCACTGTCCAACACCATAGATTCAACAGACTCTGGATATTGAGTAGCAATAATCTGTGCGTATGTTGCAGCATATGAGACACCTATCAAAACCCACTCATCTATGTTGGCTGCGATGCGCATCATTTCAATATCATTAGCTATCGACAAGCTATTATATGTGGATAGGTTTACCCCCTGGTTTTTAAATCTATCAATACACTCAACATAATCTTTGTGTACTTCCTCCCACTGCTGCGTGAACGAACGGCTGTCCTGTAATCGCTTTACTTCGTTTTCAACAAAAGTATCACAGGTGAGCAGCGGCTTGGAAAGCCCTGTGCCTCTTGGATCTATTATAAACAAGTCTCTGCCTTGATCAGTAGATAGCTTGTCATGGTATCGCCAAATGCTTTTGACACTCTCGATGGAATCAAGATCCATCGCCGCACCTGGCCCCCCGCCGCCCAGGTGAAGAACAGGGGCTTTGTAGGAAAATATAGAGTCACTTCGAAAAACCACCACCGGAAATGTAATGGCCGTATCATTTGGCGTAGCGTGATCTTCCGGCACATGCATGTAATAGCATTCTGCAGGAGGTAATGCAGAAGCCTCACCAAACCAGCATTCTACAGGCTCAAAACCATATTGCTGGGTATCATTAATCGTTTGAAATGGCTCCCTATATGTGAGGTCAAATAGCTTTGTGGTAGCGTATATAGCCAGTGCCACAAACACTGTGACTGTTAGCGGATGTGTTTTAAGAGGTTTATGGAGGGAATTATTATCATCAATGATAGTGGGTTGCACCACACCATGGGCGATTTGCTGCGAGGACAACCCATTTTCGCTGGAACAGTTATCACGCCCTTCGGTTACATTTCGTAGGGCAATAGAATCTTTCGTTTTTGAGTTTTTAAAAAGGTTCATAGATGCTGTCTTTTAACGCCTTGCTCAGCGGCGTGGCAAAGTTGGCGACTTTTGTGCGGCCTTTTTGCACAAAAGACGACAGCTTTGACACGTCCGATGGAGCAACTTGTTAGGCTTCTTTACTGCCCTTTGGTGCAATAGAGTACGCAATAAAAATTGTGATAAACTGAATGACACTCAAGGGCAAAGCATATACCTGAACAAGCGTCCAGATTACCCAAAATGCGGAAGCCCAGCCAGCTTTACGCCCACTGATAACGATAGTAATAAATATAAATATTTGCCAGCCGATTACAGCGATAGTCACTATTATTCCCTTCTAAAGTATCTGTAGAATAAAATATCCATCTTTATTCAGGATACTCACAATTGGTGCATTTGATTTTCATTAACGGCTTATCTGAGAAAAGATACGTAAACCATAAAAAATAGACCTACCCATGAAACAAGTATGAAGCCTAACACTCGGTGAGGTTTATACAAAAAACCGAATAGACCGAAAAATAGAGAAAACATAAATATACCGGCGGCATCGGCTATGAACATAGGCCTCAAAATAGAAGCCAAATGAAGGATGAATTTCCATATTGGGATTGTTCCATCACTAGCAAAGTAAAAGTTCAATAAAGTACTTACAACGACAATAGCAACTACATTAAAAAATGACCAAACTACTTTCACAATTACCTTCCTGTATTATGCTGCCAATAGAATTAAATGTAGACACTGGGCAGTTTTCAATAGCCTAACGCCCACTTAAGCGGACGAAAATAGTTGGTTATAATGTGTAGCGAAGCGGAACCTAACCAACTGTTTTTGTTCCGTTTGAAGTGCTTGTTAGATGCGGAACACTTCATTACAAGGTG
>Ga0075443_10001249_pt1 | contig 10451 bp, 9 predicted proteins | sample CoawatmetaG00DNA_3_FD_71583 | JGI IMG/M metagenome (GOLD analysis project Ga0075443, IMG submission 71583) | Marine microbial communities from the West Antarctic Peninsula - Coastal water metaG006-DNA | ecosystem: Environmental > Aquatic > Marine > Coastal | place: Atlantic Ocean: West Antarctic... | reverse complement strand
CTATTATGGCGTATTTAACCATATTATCATTAAACAAGACCAAACAAGTTTGCACGCTTATTGGAAATCCCTTGGGCGTAAAGTAAAGCAACGAGAAGCCGTTTTATTTGCTTATTGCCGGGTTCTCGCTGAGCAAAAAATTACTGAACCATTAATCAAGCTAATTACACCACTGCTGAAGAAGCAACCCAATGATTACTTTTTTAAACAATTGCGCTCATTACCGATTAAGCAGAGTGAACCGTTAATAGCTTTAGTTCAAAAACATCTCCATGATAATAGCAAAAGCCCACAATGGCTAAGTTGCTTGGGACATTTAGCGCTAATGAGTGAACAATGGTCAATGGCAGAAAAGGCCTTTGGCAGTTTAATTAAACTTGAAGGGCAACAATACGATAAGCAAGACTTACAAGCTTTTGCTAAAGCCCTCACTGAAGAGGGTAAACATAAAACAGCAAATGAAGTGTGGATTAAGGTACAGAGCTATTAATTAAAATAAGGCTTATTTAAATAAAAGCAAAAGCATCCGCATACATATGCTCTAGTAATGCACCATGCTCAACAAAATCACTACGAATAGCACCAACCATTTCAAAGCGCCCAGCAAGATAAATGTCATAGGGTTCTAGGCTAACAATATCATGTATTACAGCTTGGTGGACTAAGCCTGTTTTACCTTTCCACTGATTGTCAGCATTTTCAATAACTGGGATAAAATTAGCATGCGGTAATGTAGCAATTATCGCTGCCGTTTCTTCAAGTTCATAGGCCGCAGCTAATTCACGCAAGCCCCAATATACCAAGATAGGACGTTGTGATTTTTGCTCTGCTAAGTACTCAAACATTGACTTGATATAAGAAAAGCCTGTGCCTCCTGCTAACAACAGTAATGGACGTTCACTCTTGGTACGTAACTGCGCATTACCTGAGGGTATTTCAATAGTGACTGATTCATCACCTGCTTGTGCAGATTTAATACACTCTATCACCTGCATGGGATAGCTGTCAGAAACAAAAGCGCCAATTTGCAATTCAATCAAATCACTATTAGGTGAACTCGCAATAGAAAATGGTCGTTTGTCTTCTTCACTCATCACAAAGTTTAAATACTGCCCAGCAATAAAGTCTATTTTTTCAGTGGGTTTCAATAGTACCTTAAACACATGAGCCGTAAGTGAAGTTAAGGACACTATTTGACACCTAATTGTTTTCATTGATATATCTCTTTAATTTAATTGTTTTTTTCAGGAATGATAGCTAACTCATCCCAGATATCGTCTATTTCTTGCTTTATTTCAGCCGTCATTTCAATGGGAATACCCCATTCTCTAGTGGTTTCACCCGGCCATTTATTCGTCGCATCTAATCCCATTTTAGAGCCTAAACCGGATACAGGCGAAGCAAAATCTAAATAATCGATCGGGGTATTTTCAATTAATACCGTATCTCGGCTTGGATCCATTCGCGTAGTCATAGCCCAAATTACATCCTCCCAATTTCGAGCATCAACATCATCATCACAAACAATGACAAATTTAGTGTACATAAATTGCCTAAGAAATGACCAAACCCCCATCATGACCCGTTTAGCGTGCCCAGGGTATTGTTTCTTAATGGTTACAACCGCCAAACGATACGAACAACCTTCTGGCGGTAAATAAAAGTCTTGAATTTCAGGAAACTGCTTTTGTAAAATAGGGACAAATACTTCATTTAATGCCACCCCTAAAATAGCAGGCTCATCAGGTGGTCTTCCGGTATAGGTACTGTGGTAAATAGGATCTTTTCGCATCGTTATATGGGTAACGGTAAAAACAGGAAAATCATCCACTTCATTATAATAACCCGTATGATCACCATAAGGACCTTCTGGCGCTGTTTCTTCAGGATCTAAATAACCTTCTAGGATAATTTCAGCTGTTGCTGGTACTTGTAAATCATTACTGATTGATTTGGCTACTTCAGTTTTTGATCCACGTAATAAGCCAGCAAAAGCGTACTCAGACAAGGTATCTGGTACCGGTGTTACCGCACCTAAAATTGTGGCAGGATCAGCACCTAAAGCAACTGAAACTGGATATTTTTCACCTGGATTCGTTTTCTTAAACTCTTGAAAATCTAATGCACCACCACGGTGAGATAACCAACGCATAATGAGTTTATTCTTAGACAATACCTGTTGGCGATAAATACCTAAATTCTGACGTTCTTTATTTGGACCTTTAGTAATTGTTAAGCCCCAAGTAATTAATGGTGCAACATCGCCAGGCCAACAAGTTTGAATTGGCAATTTGGTTAAATCTACGTCTTCACCACTAAATACAATTTGCTGACAAAGTGGTTTTTTAATCACTTTAACAGGCATATTGAGTACTTGTTTATAAACGGGAATCTTACTTAACGCATCACGAAGACCTTTTGGTGGCTCTGGCTCTTTCAACATGGCCAATAACTCTCCAACCTCACGTAAAGCAGCAACATTTTCTTGCCCCATAGCAAGCGCGACTCTATACGGTGTGCCAAATAAATTAGTGAGTACGGGCATATTATGAGGTTGACCCTGCTTATCTACCGCATTCTCAAATAATAATGCCGGCCCTTTAGCGCGTAGCGTACGATCGCTAATTTCAGTCATAGCAAGGTGAGTAGAAATAGGGGCTGTAATGCGCTTTAATTGCCCTATTTTTTCAAGCTGACTGATAAAATCTCTTAAATCGTTATATTTCATAGATGCCATTCAGTTATTACAAAGCGTTTTAATAACAAAAAAACCAGCCTATATGACTGGTTTTATATCAGTAGTAAAGATTACTTACGTTTCATTGAATCAAAAAATTCATTATTGGTTTTAGACAACGCTAATTTATCAATAAGGAATTCAATCGCGCCTATTTCATCCATTTCATGAACAATTTTACGTAAAATCCACATTTTTTGTAATTCAGTAGGCTTAGTGATTAATTCTTCACGGCGTGTGCCACTACGATTAATATTAATCGCTGGGAAAACACGTTTTTCTGAAATCTTACGAGACAGGTGTAATTCCATATTACCTGTACCTTTAAATTCTTCGTAGATAACTTCATCCATTTTAGAGCCCGTTTCTACCAACGCTGTAGCAATAATAGTTAAACTACCACCTTCTTCAATGTTACGCGCTGCGCCAAAGAAACGCTTAGGACGATGTAAAGCATTAGCATCAACACCACCTGTTAAGATTTTTCCTGATGAAGGAACGACCGTATTATAAGCACGTGCTAAACGTGTAACTGAGTCGAGTAAAATAACAACATCTTTTTTATGCTCGACTAAACGTTTCGCTTTCTCAATAACCATTTCGGCTACTTGAACATGACGAGAAGCGGGTTCATCAAACGTAGAAGCAACCACTTCGCCTTTGACTAAGCGCTGCATTTCAGTTACTTCTTCTGGGCGCTCATCAATTAGCAATACCATTAGTTCTGCGTCAGGATGATTATGGGCAATACTTTGAGCTATATTTTGTAGTAATAATGTTTTACCCGCTTTCGGTGGTGCTACGATCAAGCCACGTTGACCTTTACCAATTGGCGAAGCTAAATCTAATATACGCGCGGTAATATCTTCTGTAGAACCATTACCTCGTTCCAACGTGAAGCGCTCGGTAGGGTGTATAGGTGTTAAGTTTTCAAATAAAATCTTATTACGTGTGTTTTCAGGTCGATCAAAATTGACTTCTGTTACTTTTAACAAAGCAAAGTAACGCTCACCTTTTTTCGGTGAACGAATTTTACCTTGAATAGTATCACCCGTTCTCATGCTAAAACGGCGAATTTGACTTGGTGATACATAAATATCATCTGGGCCAGCTAAATAGGAAGAGTCGGCAGAGCGTAAGAAGCCAAATCCATCTTGTAAAATTTCTAAAACACCGCCACCAAAAATATCATTATCATTTTCGGCATGCTTCTTTAAGATAGCAAAGATGATGTCTTGTTTGCGTGTTCTAGCAAGGTTTTCTAGCTTCATCGTTTCAGAGAGCTCAACCAATTCATTAATGGATTTTTCTTTCAGTTCGGTAAGATTCATAGGGGGTTTCTTAAACTATTTTACGTGGTTATGTCCTGGCGATTGCCTATGACAGTTTATTTTAAATGAGTGTTTTTAATCTTCTGATCTAATAAAAACAAAAAAAAGACAGGAGAATAGGGATATAGAAATGTTATTTTATATTCAGAGCTTAAATCTAGCATTAAAAGTTAACTAGGTAAAGGTACTAGTTAAAATGTTTGCTTACATTTTAACTTTTTTTTAAACGGGTATAAAAAAACCTGAAATTATTTCAGGTTTTTAAAATATTTAATGACGAATTAAATATTTTTATCTAAAAACTCTTTTAATTGCGTTTTTGATAAAGCACCAACTTTAGTATCAGCGATTTCGCCATCTTTAAACAACAACAATGTTGGAATTCCTCGTACACCATACTTAGGCGGAGTATCTGAGTTTTGATCGATATTTAATTTACCAACCGTAACCTTACCATCATATTCTAAGGCTATGTCATCAAGAATCGGCGCTATCATTTTACAAGGACCACACCATTCCGCCCAAAAATCAACCAACACTAAACCCGAAGCTTTTAAAACATCTGCTTCAAAACTATCATCCGTTAGTTGAATAATTTTATCGTTCATCTCATTCTCCCTTTCTTATGGCATCTACGCCACGCTATTTAATTTCACTATTATATATACATTTATGAGGCTATGTTGCCTATTTTTCAAGTTTGTTTTCTTTTATATTTACTGAACACCTCTAAAGTTAGTTATTAATTAATACCAATTGAAATAATGAATGAGTCAATTCAATTCATTACTTCAATTGGTATAACTATGGTGTTAAGCTACCGCCATGAAAAAAACACACTTAACAGAAACAAAATTCGCTGACTTAAATCTTGCTCCGCAAGTCGTAACCGGATTAGAAGCCATGGGCTTCCAACATTGTACGTCCATTCAGGAACAGTCTTTACCTATATTGCTTCAAGGCACTGACATAGCAGGCCAAGCTCAAACAGGTGAAGGTAAAACCATCGCATTTTTAGCTGGCACTTTTCACCGGTTGTTGCAAGTAGAAGCACCAACACACAATCAACCTCGTGCATTAATAATGGCGCCAACACGTGAACTTGCTATTCAAATTCATCGTGATGCTATTGAAATGGCAAAAAGCACAGGGTTACGTCTTGGCATTGTCTATGGCGGCGAAGGGTATGAAAGTCAACGTTTAGAGTTAGAGCAAGGAGTCGATATTTTAATTGGCACCTGTGGTCGCTTATTAGACTATTTAAAACAAGGTATTTATAACTTAAGCAATATTGAAGTTATTGTGCTTGATGAAGCCGACAGAATGTTTGATTTAGGTTTTATTAAAGATATACGCTATATGTTCGATAAAATGCCTCCTGCGACACAGCGTTTAAGTATGCTGTTTTCTGCTACATTGTCATTTAGAGTTAAAGAACTTGCTTTCGAGCATATGAATGATCCAACCAGTGTAGAAATCGCACCAGATCAAAAAACAAATACTCGTATTAGTGAAGAGTTATTTTATCCGTCTAATGAAGATAAAATGGCTTTATTACAAACATTAATAGAGGAAGACTGGCCTGAAAAAGCCATTGTTTTTGCCAACACTAAACATGTTTGTGAAAAACTTTTTGATCACCTTGTTGCGGACAAATTAAGAGCAGGCTTATTAACCGGCGATGTTCCCCAAAAGAAACGTTTGAAAATACTAGAGCAATTTACCGACGGTACTTTGGATATATTAGTGGCGACTGATGTTGCTGCTCGTGGTTTACACATCCCATCAGTTACGCATGTTTTTAACTATGATTTACCTGATGATTGTGAAGATTATGTACACCGTATTGGTCGTACCGGACGTGCTGGTGAAACTGGACATGCTATAAGTCTAGCTTGTGAACAATATGTATTTAACTTACCTGCAATTGAAGATTATATTCAACATGCATTGCCTGTAACAAAATACTTACAAGAAGCCTTGCTTGATGATTTACCTAAAGTAAATCCACGCCCTCGCCGGCATAAACCTGGTGGTAACCGACAAGGCAGCCGTGGTAACTTTAAACAAAACGGCAACAGTAATTCTCGTCCTCGCCGTTAGTTTTCTTTGTTTTTAAATGACTCCGCAACAAAAAACACCACAGCTTAAAGCGAAATATAAACATTCGCATTACGCTGTGGTTGATTTAGGCTCGAACAGCTTTCATTTACTGATCACTCAATTAGTTAACAACCAAGTTAAGGTTGTAGACAAAATAAAACAAAAAGTACGTTTAGCTGCCAGTTTAAATAGTAACAACGAATTAAGTCATGATGCTATTAACCGTGGTATTACTTGTTTAATCCTATTTTCCCAACATCTCGAGGGTATACCTGTAAGTAATATTCGTATTGTAGCTACCGCTGCATTAAGAATAGCTATAAATCGTGACGACTTTATAAAAGTGGCTAATAAAATTTTACCGTTAAAAATTAAGCTATTAAGTGGTGACCAAGAAGCCAATACAATCTACAGCGGTGTTGCACATACTTGCCAAGATAATGTTGACAAAAAACGGTTGGTTATTGATATTGGTGGTGCAAGTACTGAATTGATTATTGGTCAAGGGTTTGATGCGAAACATGCCATTAGTTTAAATTTAGGTTGTGTTAGCTTTAAAGAAAAGTTTTTTGCTGATAATTTATTAACTGAAAGTAACTTTGTTTCAGCTATTACCGCAGCAAAAAAAATCTTTATCCCAATATCGGAAAATTTTCTCAATGAAGGTTGGCAATCTGTTTTAGGTAGTTCTGGCTCTATGCAAGCATTAGCCGAAATCCTTCATGATAGGCAACAACCTATTATAATTACACCATACTTTTTGCAAGAAATTAAACAAATATTGATTCATTGTAAAATCATCGACAATATTAGGCTACCAGGATTACGAGCAGATAGAGCACCAGTGCTCGCTAGTGGTCTAAGCATTCTAATTGCTTTATTTACCGTTTTTAACATTGCCGAGTTAACACTTTCTACTGGAGCGCTTCGTGAAGGATTACTCTATGAGATGCTTCCTCCCCGAAACGTATAACTTTACTTTTTTCTATTTATCTTCTTTCAACCATCTAGCAACTTGTTTGGCAAAGTACGTCAATATACCATCTGCACCTGCGCGTTTAAACGCCAACAAACCTTCCATCACACAAGGTTTTTCAGCTAACCAACCATTTTGAATTGCCGCCATATGCATGGCATATTCACCACTCACTTGATATGCGTATGTCGGTACTTGAAAGGTATCTTTAACACGACGCACTATATCTAGATAAGGCATTCCCGGTTTAATCATCACCATATCAGCACCTTCACTAATATCCTGTGCAACTTCATGTAAGGCTTCGTTACTATTAGCGGGATCCATTTGATAAGTATGCTTATCACCACCTTTTAAGTTGCTCGCTGACCCAACAGCATCACGAAATGGGCCATAATAATTAGACGCATATTTAGCTGAATAGGCTAATATCTTGGTATTAACAAATCCCTGAGCCTCTAGCCCTTGACGAATGGCACCAACGCGACCATCCATCATATCTGAGGGTGCAATAATATCAGCACCCGCTTGCGCATGTGATAACGCTTGCTTAACTAATATCTCTGTGGTGATATCGTTTAATACATAACCTGTCATACCGGCTCTATTTTCATCACTTTCACTTAAAATACCATCTTGACCATGGATGGTGAATGGATCAAGCGCGACATCGGTAATAACCGCTAACTGTGGAAATTTTGCTTTTAATGCCCTTACAGTACATTGAGCTAAGCCATCTGGATTATATGCTTCTTCAGCCATTAACGATTTTTTATTACTAGGTGTCACCGGAAAAATAGCAATCGCAGGAATACCTAGATCCACTAGTTCTTGTGCTTCTTCTAATAGTAAATCAATACTTTTTCTTTCTACCCCTGGCATTGAAGCAATTGCTTCACATTGATTTTCACCCTCTAACACAAATACCGGATAGATTAAATCGTTTACCGTTAATTGATTTTCTGCCATTAATCGACGCGTATAATCATCTTTGCGCATACGGCGCATACGTCGTGCTGGATATTGACCAAAAGTCGACTGGCTTATGTTATTATTCATAATTCTTTCCTGAAAATTGATACAGATTATTCAATCTAATTTTACTATGTTGATGAGTGCACACCTGATTTACAACGTTTTTTCTTAAGACTCTAACCCAAGAAATTTCCACTTTTTCATCGATATCAGGTAATATTACACAAAATACCTCGCTACCATAGCGATAAGTAACATTACCACTAAGCAAATGACAAAACCTATTGCGGATCCTTAAAAAATTCGCTCATTACATTGGTGCTTGGAGTCTGTCATAGCAAGCTTAATTTATAAGTTGAAAGCTTTATCGGCATTAATACTAGTCTGATAAGCTATTTCATTGGCATCAATTGCGGTTATATCCGCAATTTTTTGAACTATATAAGGTAAGTAGCTTGGTTCATTACGGCTACTTTTAGGACGAGGACGAATCGTTCTAGGAGTTAGGTAAGGCGCATCAGTTTCAATTAATAAGCGATTTAATGGGATTAATTTAATAATATTTTGCAAGTCTCTTCCTCTACGCTCATCACAAAGCCAACCTGTAATACCTATATACATATTAGCTGCTATGCACTGTTCTAATTCTACTTTATTACCTGTAAAACAGTGAGCAACCATAGCAGGAATTCGATGAATAAAAGGCTTGAGTGCTGCGAGCCAAGGATAAAAGGCATCACGCTGATGCAGGAATAAGGGCATATCAAGCTCTGCCGCTAAGCTAATTTGTTCTTTAAACACTTTTAGCTGCTGCTCTGGTTCAGAAAAGTTACGATTAAAATCTAAGCCACATTCTCCTATCGCTCTAACGTGGGCTTGTTTTGTCAATTGGATTAATTGTGCTAAATAATCATCACTCACTCCATCAGCATCATGAGGATGAACACCTGCTGTACTAAATAGAGTATTAGGGAATTTTTGCTGATAATATTGGCATAAAACTAAGGCCTGCTGACTTTCATAAACACTTGTACCTGTAATCAAGAGTTTTTCAACACCTTGGTTTTTAGCCCTAAGAATAAGTTCATCTCGATCTTTATCAAAACGCTTATTTGTTAAATTAACACCAATATCAATCACTACTTAAGACGCTTAACTTTAATACTACGATGGCTACCTTCTTTATATAAATAAACAGCTCCCATAGCACCTTTCTCTAAGCGAACTTTATTACCTACTTTCAATTTGATACTTGTTTTATCTTTTTGCTGCCATTTTTGGCCATTTGCAAAATAAATAACCCATTGGCCTCTTAATAATTTTTTGATCTTGCTCACCGTAGCAAAAATACTACTAGGTCCTTGTTCTTCTTTAGTTTTTTTTAAATGTTCTTTAGCAAAATCATTAACCAGCTTTTGTTCCCTTAATGGGTTATCTATCGTTGACGGGGCAGAAGCGACTATTGCAACAACGGGTTGCTTAGCACTCTGAGGGAGAAATTTATCAAAGCAGGCCAAGCGCACATCATCACTTGATATTGTCGAACAATACGTCAGGTTCAATAGTAAATCACTATTACTTTTTGCATAACCAACTGATGATGTTATTAAAAAAATCAATACACTTGATAAGACTAAAACATAATTTTTCATTACACAGCCCCCCTCTTAATCATTTTCTTTATGGTATAACGAGGCGATAATAATGCCAAGTTCAAATAATAGTAACATCGGAATAGCTAACATAGATTGCGAAATAATATCAGGAGGTGTTAATAACATACCAATAACAAAAGCACCAACGGCCATATAAGGGCGTTTTTTTCTTAAGTCGCTTGGGCTAGTCACACCCGTCCAACATAATAAAATAATCACAACAGGAATTTCAAATGCGGCACCAAAAGCAAAAAATAATTTCAAAACAAAATCTAAATAACTACTAATATCGGTAGCAATCACGACACCTTCAGGCGCAACTGAAGTAAAAAAAGCAAAAACTACAGGAAAAACGATGAAGTACGCAAAAGCAATCCCGCTATAAAACAACAAAGTAGATCCTAACATCAGTGGCGCAATTAATCGTTTTTCATTACGATATAGCCCTGGAGCAACAAATGACCATATTTGATATAGAATATAAGGCATCGCAAGAAAAACAGATAGGACTATGGTGAGTTTAAAAGGAGCAAAAAAAGGAGAGGCTACATCTGTTGCAATCATTTGTGAGCCAGCTGGCATAGTTTGCAATAGAGGTTGTGCTAAGTATTGATAAATATCTTGAGCAAAATAGGCTAAACAACAAAATACCAACAAAATACCTAGCACTGCGT
>Ga0075443_10001248_pt1 | contig 10458 bp, 4 predicted proteins | sample CoawatmetaG00DNA_3_FD_71583 | JGI IMG/M metagenome (GOLD analysis project Ga0075443, IMG submission 71583) | Marine microbial communities from the West Antarctic Peninsula - Coastal water metaG006-DNA | ecosystem: Environmental > Aquatic > Marine > Coastal | place: Atlantic Ocean: West Antarctic... | reverse complement strand
TGTTAAGGCTGATCAAACATTAATTTTGTTTGACGGTCATGGTGCTGATTATCGAGCGACAATTAGTGAAGTTTCGCGTAAATCTGTGAATGTTGATATTCATGAAAAAATGGCTGCTGAAGACTCTGTAAGTGAATCGCCATTGCACCTCACCTTAGCCATTGCTATATCAAAGGGTGAACGCATGGATTGGGTCATGCAAAAAGCGACAGAGTTAGGCGTTACTCGTATACAGCCGCTAATAACTAAGCGCGTTGACGTTAAGCTCAACCCAGAGCGAATGGCCAAAAGAATGGATCATTGGCTTGGTGTTGTTATTGGTGCTTGTGAACAATCGGGGCGGACGGTATTACCCGAGCTGTTATCGCCTAAGCCTATTGCATCTTGGTTAACAGAAGAGAAAGCTGATTTTAAATTAGTCTTGCGCGCACAAGGTACTAAACTCACCACGCTCGCTGCCGAGGTTATTAATAAGCCTGACAATGTGAGCATCTTAATTGGTCCAGAAGGTGGCTTAGATGAAGACGAGTTAGCGCTAGCAGAAAATGCGTCCTTTTTAGCCACTGGATTCGGCCCTCGTATTTTACGAACAGAAACAGCACCCATTGTCGCGCTGTCTTTACTGCAAGAAAAATGGGGTGATTTTTAATCGTCTATATTGAAGTGACTATTTGCAGTTCCCAATCTAAGTATTGATTTAAACACTCCATATTTTTTTACAATTGCGCTCCTTTTTTCTCAGCTAGCGCTCCGTTATTCCCCCATTAATTACCCGGCATTTCTCATAATAAATTAATTGTGTTACCCGCATCACAAAATCTGTCATCTTTACTTCCCTAGTCTCGCCATCACTGGCAAGAAACATCCCTCCCGTCTAATCTCATACGAGGACATACTTAGCGTATATCCAATACTTTATGTCGACAATGGATGTCACATTTTTTATGTTAACTGGTCGTCAGAGGTAAACGGATGTCGTTTAGAAAACTGTTTTTTTTCATTCTTATTTTTAGCTGCACATTGATCACTACTTCAGTGCGCGCATCAGATCAGCTAGTACTTAATGGCACTGCAATACACACAAGCCTACAACAAGATTATTACTATGCCGCACTGTTTAGCGAGTCACGATCTGATGATCCACAAACGCTGCTATGGCAAGAGAATCAACGTATGGAAATCACCATACTTGTTGACGAATGGTCAAAACGCCGGTTCACCCAACACCTTGGCCAAGCGATTGCTATTAACAACTCTACAGATGATCAAGAGCATCATGCCAAAGACATTGCTACCTTTAATACGTTAATCAAAGATTATCTTATTCGTGGTGATCGCATTGTTATCAATAAAGACATTGATAAAGGCACCGCTATTAGCATTAATGGCATTACCCTTATGGAAACAAAAAGCCATGATTTTTTTGGCCTATTCCTTAATACCTGGCTGGGCGCTCGTCCGCCGTCTTCTGTTTTTAAAGCATCAATACTTGGACAAGCAGCTACCGTTGATTCTTCTATGATGGCCAGCTATGAAAGCTTAACGGCAAGTAATACGCGCATCAATGATTTAAAAGAATGGAACAGAAAAGAGAAACCAAAAACAAAGAAAAAGACTGTAACAAAAAAAATACCCTCTAAAAAATTGCTAGAACCTATCAAGAAAAAGGCGGCAGCAATAAAGACTATCGCCAAAAAAGCTGAGCCTATTATCATTGAGACTCAACCTCAATATATTGACACGACAGAATTAATTGAACCGGCCGATATGGCAACAACTATTGCCGCTGAACATACGCCATTAAATTTTGATGAGAACACTGTAGAAGCCACTAGCCTTAAAAAGGCTATGGATACTAACGCCTTGGTGACTAAAAAAACCAGCGATAACTCTGCATTAGTACTTGCTTCTAATACAAAAGATAATGATTTAGCCAATAAAGCATTAGCCGATATTAACCAACAGAAAAAACAGCTATTAAAATTTTATCGATCCACTATTTTAACTTCAACCTATAAGAAAATTGTTTATCCTTCATCGGCAATTGATAAAAACCAACAAGGAAAGGTTGTTTTAAAAGTGATTGTTGATCGTAGTGGTAAAGTACAGTCAATAGATCTTAAAGAAAAATCTAAGTTTAAGCTGCTAAACAAGGCCGCTAATAGAGCCGTGACTAAAGCACACTTCCCTAGCGTGCCGTCAGAACTAGAAGGTGATGAGTTTGAGTTTCTATTGCCCATCAAATTTAGTTTAAATTAATTATTTTTTTTAATGGTGATTGATAAGTAATTAAATATTTCAGCAATAATCCGTTACCAAGTATCTCGACGCTTTCGCAAAGCCAAAAAGACATCTTTTGGTGAACCATCAACACAGTCAATACTTGATTTAATAAGCGCATTATCCAATCTAAAAAAAGTATTGAATGTTTTCTCGTCACCAATACAGGTAGTAATGGGAGAGACAATCGGGTCGGCTGACATCGCCCGCTCTAACCAAGCGACAGCAGCAATATTCGCTGGCTCAATACTCAAAGTAAAGCGTAAATTATTCTCTAAGTAATCATGCCCTGGATACACAGTCACTTGATCATCAAGGCTATGAAAGTGATTAACAATGGTATTGTATAAAGCATCTCCATCTCCGCTACGACAGTGGCCCACACCTGCATTAAACAATGTATCTCCCGTGAATACAGCCACCGGCACTGAATCTTCTATGACTAAAAAACATAGGTGAGCAAATGTATGCCCTGGCGTATCCAGCACTTTAAGTTGAACCCCTTCATCAAGTGGAATTAATTCATTAGCACTCAGCATTCGACTCAATCCAGAAATCTTCCCCTCACCATTACTGTGTGCCCAAACTTCACAGCCATGCTCAGCAACTAAATCTGGATTGCCTTGAATATGATCCCAATGTTCATGAGTGTTAATAATAGCGGTAAGTTTGAGTTCATTCTTATTGAGTAAATTATTAACGACGTCTTTATTCCATGGGTCGATAGCAATAGCGCTGCCATCATTAAGCTCAATAATATACGTAAAGTTGCGTAACTCACTGGCTGTATAAATTTGATGGATTTTCATTTATGTCTCATTCTTATTATTGGCTTTGTTGGATTCACTGTGCCCTTCTCTCACTCTTATCGCACTCTTATCGTACTCTTATCGTACTCTTATCGCACTCTTATCGTACTGTCGTCATACTACTATCGTACTTACATTTTTTTATTGGTACTAGCTTTCACAGCTTAGCTATTTATCCCTTCTATTTTTTTCCCGCTATTTATACAGAAGTTCACACTAGAGCACTTAGCAAACCAATCAGTTGATTCAACTTTATAAAATATGGGATGAGGGGAGAATGCCATAGCATATGAGATAGAACAAGGTGATTACTAATAATGCGTTCAACCGATCTCTCAGTTTTAACGCACTTAGAGTATTGAATAGTTATTATGATTAAACCGTTTAATTAATGTTACTAGACCTTTTTTTAGCTCGGCATCAGATTTTAGTGAGGCAGCAGGTTTAAGCTAAGTAGTAGATTTTAGCTATGAAGAATATATGCCAGCAAATGCTGCTCTACCCATTCTATATTAGGTACACCAGCTACTAGTTCATTAACCGTTACTGACATCGCTTCTGCACGACCACGCGGCCGACTCTGACACATTTCGACATCACCATCGGCGATAATATGTAGGCTTGGCGTGTCGCTAATAACGACAGCATAGTAAGGTAAATGACTGTTGTCAGCGGTACCATTAATAATAGAAATTCTCGATATCGTTTTGGGATCAACGGAAGCAGCCCCATTTAACGCTTCAAATGAAATGAGTGGCAACTCTATTCCACGCCAATTGATATTACCGATAAGCCACTCGGGTGATTTCAACAACGGAGTGATTTTACTGACCTTGAGTATTTCAACCACCGTTACGTCAGGTAGCAATAAGCCATCCATTTGTAGCGGTAAATACATCGCTGTAAAAGGCGATAAATTTAATTCATAGTTTAGTTCTTGCATGTCTGCTCTCTATCCTTTATCAATGCACATTATTCGCTTTAATCACCACATGGATTTAAGCCCTACTCTTTCTATGTACCAAATTGTTCATCAAGCCCATTGGCTGGCAAGACATTACTAATGGCATCAAAAAGTATTGCCTCTTGATAAGGTTTTCCTAAAAAGGCATTGGCGCCTAGTCCTAAAGCACGCTCTCTATGTTTATCTCCGGTTCTAGAGGTAATCATAATAATAGGGATATGGGCAAGGTCGACATCATTACGAATACGAGTAACCACTTCAAATCCATCCATGCGCGGCATTTCAATATCTAACAATATGAAATCTGGCTTCACATCTTCTAGTTGCAACATAGCATCCAAGCCATCTTTAGCAGTGACAACATCCATGCCGCGTCGCTCCAGTAATCGGCTCGTCACTTTACGTACTGTCACCGAATCATCAACAACCATTGCAACAAGATGATCTCTCGCCTTCTCTAACGACACGACATTGCTGTGCGTAGCAACACTGTTTTCTGATCGTATCAAAGCAGCTAAATCGGCAATCATAACTACACTGCCATCACCTAATACTGTAGCGCCTGCTATGCCTTCTAAATTCGCGAACTGAGCACCCAGACTCTTCACAACAATTTCACGACTTGCGATTAAGCGATCAACCTGTAAGGCATAAAATTTATCGCCGCCTCGCACCAGTAATACTGGTAATGCAGAAACCATTTCGGGATTTGAATGATACGAACTACCATTTATTAAATGACCTAGATAACTAAAATCATACTGCTGACCAGCATAGAGAAACTCTGTGGCATCTTCGCCATAGTATTGCTCTAGCTCAAAGGGGCTAACCCTCACAATACCTTCGATAGAATCTAACGGTACTGCTAGTTGCTCGCCACCCGCTGACACTAACAAGGCACGATTCATTGATACTGTGAACGGCACACGGAAGGTAAACAATGTTCCCTGATTATGCTTAGAATGGAGCTCAACACTGCCACCTAAATCGGCGATCTCACTTTGCACAACATCCATGCCGACACCGCGACCAGATAATTGCGTTAATGATTTTGCCGTACTAAACCCGGCCGCAAAAATAAACCGCATAACCTCTTCATCTGAGAGCTCGCTGTCTTTTTCGATTAAACCTCTGGCTAAAGCCTTCTTACGAATAGCTGTAACATCGAGCCCACGTCCATCATCACTTAACTCGAGGACTACATCACCACCCTCTCGACGAATATTTAGACTTATCACACCTTGTTCAGACTTACCTAATTGAGTCCGCTCTTCGCTGGTTTCAATGCCGTGATCTATCGCATTACGTAGAACGTGCTCTAAGGGTGTCACCATGCGCTCTAACATTGATCGATCAAGCTCACCGCCAGCATTATTAACTTTAAAAGTAATTGGCTTGTCGAGCTCACCACTCACTTGGCGAACAATACGGCGTAGACGAGGCACAATATGTCTCGCCAATGGAACAGTACGCGTTTGCATCAAGCCTTCTTGGAGTTGAGTATTGATACGTGCTTGCTGAACCAAAGAAGTTTCTATGTCTCGAGTCTTTTCTACCAAAGTGCTCTTTAAATCTTTCAGATCGGAGGCCGACTCTACTAGTGATTTAGATAACTGCTGAACCTGTGAGTAACGATCCATCTCTAAAGGATCAAACTCTTCGTTGCCTTCACTCTCTACCTGCTCTTTGCGGAATTCAATCTGCGCTTCCATTTCAATTTCTAGGCGACGCAATTGTTCTTTTAAACGCTGAATTGTCGAATCGATCTCATCCGTGCTCTGTGAAAAATCAGTCACTTGCTCTTCTATTAATGAGCGAGAAATACTTGTTTCACCGGCAAGGTTTACTAATTTTTCAAGTAATACAGACGGCACGCGAATCATTTCATCACTGCGCTTTTCTTCTGGTTGACTATTATCATTGCTTGGCTGCGTATTACTGCCCGCAACATCAATCAATAACTTACTCCGAACAGCACTTACAGACTCAGTCAAATCACTAACAAACTGGCTAACCTGTTTAAAGAATTGACCATTGGTCTTGTTGTCACCGTTACTCACTGACAACAAAAGCGTTTCAAATTCATGGCTAACATTACCCACACGGTCAAGACCCGCCATGCGGGCCCCGCCTTTAATTGTGTGCAAAGGGCGCATAAGTGTTTTGAGGTATGAAATGTCGCTACGATTATTTAGCCATTGCTGAACATCGGCTTCTAACGTTTCAATTAAATCTTCGGATTCATCAAGAAATATCGATACAATTTCTTGATTGAAATCGTCTTCTTGAATATCTTCATTAGAGACTGTGTCTTCAGTAGCATTGTCTTTAATCTGAACGAGTAGATTTTTTTCATTCTCCAATAAATCTTCTAGCCCACCCGATAAAGACACCTCAACCCTTTGGCCGGCAGCTATACGGTCAAGCATATCTTCTAAATCACGATGACCATTCAATAAAGCAATATATGCCTGATAGTGTAAACCGCCATCTGAGAAATGTTCGTATAAGTTATTTAAGCAATGACACTGCTGCTGAATAAACGATTGGTCGCCGTCCGTTGCTGCTTGCTCAATTTGCTTTAAAACTGACAACATCGATTCGTAGGTATCTGGACGACTACCCGTGGCTCGCCACTCTTGTAAAAAATAACTCGCTTTGAAAATAAGATCATTTTCAACCAGCATAGCTTCGTCTTGATCTGAAGAATCAAGATCATCCGCTACGGCTTGATTCAACTCATCAATTAAAAGCGATGCCGAGTTTTCATCAACACTGTTAGGCTTAATAAACTCGCCCAAATGAATTTGCGATAATGTCCAATTATGGATTTTTGTTAGCAGGCTGTTTTCAGAGTCACTTATAGCGCATCGCTTTCTAATTAGACAAAGCAATATTTCTGCCGGTGCAAATAAATCTGAAATTAATGGGTTATTAGCAATACGCGCACCACCAACAATCGTGTGCAATGCACGCTCTACAGCCTCAGAAGGATAAATATCATTATCCATTGTGTGACTTTCTAAGTAACCATTCACGACGCTCAGCTGAATTTCTAATTCACTAACAAATATAGTTTGTAAGGTGCTGTCATCGAGTATGTCATTGGCAATTTCGCCACTGCGAGTTCTTTTATCTCTTAGATCATCGAAAGTTGCAGGAGTCATATCCTCAGAAGAGACGCTATCTGAATCAGCTTTCTCTGATTCTTTATTTACAGACTCTTCTTGAATCGATTCTTCATCTGCATCATTGGCATTTTCATTTAAGCCACCTTCAATGCTATCTTCAATGCTTTCCTTAACACCTTCTTCAATACCCTCTTTAACATCTTCTTTAACATCTTCTTTAATATTTTCTTTAATACGTTCTTCGCTGCTTTGTTTACTAATCTCTTTGTCTGTTGGAGTAGCTTCTATGTTTGTTGGAATACTCGCCTCAATAACTGAATCTTTAATGTCTAGACTAGTGTCTACATAATCTGCTTGGGTTGCTAACTTATTAGCTCGCTCAATAAAGAGTGTTAAGGGTGAAGATAATGGGATTACCCGCTGTTTAAATGACTCGATAAGATATGGCATATATTCAATAGCTTCGCCGACCATTGTCATTCGTGTAGCATCTATTGGCACCGAGCCATCGGTCATACGATTAATAAGCGCCTCAATAGACCAGGCAGCATCACCAATATGTTCTGCACCAGCCATTCGACCACTGCCTTTTAAGGTATGAAAACCTCGTCGAATATCCGCCATACATTCGCTGTTATTAAAGTCATTCGACCAAAGCGCTATATTCTCCCTTAACGAGATGATTACCTCTTCAGCTTCTTCTATAAATATCTCAACTATATCAATATCAAAATCACCCTCTAGGGTTTCTTGACTAACAGCTAACACTGACTTTTCTTTATGCACAGATATTTCTTCAGCCACAGATAGTTCTTCAGGTGCTGGCATTTCTTCTGGCACTTGTATTTCTTCTGGCACTTGTATTTCTTCAGGCGCTTGTATTTCTTCAGGTACTGCGATGGCTTCAGGATTCGCCGCTAGGCCATTAATCGCTATCGATAATGCGTCACTCAACTTTTCGTGCTGATTATATTTTAATGCTTCAAGGTAAGACTCCATTAGTTTAAGCGCATGTATTAATGGATTGACTGCCTGATCATCTTTGAAATTAATTATATTTTCTTGCAAATAAGCTGCACAGCCACTCATCGACTCCACTAAATTATCAACACCAATAATTTGCATGGCACCTTCAGCTTCAATAAGCTGGCCAGTTAAATCACCGAAGGGCTCATAATTTAAAAATTGTGCATCATCAAAAAAATCATGTAATGAAGACTGTCTAGCCGATAAATTCTCGGCCATGGTTGAAACACAATGAATCACCTCATCAATAACACTTATTTCACTGTCATTACGCGCAACACCAAGATGGTTCTGATGCAGTCGTGACTCTACCTTATATAAGTCTTCAGCAATGTTTTTTATAACTTCACTTTTTCTTTCGTCGTCAGCAATCAGCTGCTTGTCACTGTGCAAAGAGGTTAACGACTTTTCAACTGTAAAAAGTTGTTCAGCAAGACTATCATATTGGGCTAGCTGTAATGTATAACGAAGTGTCGATGCCATTGAAGCCATCTTTTCAAAGGTGGCGCCTTCAGATGATGAATCATCACTTAATAGTGCATCATTATCTGAGTCTGCACTGCACTCAAGCGCATTTTTTAAAAGGACAAAATCACAGAGTAAACTATCAAAAACAATTTCCATTGTTTCAGCATCTGGCGTACCTAAACGTAAAACCTCGGACGGATGATGAATGTTGAGCGCATCTAATAATCGATACTGCTTTTTAAACGCCTGCACCTTATCAAAATCACTATCATATAAAGCGATACAAAATAACAGCTCTCGTAACACTTGATTAGTAAGCTTAGAATCAATCTCGCTTACAGATTCGGAATTAAAACATTGATCGAGCCATGACAGCCCGCCTTGCAGAGAATATTTAGCGGCTAAAGAAAGCTGACTACTTCCTTTTGCTGCAGCCATAATAAGAACCTCAATGGCATCAACAACAAGCCCATTAATTGACTGCTCTGAAGATGCTTCTATTTTTGCAATGCATGCCATCAACTCACTGAATGCTGCTTGTAAATTATTCAATGCGGAGCGATCATTATCTGCTTGCTTATTGATGACTGCCAATATTCTTTGGCAATCGTGTACTCGACTTTGCGCTGAATCATTCGCAACACAATAATTATTTTCATTAACACTATCTGTTAATGAAAATACATTTTGATCGACAATTAAGGGGACATTCGCTGCCGCACGAACATCGTTTACTACAGCAATAATATCGCTCGCTTTATTATTCTGTATTGACCTTAAGCGTACTAAATAATTAGGCAGCTGTAGTAAGCCACCTAATAAAGCTTGATATGCATTATCATCACTCACACAGTCATCTTTAATGATGACATCAATCAATAGTATTAACTGCTCAGATAACAAAGTCGCAAAAGGGAAATCCACTTCATCAAATGATGCATGTATAACTTCTAAATGACGACGACATTCAATCAGCTTTTCGGGCTCGCTCGATCCAGATAAGTAAGATTCAAGCGATTGCCGAGCGCCAACAATAGCCTCGTCTAAGCCTTGAGAAATCCAATCGAGTGACCGATGGTTTTGCTTTTCATTCATATTCGTTTTATCCATCAATAAACTAGACAGCAATAATGTTGATATTCAAACGCTTAAGTATTTATTAAGCTCACGTTTAACTGACTGCTTCTTGAAAATAATCATCATCATTTTCGTTTGTTGATACTGTTGGATAATCAATTTCGACGCCCGGTAATTTAAATCCTGCTACCGACCCTCTAAGCTCTTTTGTCATTAATGATAAATTACCTACTTTATCGGCCGCATCGGTGGTTCCAGCTGCCGTTTGCGAGGTAATGTCTTTTACCGTATTCATCGTCAAAGAAATATTACCTGCCGTATCGGCCTGCGTGCGTGCCGATGTAGAAATACTTTCAATCAACTCAGACAGGTTTAGTGATACTTTTTCAATTTCTTCGAGCGCCACACCAGCATCATGAGCAAGCCCCGCACCGTTAACCACTTCGGCGGTAGTCTGCTCCATAGAAGCCGCTGCCTCATTGGTATCTGATTGAATAGTTTTTACCAAGGCCTCTATTTGACGTGTTGCAGCTGATGAGCGCTCTGCTAATCGTTGAACCTCATCGGCAACTACCGCGAAACCTCTACCGGCCTCTCCTGCCATCGATGCCTGTATCGAAGCGTTTAGGGCTAAGATATTGGTCTGATCAGCAATATCATTAATTAGGGAAACTATATCGCCAATTTCTTGCGAGCTTTCACC
>Ga0075443_10001247_pt1 | contig 10461 bp, 7 predicted proteins | sample CoawatmetaG00DNA_3_FD_71583 | JGI IMG/M metagenome (GOLD analysis project Ga0075443, IMG submission 71583) | Marine microbial communities from the West Antarctic Peninsula - Coastal water metaG006-DNA | ecosystem: Environmental > Aquatic > Marine > Coastal | place: Atlantic Ocean: West Antarctic... | reverse complement strand
CCTTACAGGTTTCAATATCAGATATCATTTTTACAGGAATACTCATTTTTGCGGCGAGTTCTTTTTGTTTCCATTTTTTAGCAACTCTAGCATCAATAATTTTTCGGGCGATTTCCTTTGGAACTTTTTCTATTTTTTTAGCTTCATTAGCATCATCTAATTTTTTATTTTTTTTAGAAGATTCTGTGTGTTTTTGTTTATTTTTTGTTTCTAATGTCTTTTTGTTTTTTACCTTTCCCCCATTTATAATAACTGGTTTCCAATCTTGCATGTTTTATATTAGTAAATATTAAATTGAAATAAAATAAATTTAATATTAAAATAGAAAAAATGGCAACCCAAGAACAGACAGACGAAAAGGTAGTTGAAATGGTAGAAGATAATAAATTATATAAAAAAGAGATATTTCGATTAGAGGGAAGAATATATACCATTAATAAAACAGTAATAAAAAATAATAAAACATTATGGAAAACTTGTAAACATAAGTGGATAGACCAACAAGATAGTTGTATGTATGAAAAATCAACAGAGAGGTGTATAAAATGTTATTTGACAAATGATTACCGACTTTATAATTAAATTTTATATGAAGGTAATAATACTATTTTATCTTTATCAATAATAGCTCTACTACCCTGTGGAACAGCTTTAGGTATATTTGTTAATATAAGGATAAGAGATATAAGTGTAAGTAAACCGAAAAAAATAGTTAGAAATCTATCTTGGTCCTGCATATATATAGTATTAAGAATAAAAACTGGGTATGCCCAACTAAAAGAAATATTTCTTCTTTTTTCTTGTTTTCTTCTTTGTTTTCTTATTTTTTTTTTTTGTTTTTTTTCTTTTTTTCTTTGTTGTTTTTTCCTCAGCAGGTGTATATTTCAAGAAATGGAAATCCCATTCTTTAGAACCTCGATTATTTTTTAATTTTTTAAATAATTCGGATTTCTTAGAACGTATTTTTTCCTTTGTAGCTTTTTCTTCTCCATAACAATCAATGCTAAATCTTTTAAGAATACCTTTTTGTTTAAGTCTATTTTTAGCTTGTACCACAAATAAATAATGACTCATACATAAAATTCTCTGTGGGTCATAATATTTACGATTTAAATATAAAAATGCTAAATAAAAACTCAACATAGTATCAATTGTGGCGATTTTGACACTTCTACCAGATAAATTTATCTTATTATAACTATGACATGCTAAGGGTTCATATATAAAAGCGACTGTTTCCCCATATACATTAACGCCATAATGTGGAGCGACTACTTCACCAACGCCATCTTTTTTTTGTATTTTAACACCTTTGATACCATTTTCCTCGAGATATTCTTTAAGAACACCTGCTGTATTTTCAGGATCTTTTGATAATACATCAAAATCAGGTATTTTTTCCATTTTATATTTTTTAAATTTTTTAAGGTTACGAATAAATAGTTTATTAGCCATTGCTCCGAAAAATACAACACTCTGATTAATCAAACACTCGCGAGTAAGTGTAAATAATTTGGATGTTTGTGATTCTGTGATTTTAGTAGTTGGGTCAAACATACGCTGTATTTCGATAAAATCACAATCTTTACCTTTGAGTGGGAAGTTTTTATTAAGAAGTGTGAGTCTTTTTAAAACTTTTTCCCATCTACTAACATCTCCACCAGGTCTAGATAATTCTAAATACATAAGCATACGAAGGTAATTAGGTGGTGTATAATAAATACCCCGAACATTACGAGCTTGTTTTTTTATTTTTTTATATAATTCAGGAACTTGAAGACTTATATCAGCAACAGGTATAAAGTTAACAAAAACTTTAAAAGTACCACTATGAGAACCTGCTTTTGCTTCAACTTCTTCAAATCCTTTTTTATAATATAAATCTGCTAAATCTTTAGCATCCTCCATAGGAGTAGGTGAAAAGAAATCATAATCGGGTAATTCTATATCTTTATTATAAAACTGGTCTTCTTCGGGTAAAATATTATTAATAGCAGTTCCACCATAGCAGACTCTTCCTGTTTTTTTAAGAAATTCTTCAACGATATCAATAATTTCTATAATTTCAGGACTATGTAACATTTTTTTACCCAGTTTAGTTTCGGCTTTATCGACCGCATGTCTTAAAATAGCTAATTCACATTCTTGAAAACTCATTTTATTATCACATTTCATATTAATATATAATGTGATAATAAATTAATATCTTATTTTAATACCCTGTGGTGTTCTTTTAATCTTAACATCATTTCTTAGTTCTTTTTTAAGAGGTTCTGGTGGTTTAAGATTTCGTTTGTCATCGGATTGTAAGTGTTTTGGTTTTAAAACAAAAGCAAATCCATTCTTTTTATTAAAAAAATCATAATAACTTTTCATTTTATTATCACTAATGAATTGGTAATTCATACATATCATTTGTACCCCTAGACGTTTGTATTTACCCCAATCAAATTGTAAACAATCATCTTTATTACTACATACTATATCTGGATGTACCATTACTAATCTTTCTGTTGCTACAAATGGGTCATATTTATTACCTTGTTGTAACATACATTCTTTCTCTTTTTCCTTATCTTGCATAGAAGAGCATTCATTAACTTTATTAACAGCATCTGTTTCTGTATGTTTTGTAAATTCATTTGATGGATTACCAATATTAACCAATTCTTTAAATGAAGGGGCTAAATTTTTCGTTTCACACATAATAATAACTTTTTGTTTTAATTCACTTAATTTAAGGTCTGTTATTTTTTTATCACCTCTACCTCCATAACTATATTGTATTCCTAATAATTTATTACCAAATTTATCTTTTATTTCTTTAGATAAACCATTATAATCCATTTTATCACTTTTAATTCTAAAATTAATAAATAAAGGGTCTTTATTATTAGGACATGTTTTTAATGCGAATGAATTTTTACTAATAACATCTAAAACACCATCCGAGCCTAAAAGTGGTAAACTATTCTTTGAACCCTTAATAATATTCGTACTTTTAAATGGAGATACAGCAACAACAGGTATTTTATCAACCATATATATTTCAAGATCTATTAATCTGGCTCCTTGTTTAATAACAGTTTCAAGAGCACCCATAGAAACATAGTCATCTAAATTTCCACCAGCAGCACAAGAATTATAACTACTAGCAATATAGTAATCTATTATAGGATGAGAACTATATTCATCACCATATATTACTGATTTCATATTTGATACTTCTTTTGAATGTGGTTGTGGTTTTTCTTCATTTTCATATGATGCTTTCATTTTTTTCCCCATTTCAAGAGGCCAATCCTTTAATGCTTCCGAAGACCAAATAGCGGTGCCTACAATGAAAACAACCAATAAAAAAATTATACCAATAATAGGATAAGAATTTTTTAAAGTTTTTAAAGTTTTTGATTCTTTTTCCATATAATAATATATAATATAAAAAAAACAAATCCTAAATCTATTAAGAAAATTATTATTTTAAAATAATATATTAATATATTTTAAATGCCAGGTGGATTATTGAATTTAGTAGCAATAGGTCAAGAAAATGTGTTATTGACTGGAAATCCAAAAAAAACATTTTTTACTTGTTCTTATAAAAAACATACAAACTTCGGGTTGCAAAGATTTAGAATTGATTATAAGGGTCAGAAAACATTATCATTTGATAAAGAAACTGTTTTTGATTTTAAAATACCTAGATATGCAGACCTTTTAAATGATACATATGTTACATTAAATTTACCTGATATATGGAGTCCTATATTTGATTGTTCTAGTAATAGTGAAACAGATACATCTAATAACTATATACCTTATCAATTCCAATGGTGTAAACATTTAGGAGCAAAAATGATTAGAGAGATAAGTATAACATCGGGTGGGTTAATTTTATCAAATTATTCCGGTGAATGGTTATATAATTGTATAGAACGTGATGAAACTGGTAAAAAGGAATTATGGAATAAAATGATAGGACACGAACCTAGATTTTATGATCCTGCTTCAGTAAATGGTGGATTTTACCCAAATGCAAAGTATCATAAAAATGGTTGTGAACCATCTATTAAGGGTAGAAAATTATATATACCATTGATGTCTTGGTTTTGTAATAATCCAAAATCAGCACTTCCATTAATAGCAATACAATATCAAGAAATATCTATTAGAATTACTTTTAATCCTATAAAAGATGTATTTACAATTATGGATCTACCATCCACAACAAATATATTGAAAGATATATCAAATGTTTTTATTAATTATAATGAGAAAGATATAAAGGGTGAATGGCCCAAATCAGTTAATAATAAGGATATTAGAAGAGCACCTTTACCAGGTAATGATTATGATAATTTTTGGATTTTTTTACAACAACCTCCATTAAATTCTACAGACTCTACTGGTGTAATAGATGATAGATATATTAAAAAAAATGAATGGAATGTTGATTTACACCTATTGGGGACATATATATTTTTATCTCATGATGAGCGTGAATGTTTTGCAGCTTCTAATCATGATTATTTAATAAAACAAATATACGAACACGATTTCGAAAATATTACAGGTTCAACAAGAGTTGATATATTAGCTAGAAATATGGTAAGTAATTTAATATTTAGATTTAGAAGAAGTGATGTAGGTTTAAGAAATGAATGGTATAATTATAGTAATTGGAGTTGGGAAGATAAAATACCTTATGAAATATCTAGGAAAAATCTATGGCCAACAAATCAAAGTACACCATACCAAATTAGTGAAATTAATGGTTTTCTTGGTGAATTTAAAGTTGAGAATAATAAAAATATATTAATTGATATGGGGATATTATGTGGAGAACAATATCGTGAAAGTATATTAGATTATGGAATATATGACTATGTGGAAAAATGGAATAAAACAACAGGTATAGCAAAAGATGGATTATATATGTATAATTTTTGTTTAAATACAAGTCGTTTTGATTACCAACCTAGTGGGGCGCAAAATGTAAATAAATGGAAATTTATAACTTTTGAATTTAATACATTACAACCACCTAGAAATCCAAATCATACATCAGATATAGATATTATGTGTAATCCCGAAACTGGAGCTATAGAAGGTGTTAGGAAAGATATATATAAATTAAATAATTATAATTATGACCTCAAAGTATTTGAAGAAAGATATAATGTAATAAAAATACAAGGGGGTCAGATAGGATTATTAAATGCTAGATAAATCTTTATTATATCTATGAAAAAAATGAATGCATCGAATTGAATGGTATATAATCATATAATGATTTATATAATGGTGGAGGGCTTGGTTTTTGTAAATTATATTTATTATATGTTTTTCCTTTTTTTAATGGTTTTATATATTTACTATAATCTTGTTTAAAAAATTTTTCATCAGTAATTTCTAAATCTTCCGGTAAAATAATTGGATTATCCGATATATTATAATCAATTATATTAGAAAAACCACAACCATCATCTGCCAAAGGATTAGGGCAAGATATTTTTTCACCACAATTTGTGCGATCGAAAAGTTTTCGAGGAGAACATTTTGCACAATCTTTATCATAAGAACAACTATTAATACCATCACCTTGTAATTTCTTTTTTGGATCACATATCCAAGGACATCTTTTACCAACTTTTTCATCAATAGTCCCCTCATCAATTGAAATTAAATTACTATCACAATTTGCTGTTAAATTTGTTGGTGGAATACAATTATCCATATTACATTTATTTTTTTTTGTTTCTTCGGTTGGATTTGAAGAGGAATAATATCTACTTCTTATTGTTAAACAATCATCTGGCTTTGGTTCATTACAAGAAATATCTTTTTTTTTCCCATTATAAAAAGGGCAGTCAGACCCATTACTTTCAGCAACTTTAATAACTTTATAAGATCTACTTTCATTTTCAATTAAATCCTCATATTTACAATCTTGTCCCTCTTCATTTTCTTGACAACAGGTTTTTTCACCAGTTTTCTGCCAAGGTAACCACCCACCTTGACAATCATTACTAGTAAAATTTTCTTTTAAATGGTAAAGTAAATTTACCAAAAATATATAAATTAAAATTAAAATACATACAAATATTATTATATTCATTAAAATATATTAATATTTTAATTAAATAACCCCCAAGATGAATCTAAAGTTCCTGGTTTTGACATACTATTAATTTCCCCTTCTTTTGCATTATTTATACAACCAAACATCTGTGGTTTATGTATATGAGAACATTTTGGATGTTTGGGATATGTAGAACAATCAACCGTTTCGTTTATTGGTTCCCAGGGTTCTGAATTTACGGAGTCACCTGATGGACCCAATGGTTTCCAGGGATTATTACTAGAATTAGTTTTATCCCAATGACCGGTACTTCCAAGACCATTAGAACCAAAATCACCATTACCACCAACAACAATATCATTATCAATATCAGTATAACCACCACAACCATCCATTGGGAAAATGACACCACTCCCATCAGCATCTTTACCTTCAGTTAAAGCCATGGGACAACTTATTTTCTCTCCACATTTAAATTCCTTATCTCCTCCTGTGACATTATATGATATATCTTTATAACAAGAAGTACATTCATTATCATTTATACAATCGACCGGTACGTATGTACTAACCCTTCTTTTTTCACTTTCGGCTAACTGTTCTTCAATAGTAGAAGTACATTTTTTAGGACATAGTTTATAATTTTTCATTGTTTCATCTCTATATAATGTTTTTCCACAATTTCCATCTAAACGTTGAGGGCTAAATCCATTTTTTATTGGTCTTTTATGTAAACATTTTTCCAAACAACCTCTCCCATTGGTTAGAGGTGGTGGGGTATATCCATCATTGACTTCTTTGCATTTCTTTAAAATTAATTGTGATCTTGATATGTCTTCAACAGAAAACTGTTTTCTCCCTTCAATAACACCACTTCTCCACCCATAAGTATCACCAATCTCATTATTACCAGTGTTGCCCTCAATATTTTTATTTAAATATAGTAATAATAAAAATAATATAACTATTAATATTATATATTTTTCCATATATATTATTATAAATATTAATTTTTCTTGTTTAAAAATATAAAGTCATTTTGATGTGGGTGTGGATTTACTGTATCAAATATATTTCTTACCCGTGTATTCCCATATAAATACTGACCAACATCACTAGTATCTTCTAATTCATTAAAACCATTTGTTGTACCTGGTGCTTTTTTCTTAAAAGCCTTTCTTGATTTATATCCCCAAGGTTTTTGAGTTGTATCTAAATCGGTTAAAGTTAAATCCCCACTACATACACCTCCAGAACAAGAATCGGCTGTTTTGAAAGATCGTTTTTGAACCCATTCATCATTTATGATTTTACTCCAATTTTTTTCACCAACTTTCGTCTGTTTTTTTTTTGATAATTTATATAGAGCTGTTACAATAGCTCTCTCATTATAAGAAATTGTAATCTCTTTGTCTTCGTCAATGGCTTTTTTAAAATCCTCTGTCTTTCTAGTTTTTAATAAAAAATTTTTCAACCCTAAATTTATTTTATAAAGTTCTGGTAATCTGATTAAAGCATTTATTACACTTGGTGGTATATTGAAAGACCATATATATTTCGTTTTTAAAAGATCTATTGTTTTTCTAAAATTATTTGATTTGATTTCACTATCTTTACTCCCACCTTTCGTTAAATTCCATTTTTTTAAGGAACCTTCTTCTAAAAATTTGGCATTATTTTCTCTTAATTCATGTTTATCTTTTTCATCAGCAGTCAGTCCTCTAATTCTTAATTCTTCAGCTGATAATCGTGATATACCATCTTTAAAAAATGTTGCAGAATTAACGTTATCACTGCCTGATGCGTAATTAGATGACTCTATTTTACACACACCGCTACCATCAATATCAACACACCTTTTCCCCCAATCACACGGTGGGTCACACTTTGGATCACTTGATGTTCTTCCCACCTTTTTATGAACCTCTGGTTGGTTTGCTGTGTTGGCGTCATCGACAATATCACCATATTTGTCAGTTAATGTGTCAGACCATGGGTTGATTGCAGTATTATTTAAAGTACAAAATCCTCCATCACCACATGTAGAAAAAACACCTGTACAATAACTACTATCCGTTAATTTTTCATCTGAATATTTTCTCCGCAATGCATCTTTGTCGGAAGGTTTTCTCAATTCAGGTAGCGGTAAATTACCAGTACAAATACCAGTAGACACTCCACTATCATTAGTAGTGAATTTACATGTAGGTTGAAATGGTGGACAATACTTATCTCCATTGTTCTGATATTCCCATGGATTTTCATCATTAAAAATCTCTTGTGAAAAATTATTAGTACAAGGTATATTTAAAACATCATGGTTTTTCGCTGTTTTTAAATTCGTTAAAAATGTTTTTGCGCTGCTGTCAACAACATCAACCAAATCTCCACCATCTTTCATATAATCTTGTCCTTTAGCCCAGTCATTTCTAGTAAAACCACTAAATCCCTCCATATTACTGAAAGGTTCACACGTGGAATCTGTAGTGTTAGTTCCTTTTTTGAAATTCGGTGTAGTACCAGAACAATCAGTATCAGAAGTAAAATTCCAAGCAGCACAGGATTCCTGATCTTCGGATGCACTAAATGTTTCGGTGGGACAAGTAAGACAAGTTCTATTGGTTGTCGAGGTGCCACCACTGACATAAGTACCAGGTTGACATGTCGTCCATTCAGTACAAGATGTGCCAGTGAACTCGTTGAACGCTTGGTACCTTCCTGTATCGCAAGCAGTGCATTCACGATTCACTTCGAGAGTAGGAGCTACATTTTGTTTCTCACCCACAGGACATGTCGCCCATTCAGCACAAGTACCACTGTCACTAGTAGCAAAAGTTCCAGCTGCACAGGATGCACAGGTATCATCTTCAATGGCCGAACCAACAATTGTGCGTGGTGAATTATCTTGTTGTTTACCACAGGCTGTTTTTATTTGGCACCTGTCGGGTTTATTATCATCAATACCAATTACCTTGAAATAACCATCATTACAAGCCGATAAACGAGAATTATTAGCATTACTACATGTATATGTCGCTCCATCAACGGCGTTATCAACGACAGTACAATTCGTACAAGTATTATTATTATCCCACTTACCAGCACCACACGACCCACAGCAAAAACTTTTAAGAGAAGATGTATCGGAAAGTATTTTATTGTCTGATCCGTCATAAAAGGCAACAGTATCATTTATTGGAAGATTTCCCGGACATATCTTGGTACCAAGATATGTATCCCATTCCTTACAATTTTTTTTTGTTTTAAAACCAACAGGGAGATTATCATATAATATATTTTCACCAGTTAGAATTCCATTTATAAATGGTTGTGATTCTATGATACTGTTGTTATCTAATTCATTTTTAATATTTTGTTCTTTTACCTTCTTTAATAAAACTTTACCACTATTATTAAGCTCAAATCCTTCTTTACGAAATTTCCCCCCAGATGGTTTCTTTTTCCATTCTTTCGTAGCATAATCCATTAAATTTAAGTATTTACTTTTTTCCCAAGGGTCTATTTTTCCACCCGTTATTCTCGTACTATATTTACCGGAGTAACCATCAGTTGGATTAACAAGATCATAAGTTATACCACCATTTTTACCACCAATTTTTTTTTCTTTGACTGCATTACATACACCAGTTTTGGTTGGTAAATTATTAGGCTTACAACATACAAATACATCTTTATGAGGTTTTTCACCACTTTCATACTGTTGACACGTTGGTCCTTCACAATATAGGTTATTACGATCATCTTTAAATCCGGACATTCCATCAATATTACAAAATTCATCATCAGCCTCTTTACAAGTCTGATTAAAAGTACAACACTGAGTAAAATCACTATTTTTACATAATGGTTGGTCACAATAATTGTTTTTAACTGTACTACTTTCATTATTTGTTAATGTTTTACAACTGAATTTCGCATCGACGACACCCTCGGAAGAAAAACCATCAGAGCATTTTTGTTGTTGTACTGTATTCTTGACACTTTCTTCAACTATAAAATTTGTTGTATCGCCCTGTGTTTTTATAGTTTTAGAAATTATTTTGCTTGTTCTATTTATACCATATATATTAGTATATTCTTCAAAAATAACCCATAAATATTGTTTATCACCACCATATACTAATTTTATATTTATCCCTTCTTTTCCCTTAATTATAAATGATTGTCCTTCATTTTTGGAAATATTTTGTTTTTTATATCCATCTGAAAACATTTGTTGCTCTGTAACTACATTATTGGGTAATGTTAATTTAAATAATTTCCAATCTTTAATATACCATAAAATATTAGATGAAAAATCTCCTCTAATTAAGGTTATATCTTGACCTCTATCATTTAAAATTTTATGCCAATTATAT
>Ga0075443_10001246_pt1 | contig 10468 bp, 7 predicted proteins | sample CoawatmetaG00DNA_3_FD_71583 | JGI IMG/M metagenome (GOLD analysis project Ga0075443, IMG submission 71583) | Marine microbial communities from the West Antarctic Peninsula - Coastal water metaG006-DNA | ecosystem: Environmental > Aquatic > Marine > Coastal | place: Atlantic Ocean: West Antarctic... | reverse complement strand
TGCTTACCCAGGGTCCGCTTTTCCATCCAGGCTAAACGTTCGTCGATATCCCGATTCTGCTCCGCTGACGACGGTAACTCAAAACCTTGGTTAAGATAGTCGGCCAACCATAGCGCCCCTACTTCACAGTTCAGCTGGCTAAAGAATGACGAGTTATAACCGTTAAATGCCAGCCGCGGCACATCCACTGGAATCATTGAGCGAAACAGACGAAAATTACCCTCCTCATCGGTGACTCTATCCATGATGTCCTGTTCTAAAAAGGGACAGACCTGCTGCCAACCGGTGCCGCAGACAATAAGATCAACAGGGACCGTTTCACCGTTGGACAACAGCGCCTGCTTACCGTTTAGCACTGTAATAACCGCTTGCTTTTTGATGCCAATCTTGTCGGCCTCAATATTCTGATAAAAATCATCACTCACCAGGCTTACGGTGCTGCGTGCGATACTTTCCAACGGCGTATTCGGGTGCAGGCCAAGGCGCTTTAACCCCAGCTGCCGCTCAACAAGAAACTCGACGCTATTGAGCATTGCCTTTCGAATCGGATTGCCAAGAGTATGGAAAAATTTATCCATTCCGCGCAGGTGAATATAGCGAAACAATGCTTCGCTCATACGCGACAGAAAAAGATGTTTATAGTTAAGTTTATTGGCAATCATTTTGGGGATTTTCCAGATCAGGCTACGTGCCACCACATTAGTACTCGCGGTAATATCCTGTATCGCATTGGCCACATCACAGGAAGATTTCCCATAACCAATGACTAGTACATTCTTGTCACGGGCATCCTCGCGCCGAGTAAATTCACTGGTGTGACAAATGCGCCCGCCCGCTTCGATAAAGCTCTCGACGCCCTTATAAGCCGGTATCGATGGTACCGAAAAAATTCCGTTGCCAATAATCAGATAATCAAACTCTGCAGTCTCCAACTCAGACGTCAGGCCACGGATTTTAACCGTCCAGACATTGCGGTTAGCATCGAATGACGTGGCCAACACTGTCCTGTTGAGATTAACCTGCTCGTTGAAATCATAGTGGTCAACATAGGATTGCATATACAGCTGCACCTGCTCCCCGCTTGGCCATTCTGGATAGCTTAATGGCATTGGAAAGTCTGACAGCTCATAGGTAGTGCGGGTATTTTGAGTAGTTAATCCAGGATAGCGTCGAGAAGCAGACCAGACACCTCCGACATCGGCTTCCTTTTCATACAGAGTGACCTCGTAGCCTAAGGCTTTAAATACCCTGGCCGAGGTGAGTCCTGCAAACCCTGCGCCGATAATACATATGCTTCTAATCATTATTTAACTTCGCACCCATGGTTAGGAAAAATGGTAGCTAATCAGCTACCTTTCACCTTTGGTTTATTATTAATAAAAAAAGAGGACAAAGCCCCACATCAGCAGCAAATCGTCTTTCAGCTGTCATGGAAGAGAGGCTATCTAGCTCCGCCCTCCTCTAAAGCTCGGTTGAACGCATTACTTTAAAACTTTCTTTAGCCCACCCAAAACCAGAGATAAAGATTATCTCTGGTCGCGTAATGGCGCGTTAAAAATCGTATGAATAGGTTGCGTACCATTCGCGCTGACGAGCATATAGGCCTTCAAAGGCTTGGAAGGCGTCGCCAGCGACACCGGTCACTAGATACTCTTCGTCGGTAAGATTGGTAACCCCAAGAGTTAGTCGTAGCTTTTCGTTTGATGACAGCCAGGCAATACTACCGTTTACTGTTGAATAGCCATCCTGAGCAATTATTGCTGTATTAAACGTGTCATTAAAAGTCTCGGAGCGATAGGACCAATCTAGACGCGGCAATAAAACGGCGCCGCCTTTCAAGATAAATTCTTTCGACACAGACGCGCTGGCAGTCCACTCGGGTACACGCTCAAAATCGTTGTTGGCAGAGAACAGCGTGTCTACGTCGATCTCATCATACTCGGCATTGATATAACCCAGACCGGCACTGACAAACCAGCCACTACCAGGAATGTATTGCGTCTCAACCTCAAATCCCGACAGGGATGCTTGACCCGCATTTTTGGTTACTGGTGCGACACCCTCAAAAACCTGGACCTGTAAATCTTTATAGTCAGTGCTAAAAATAGCTCCATTGATGACCAAACGATTGTCGTCGCTAGCAAACTTAAAGCCCAGTTCAGTTACAGTGACAAACTCTGGATCAAAGGTTGGTATCAGGTCTACATCCAGCGTCCCCGCGGGGGCGGTAAAACCGGCCACAATTGGCGGGAAAACGCGCTGAGTAAAACCACCAGACTTAAAGCCTTTTGAAAAAGTTGCGTAGGCCAGCATATCGTCATTGATCTGATAGGCTAAGTTAACGAAAGGTGAAGTTTCTTTAATTTCAATAGTCTTTTCAACGAAGGGCAAAACTCGCTCACCTGCCTGTAAAAATGGCACGTCAAAGCTGGGATCACCGCTACCTGCGAACGGGTTATTGAAAATAATTTGATCCGGTGTAAACGATTTATCTTCCTTGGTATAACGAAGACCCAGAGTGGCGCTGAACTTGTCGCTGACATCGTAAGTGCCCTGGGCGTAGAGAGCCGTGGCCTTATTTTCAAATGACCCACCACTTCGGAAACTCGAGATAGAAAAATCTAATAGATTGGCATTAAAGCCATCTTCATCGAAATAATAGGCCCCTAAAATCCAGTTAACTCGATCGCTTGAACCCAGCAGCTGTAATTCTTGAGTAAACTGTTTCTGATCAAACTCATCGAAAAATTGTGAAATAACGACTGGCGAGTGGTCACCATCCCGAGCAAAGGTACTGTCTAGGTCACGTATTGCGGTAATACTTTTAAGCGTCAAGCTGCCTGAAATATCCCAAGTCAGATTGACATTACCACTCAGCAGATCACTTTTTGAGAAAGCCGGGGCAGTACCGGAGTTACTGTCTGGACCGTTGACATAGCGATTATCATAACAACCGGCAACTGCTAAGTTAGTTTCTTGACCGGGAGACGCACAGGGCGCTGCAGGCCCACCGGCAGCGAGGTTGGCCATTATATTGCCGATTGTTGCTACTGGCGGTGTGCCCTGGGGCGGCGGACCCGGATTAAATATCGCACCAGGATGGTTAATTCCCAGCAGAGTTAACGCCGGACCATTCTCTCGATCACGGCTAAACCCTATTGCGGCTTCAAGTGACAGTGATTCATTAATATCCCAACTTAATGCTCCGCGGGCGGTAATTGTGTCGTCATCGCCTAAGTCAATACCATCATCGCGAGTGACATAACCGTCCCTATTAAAGCTGGCGACACTTAAGCTGGTTCTCACACTGTCACTCAGTGGCATATCAATTCTGGCTTTTATATCTGCTCGATTATCGTCACCGGTCGTGATGGATAGGTTACCGCCAAATTCGTCGACTGGTTTGCGCGTGGTCAAGCTGATTGCACCACCAATAGTATTGCGACCAAAAAGTGTTCCCTGAGGACCACGCAAAACTTCCACTCGTTCAACATCGACTAAATCTAAAATAGCGCCGACCGATCTTGCGATATAAACCCCATCGACATATATACCCACGCCAGGCTCTGTGGTGGGCAGAAATTCCTTTTGGCCAACGCCACGCAGATAAACCGACGCAGCATTACTGGACCCTCCAAAGCTGGGATTATTCTGAAACGTTAGGTTGGGCGTAAATTCGGCGATTTGGCTAATATTGGTAACACCGCGATACTCAAGCGCCTCACCAGTAAAAGCTGAAATAGATATTGGTGCGTCCTGCAAGCTCTCTTCACGTTTACGCGCCGTGACTACAACCTCTTCCAACAGGCGATCTAAACCTCGACTTTGATTCTCTTGAGAAATTGACACTGTACTGACCGAAGTCAGTGCTAATAGCACTACCGCAGGAATTATTTTCAATATATAACCTTTCATTACTCACCCCTCGTTGTTAGAATTTGTTATTTTTCTAATGTAATCGAAGTTTAATCTAGCCGGTATGCAGTTACTGCGTCACTTATACGCTTCCTGCACATATTGATTGCAGCGGGGCTAATTAGCCCATATACTAATTTAAGCTTAAACTAACGTGATCACTATTATGAATGTGGCGATAAAAGAAGTACCCAAATCTTTATTACATCATAAGCACGAGCTATTTAGATCGACAGACCTAGATGAAACTCGTTCGTTAGTTGGGGATGTCTATTGCGACCATAAATTACAGATTACTAATGGCGCACTGGATGCATTTCATTATCACCTTCCCTTTGATGGCATCAGTTTTAATTATATGGGCTACGGCGCAGAGTGCATTATTGAGCCCGGATGCCTAGGTGATTTTTATCTACTTCAACTACCTTTAAAGGGCCATGCTACTATCGTTGCAGACGGTCATGAATTTCATTCATACCCGGGTAAAGCCAGCATTTTAAATCCAAATTCCTATACCAAAATGCGCTGGTCTGGAGGTTGTGAGCAACTCCTAGTTCAAATAGAAAAGCGTAAAGTTAATAGTAGTCTTACTGGATGCTTAGGTAGAAAATTTGGCGAAGAGGTATCATTTAATCCCAATATTATCGAAAATGACGAAAAGCAATCAGCCTGGTGGCGTCATGTAATTTCATTTATCCAACAGTACAACCAGGCCAATAGTTTTTATCAAAACCAATGCGTATTAAGTAATGAATTAGAAACCATCGTTAAAAATTTACTCTTCACACTAGAGCACAACCACAGTGCAAGATTGATCACTAATGACAGGGCTGTTCTGCCGAAGCACGTCCATAAAGCCACCGCGCATATACGTGAACATTTTAGTGAAAACCTAGGTATACATGATTTAGTAAAACTAACAGGTGTCAGCGAACGCTGTCTTTTTAAGGGCTTTAAACAAAACTTAAGCGTAAGCCCAATGCAATTTTTGATGCAGATTCGTCTGGCAAATGTACGCGACGAGCTACTAAAAAAACCCTTTGACGACTGTAGTAATATTACCCAGGTCGCGCTGAATAATGGTTTTACGCAACTTGGACGCTTTTCATCTTACTATAAAGATATGTTCGGTGAACTACCTTCTCAAACCGTTAAGGGTAAGAAAAACTTCCCTGACGCTTAGCCTTATAAAAATTTAAAAAGAGTATTTAACTTAAATACGATTTACATCCGTTTTCCGATAAAAATCTCTCCAAATAAACCAAAAAATTCGGCTTTTAAGAGTTTCTACACGAGCCATTTGACCTGCATTACTACTGCCAAATATATCTATCTGAGTAATCGATTGGTCACTATCATTATAAAATGCGACCAACGAATCATAGCGTGCTGCGTAATAAAGGATGATTTTTCGCCCGCCAATATCGACATTTAATAAACCACCCTGATCAATCACAAAGTCTTTAGTATAGGCCACATAGTCATCCCCAACATTGATGCCATAAACCATCTTTTTTACAGGCAAGCGGTCATCAAATTCTTTGATCGTGGGGAATGCAGGCTCGTCGGATTGCCACTGTAAGGTTTTTACTGCTAGCAACATCATTCCATCACGAACCACCGTATCGAACATCCGAACTAGCGCGTTATCACTTTGCTGTTCGATATTGTTGATAAACACCTGGCCATCGGGATAAAGCTGCTTAAACGCGCTAAATGGCATTCTCAGGGTTGGCCATTCTGTCATGCGCACGCCCTGCTCTCCGTCCGTCTCGGCGGCACCCCAGAACTGCTGTATCGGCTCGCCGCTATTCATGTCCCACATCACCAGATTGTTGCGCAGCTGCGTCATCACCTTCAACTCAAGTGGCTGGCCCTTAAGCTCTGGGGTATAGGCTATACCCATATTAGTCAAACCACAGTAGGTCATTACTACGGGCTTACCGCCAATCTCCCCACCATCAACAATGTGTGGCTGCAGGAGATAATAATCCGCGTAAGCACGGGCACCGTTATCGTTTTCGAGCACTAACATTTCAATTTCATCAACCGAGTCAAACTCCGGCTTTTCATAAGCTGCGTGTTTCATCTGTTGGAGGAATTTTGGTGCCTCATCAACCGATACAAACATAGCTTGACCCTCAAACTGCTGAGGTCGAAACATCAAGAGCGTGTTAAGCATTCCGGAGTACCAATTAAACAGGCAAAACAGGACTAACGCGATCAACAGACCGCGAGGCACAATATTTCGATTATTAAACCAAATCAAAATACTGCCGAATAATGCGACTAGTGTTGAAATTGCTATCAGCCAGCGATTGTACCAAATAAACATAGTGAACTCTCGGCTCGACTGAACCAGCCATTGACTGATATCGGCTAAATCCTTAAACAAGAAAAATCCGCCCACTTGGGCTGCGATCATCAGCAGCCAAAAGGACAGTTTTGTGGTTTTCAATGCTGATCGAGCCATAGGAGAACATCCGCTATTTACACCGCCAGATCCTGGGTCTAACTGGTATATTATCGAGTTGATTTAACGTTTACGGTAGTTTAAGAAGCAATGAGCTTAGTAGCTATGCTTTTACTGCACTTACTATGCAGTTACTGCGGCTTCATTGCGCAGAATGGGTGTCCTTTCTAAAGCCCTGTTTTACTAGACCACTACATCTAGCTTGCGTATTTAACCGGTGATTTAACCGGTGATTTAACACCCAATTGGCCTGTTCTTTTCTGTATAGTTCACGTTTTCGGCACACCCAGCTATTTATGAATGTTTACTGTACCTCAGTAAAGGGAGTGTTGACGCGGAGGAAAGAGCCATGTACAACCATTTCTCGGCACAGTCAGAAAAAGTTGTTAGTTGAACAAAAGTGGCTAATTGTTATAAATCAGGGGCTTACGCGATGATTGGAAAAGAACGAAAATGATACAAAATAATGCCAAGCCTTTGAAAATTAACCGAAAATTCTGTATTGCGCCTATGCTCGACTGGACTGATCGTCACTGCCGGTATTTTCTCCGCCTAATAAGCCAGCATGCTATGCTTTACACTGAGATGTTGACTACCGGGGCAATTATTCATGGTGACTCTGACTATCATCTTAAAATGGACGCGTTCGAGCATCCAGTTGCCCTGCAGCTGGGTGGCAGTAACCCACAGGATTTAGCTACGGCTGCCAAGATGGCTGCGCAATATCCCTATGCGGAGATTAACTTAAATTGTGGTTGCCCGAGTGATCGTGTACAAAATGGCATGTTTGGTGCGGTTATGATGAAAGACGCACAGATTACCGCTGACTGCGTCGCTGCAATGCGCGAGGCAGTTGATGTGCCGGTCACTGTTAAGCATCGTATTGGCGTGGATGATTATGATTCCTATGAATTTTTGCGGGACTTTGTCGGTACTGTAGCGCAAAGTGGCTGCGAGGTCTTTTTGGTGCATGCGCGCAAAGCCTGGCTTAAAGGTCTAAGCCCAAAACAGAATAGAGAAATACCCGAGCTGAATTATGCTAGCGTCTACCAGCTTAAAAAGGACTTTCCCCAGCTCGATATTATTATCAATGGCGGCGTCACTACCATCGAACAATCTTTGCAGCATTTACAGCATCTTGACGGGGTGATGGTCGGCCGTGAGGCCTATTCCAATCCTTACTTACTCGCCACTGTAGATCAGGCTATTTATGGTAGTACAGACCCGATAAAGACCCGTGAGGCTATCGCCGACGAGTTTTTGCATTATGTGGATAATGAGCTCTCTAAAGGCACCAAACTCAGCGCCATGACTCGACATATCTTGGGGTTATTTCATGGTATGCACGGCGCCCGTCTCTTTAGGCGTCATATTAGCGAAAATGCTTTTAAACCGGCTGCGGGTATGGAGGTTTTAACCGCGGCATTACAAAAAACAGCTGGAGCAGCAAGTTAATGAGCAACAAAAGTAAACTGGTACAATTAAAAGAAATGACCACCGTTGTCGCCGATACTGGCGACTTTGATGCCATAGCCCAGTATTCCCCTGAGGATGCCACAACAAATCCCTCACTGTTGCTGAAGGCAGCGCAGATGCCCGCATATCGTGATCTCGTTAATCGCGTCGTTTCCAAAACCATGGCCGGGCGACTCTCGAGTAATGAGCAGATTGAAACCTGCATGGATGGGCTGGCGGTCAGCTTCGGCGAAAAAATTCTCGAACAGATTCCCGGTCGAGTCTCTACTGAAGTTGACGCTCGGCTGTCCTTTGATACCGCAGCTTCCATTGCCAAGGCGCGTCAACTTATTGCACTCTATGATCAGGTAGGCGTCGGTAAAGAACGCGTGCTGATTAAAATGGCGTCCACCTGGGAAGGCATCCGAGCCTCAGAGCAGCTAGAAAAAGAAGGTATCAACTGCAACCTAACATTGCTGTTTAACTTTACTCAGGCTGTCGCAGCAGCCGATGCCGGTGCTTTTCTAATCTCGCCATTTGTCGGCAGAATACTCGACTGGTACAAAGCATCGACGGGCCTAACAGAGTATGCACCTGCCGACGACCCAGGCGTTCAATCTGTCACCCGCATCTACAACTATTACAAGCAATGCGGTTACAATACCGTGGTCATGGGCGCGAGTTTTAGAAATACCGAGGAAATCACTGAGCTGGCCGGTTGCGACCGGTTAACCATAAGTCCCGACTTGTTGCAGGCACTAGACAGTGATTTTGGCCGTCTGGAGCGCAAACTCGACCCATCTCATACGGGCGACACAATTCACTATGACCTTGGTGACGAGAGTAGCTTTCGCTATGAGCTAAATGATGACCCTATGGCTACTGAAAAACTTTCCCACGGCATTCGAAGTTTTGTTGCCGATCAAATTAAACTTGAAACCTGGTTAAAAGATCTAAACTAATGATTGATAAAATAAAAGCGTTTTTTAGCAGCAATATTATTGAAGCCGATGATAATGCCATTAGTACTGAGCAGCTGGCTACCGCCGCCCTGCTGATTGAGGTGATGGTTATTGATGGCAATCTTGATGAGCAAGAACTGCAGTCAATCAGCACCACATTGAGTCAGATGCTCGACCTAAGTCGCGAGAAAATTGATGAACTGATTGCGCTATCGCGCGAGGAAGTGACTGAAGCCACCTCTTTGTATCAGTTTACACGCGAGATCAACGACCATTATGATCATGAGAAGAAAATGGCCCTGATGACAGCAATGTGGCGGGTTGCCTTTGCAGATGGGGTGTTGGACAAGCACGAGGAAGGTATTATTCGCAGAGTCGCCGATCTACTACATCTACTACACAGCGATTACATTCGCTGTAAGTTGGCGGCAAAAGCGCAAAGTGACTTAGCGACCTGATTCCAATGCGCTGATTAGGTCAGTAAATTCTTCGCAGTTATCTGGGTTTAGCTGCATTAAAAGCTTGTGCGCCTCTAACACCTGCTCTCTGGTTTCATCTACCGGGGTTACCACGGCACCTATATCCTGCAGCTCGGCACTAATCACTGGAATCTCTTGGCAGATATCAAAGATTTCCTCGAAGCCCATACAGTCCAATGTTCGCAAAATGCTCGGGTTTTGACAGAAAACCTGCATGTTGATACCGTATTCCTTACGACAATAGAGCCCTAACTTGGCCATCAGCCCAAGCGTAGTACTATCGAGACATTCAGCTTCCAACATGTCAACTACCACCTGTGTCACCAGTTGGCTACCAAATATCATTTCCATGTGCCGATTTAATGAGCCGCAGAGAGTCACTCGCACATCGCCACTAAACTTAAGAAGATACTGTCCGTCGTCATCTGAAACTAAAATTCTGCCTACAGTCATTTCCTAACACCACCGGTCAGTAGCAACAGCGAGATGTCGTCTTGCGGATCTTCAATGGCGTCTATTAATAACGCTGCTTTTAGCTGTTCAATATCTCCAGAGCTACTATTTACACAATCGAGTAACGTCTGCTCTTTATCCACAATCTCCTTGTCCGGAAGCAGATCGAATACACCGTCAGACAGCAGCACTAGGGCGAATTTTTCAGGTAATATGGTCTCCTCCACCTTCCATGTGGCGTCTTCGAAAATGCCTGCAGGTTTACCTTTTCCAGGTAAAAATTCAGCACGACCGCTGCTGACTAATATAGGGCTTGGCTGCTGTGCGCCAACTACGTATCGTAACGTGCGGGTCTCGGTGTCCAGTGATCCGGCGACTATGGTCAGATGCTTACCCAGCCCAGAGGCTAACAACTGATTATTGACATGCTCTACTAAGCCGTCAGGGGCCTGAGCCAATGCTGCATAGTCTTTTTCAAGTTCATGACGGCGTATTACGCGGCCGATCATAAAGCGCAGCAGCACGGTAACAAATGCAGATGAGGCACCGTGACCGGATACATCTGCAAAGTAAAACAGGAGGTAACGACCCAAGATAAAGTTATAGCCCACAAAATCGCCACTTAAGTAAAGTGATGGAGTAATCGAATGGGATATTTCGTAGTCGCCAAATTTTAAAGGGCTTTCTGGCATCAGACTTTTTTGAACTTCGCGCCCAGCAATCTGATCCAG
>Ga0075443_10001245_pt1 | contig 10468 bp, 16 predicted proteins | sample CoawatmetaG00DNA_3_FD_71583 | JGI IMG/M metagenome (GOLD analysis project Ga0075443, IMG submission 71583) | Marine microbial communities from the West Antarctic Peninsula - Coastal water metaG006-DNA | ecosystem: Environmental > Aquatic > Marine > Coastal | place: Atlantic Ocean: West... | reverse complement strand
CCATTATTCTTCGCCCAAGTCACATTTCGGACAGTCGAGTATCTCAACAGCTACTACGTCACCAGTGCCCAATTTTGACTGAGAATCTTTACCACTTGGTCGCAAGAAGCCATTGCACTTGAGACACTTGCGATTGTTAGTTGATTCGCGGTCCCCTGCACCGATTACAGGCTCTTCATTGGCGTACTGTAAGAATGGGTGGTATTTAGGTTCAATGCTGTTAGCAGCGAACTTACGAGCTTTGGTATAACGTTCAAAAACTTTAGGTGTTTTACCATCGTCTTCGGTTAATATTTGCGGGTTCTCTGGGTCTTGAGCCAAGATGATTACGCATGGTTTGTGTTCTGCAAAATTGTTAGCTTTCATTTGTTTGCTCCACTTTTACTGTTAAACTTTTCATAAAAGAGGCCATTTCAGCTTTGGCATTATCTCGTTTTGCCTTGCGTCGTAGCTCTTTGTCTCGTGCAATCTCATACCTTTCTGCTAAGGTCATCGCTTGCGTGAAAGCTTTATGTGCCTTTAAGCCTTTGGTGTTAACGATTAAGAAAGACTCGTTGAAATTAGGGTTCTCTATCGCAAACTCAATAGCCGCTTTAAGGTGCTTGAGTAGTTCTATCATCCTGTTGTCGTTCAGTGCGTTGATATGCTCTACTGCTTCTTCTATCGTGGCCTGTACCCTTGCGTTGTGTTCTTCCCTACTTTGGGCGAAGTAAAAACTTTTCGTGCGACCTAGCTGTTTCTTGGCGGCTGCTCGTCTTACGCTCTCGCGGTTCGGCTTTGGCTTTTCCTCCTCCTCCTTTCCCTCTAAGGCTTCACCTAATCTTTCCGCTAGGCTAAGTGTTGGTCTTACGTTTGGCATTGGTGGCTTCATGCTGCCTCCTGGTACTTAATCTTGTTTTGTTTACACCATGTATAGATAAACTCGCGAGCTATGCGACTCTCATCTTTAGTTGGTGTAGAATTTTTGGCATTTGCCCACCCGACTGTGCCATCGTTAAGCAAGGTTCCTTGACGACTAACACCGCGACCGTGGTGGATGAATTCAATTACGGGAGAGCCAACAACGCCATTAAACTCGTTTGTTTTGCTCACAAATAATGTTGGGATGACACGAATCGCATTCTTTGACTCTGGGTCGAAGTGGAATGTCGCATTACCCTCAGTTTTGGCAACCGTATTGACTGTTTTAGCGTGTTTTACAGCTGCTTTACGGGCAGTTTCTAACTTACCATTCAGTTCTTTCAGGGTTGCTATTGTTGTTTTGTAGCCTTTGTTCTGCTTGGATAGACGTTTCGGATCCAAACGCTGTAATTCCTTGAACTGGGCATTGGCCAAATTCAAGTCGGACCGGTCTTTTTGCGTGGCAAGGATAGCGGCAGCGATAACTGCTTCTTGCTTACCCATAACTTCCCAATCGTGTTTAGCATTCTTTTCTAATATAGCGATTCTTTCGTTCGCTGCTTCTAGTTGGTCGAATACTTCATTGAACTCGTCAACCGACTGGTTTGCCTTAGTAGCCATTTCTGCTGCTACTTGCTCAACTACTGCGCCAATGTCATAAAGTTGTTGTATTGATGCTTCCATAATAGACCTCTGTATAAGTGTTACTGTTAAGTGTGACCCTTGACGGGGGTCAGTCGGTAGCTATCACAAGGCTGTTACTTACCTTTTTGTTGTCAACTATTGTAGAGAGTTGTTTTCCTCTGGTCCGACACTAGTCTGGGTTGCAACCCTACTCGACAGTCGTCTTCGTGGATTAGTTTAGACTCGGTTCCAAAGAGTTAATGGTTCTCAAGGCCAGTATGTAGACATCACCCGTTTCAAGGTCTGCGGCTGCTATGACCTCTAGCCCCTCGCTAACTGTTCGGTCAATGCGTAGTGTCCTACCCACTAAATCTGACAGTTTGAAAGGCTTGATTTTGTCTACGTCTATAAACCTATTTTGAGTAGTCATCTGCGTAGCCACCCTCAGATGCGAGAGGCATTCCTGCACCCCACTCGGGTACTTGTCGCATGTTGTACTGCATGTTATCAAATGCCTGTTTTACAGTTTCGTCAACTGACATTGTTAATACTTCATCGTGCACTGAACCGATTACCCAGCCAAAATCGTTCACGATAAAATCACGTTCGATATTGTTGATTTGCCAGTTAAGCACATCTCGAGATATAGCTTGGATGATGTTCTCTATGATCAAACCCTTGTGCAAATTACGTCTGAGTGCTACCCCAAAACGGTCAAAGCGAGCCCCATCACAGGTGAACTGTCGACGCATACCCCAATCAGTCTCTTTCATTTCTGAACGAGTGTTCGGGTAATGCAATACTCGACCTGATGGTAAGTGAATCTTACCCTCCATAGCCATGCACGATTTATTACGACCAAAGCGATAGTTGCCACCGATTTCTAGCACTGGTAAGACATAATGTTCTATCTCTTTCCACATGTTTTTGATCATGTAATGCTTCATGTCGTAAGCGTTCTTAACACCTTTGGCAAACTCATCAGGAACGAACATAGGTTCCATGCCAAGAGGACCAGAAGCTAAGTACTGCTGAAAACCAAACCAACTCATCGCATAACCAAGACCGAGTGAACCCGCCTTACCCATTTGACGTTCGTTCTTGTGGTCTTTTTTGTTGACCGCAAATCCAAAAATGTCGGTTGCTAAATCAGAATACATATCGAAGTTCATGTCAATTTCATACTGCGCTAACAAGTCCTCCTGCTCACAGAACCAAAGGTTAACTCGAAGCTCAATGTTTGATAAATCATTCACTGCTATCTTGTAACCCTCCCGTGCTCGTAGGCTAAGTCGATGCTTACCACCACGAGGTAGGTTCTGCTGATTAAGCTTCTGACCACCCGACCAACGACCTGTGTTCAATGCTCCATAGTAGTTAAGGAACATCGGCATTTCAGCCATCGTTGGGCAGTTAGCAGCAAACATATCAGCCACAGCCAACATCTTCTTGGCCCTGGTTAATGCAATCGTCGACTTGACCTCTGCACGAGCCTTGAATATTGGCTCTAAGTGAGGGTTAGCTATCTGACATTTGATATATGCAGGGTCGCCCTTACCTAATGCGGGGGTCATTTGAAACTTATCATTCATCTTAAGCGGTACCACAACACAAAAGCGTTCTAACAATGCTTTGTACTTAGGGTTACTACTAAAAGTTGCAGGAGAAACTTCAATAACATGCTTGCTATGACAATACGCAATCGCTTCGGCAACTGCCGTAGACTTCTTGTGTTCCTCATCAGCTTGCACTTCTTGTAACAACGAGCGCTTTATTCTGAACTGAGGTTCAATACAAGCACGTAATGTAATGTGCATTGCCGGTATCTCACCAACAGGTAACCCATCACCCAAGAACTTGAAGAATATTTCACGCATCAGGAAGTTATCCTGTACACAATAAGTTTCCATGTTCTTGTGGTCGTCTGCAGTGAACTCACAATACAAAACACCGTCGAACGAAGCCAGTTCAACACCTTTTCGCATACTTGGGTCATTCGGCCATAGACGTATTGCTACGTTTGCCAGTGACTTAGATTGCGTTGGGTTGTCCTGAACAGCCATTAACTGAGTACAAAAGTAAAAGTCGAATGTCGTACCATAAAGCCATGACAAGATAGAACCATCAAACTGCGTATTGTGCGCTACTAACGCTATACGTTCGCCACTGGCTCTGCGCTTGTTGATGTCATCAGCGAACTCTTGCATGTCATCGGGTGTATGAATATATTCCCATTCGTTGTTATCTTCCGCGAAGCCTAAGCCCGTGGTATGAAAACGTTCATCGAAAATGTAGTCAACGTAGGTTTTACCCTTTAGTGAGAATGATTTGCTCCCGTTGTTGGCTCTGGTCTTATAGAAAGTCTCATAATCCAGAAATAACACGGTGTCCACATTCGCTAAGCCTTTAATTTTGGCTAACAATGCTTCGCGTTGGCTGTCAGGGGCTAACGCTAACGCCCCGTCCGTCATGCTCATGCTACGCAGCTAATAAGTCTGCGATTGATACTGCATCTGCGGCTGCTTCGGCACTGTCATCAAAATAGCTAGGTGGAAAATGCTCTTTGAATTCAGGTGATGCTGCAAGTAACTTAGCAGGGCTAGTGAATGGCTTGATAAAGGCTTCAATCTTCGCCTTAGTAGCATTGAACTTAATCTGGTGCTCACTGTTACGGCTGATGAAATCTGAGGCCATTTCTTTAGTCAGGTCATCAACTAAATTTTCGTAAGCAGCAGCTTGGTCCATGTAAACACTGAACGGTAATGCTGTTGGTTCTATCAAGATTGATTGACGCACACCATCTGCTACGATATTGAAAACTTTCACTACTGGGAATTCACCATTTAGGTAATTCTCATGGTTGAATGTCTTAAAGTTCTGGTTTAACTCAGCGCCTTTCCAGTAAGCTTCGGTGATGTCAGCTGCTACTTCATCATGCAACTCTTTTAAGTCGCCAGAAATGGTGCCTGTGTTCGCTGTTGCTACAATGATTGCTAATGCTGTGCGCATTTCTGCATTGAATCGTAAGCCTGTTTTTAATGTTGACATGGTATATCTCTCTATTTGTGGGTTTAGGGTTAAAATGCTGATTTTGACGCGAGGGCATCACGTACTTTTTTGGGTTGCCAAGTCTGGTCGAAGTCAACCGACTTTCGAAAGCTTGGCAGGGTTTCACGACCCGCTTCATTGATGGACATAACTAAATGCTGCCCAACCAATGCTGCTAAGTCAGAAATTTCACGTAAGCCAAGGGAGTTAAGAATCTCCGTTAGCTTCTCTTTCCACAACGCGGAGCCTTTAACAGACTCGCTGTTGATGAAAAAGTTATCGGTGCGTCGAGCGTTCTTCATCTTTCCATCAGGTGAATCTAGTACCTTGAATGTGATGACAGGCTCTAGGCGCTTGTTAAGTTTCACTTTCTCAATCTCGACTAGAAACATGCCTGTCTTGAAATAAGTGGGAATGAATGATGCATTAAAAGCGAATGGTACGGGCTTTTGAACGTAGGCTGCTTGTCCCATGATTAAACTCCTCTCAACATTGTATTGGCTAATAACTTACTTAAAGCTTTGAACGGCTTTGAGCGCATGTGCTTCTTGTTTTCAAGCAGGATTGCATCCAACTTTTTATAAATGGTTTCATATTCAGGGTTCGTCTGCTCAACGATGCCCTCTCTAAAAGCTTTGGATAACATGGCATAAACTTTAGTGTCCAAAACGACAGGTGTTAATCCCATCTGGTCGGCCAAACGTGAGTAGTGGAGGAACTTTCCTGCTGCCCAGTTCTTGTCCATCGGGTATGCTTTAGTGCCATACTTCTCGACGAAATCTCTCTCAGCCATGTCTGCTATCTGCTGTGCAAATCCGACTCCACCATAATGTCCTGAGCCTTTTATGATCGATTCAAAGCACGAACTAATGTCAGTGGCTCCTGCTTCGGCCATTTGAGCGAGTAACTGCGCTTCACCCGCTTCGGTGAGTAGCTTTGTTGCTTGATACTGCAGGTCCCATGTGTCGACACTGCCTCTGTCGCGGTCTAACTCAATCGCGTCAGGTGTTAGGTTGTAACTGAACCAAAAATCTTCAGTAGGTAGCGCACAGACCCACAGACCTTTGATGAATATGTTCTTCGTTGGCTGCACATCATGATACTCATCATAAGTTCCACCTGTGTCGTCCAATACTTGCTTGCCCTTGGCCTCTGCAACGACTTCATAGTCAGTGCGAAGTGGTAAGTACTTATCTGATATTTCGGCCGCATCTTCTGGCTTCAAGCCACGAACTGTTACGGTGGTAAACACGCTTTTAGGACGGTCAGAAAAGTCTATATGCAAACATTCTGTGCCTAATTGTGGATGTTCACGAAAGACCGGTGTCCAAATTTGCTCACCCGTGGCAATGTTCACCTCATAACCCATGCGAGTCAGGACTAATAAGGCTAACTTGTAACCCTCGCCATACTTGCCAATGGTTGAGTTGTCTCCACGCTTGGTTGATTCTCCAAGTAGTAGTGACTGAGGCTGAATTTCTCCAATAGAGTCGATTTTCAACTCATCATGGAATATTGTTACTCGGGCAGAGGAGTCAACATCCACTGCGTTCTGGATGAATTCACGAACTGCCTCCCATAGCCCCCAATGCTCAACGTAATTCTTTGAGATTGGTAACATGATGCTTTGGTTCGGTTGTGCTGATAACTTCGTAGCGGTTGATTGCTCCATTATGCTGCTCCTATGCTGCTTTAATATGGGTTTGTTGTACTGTTACACCGTACTTTTCTAACTCAGTGGTGTACTTGTTTATTCTTGCTTGTACTTCTACGATTAATATTCGTTTGATGAGGTATGCATTAGCGTCTTGTATGCCGCTTGCCTCCTTATCCTTTTCTCCGTGCGGCTCAGACATCAGTACAAAGTCTATTCCTGCTTGTTTAACGTTGACCCTAAAGGCCATTCGCTCGCCCTCCAGTGCTTTTAACCTCTGGCGGTGCTGTTCTAAGTGCTGCTTTAAGGCAACTACTATGTCAATCTGGTCTAACTGCATGCTATTCCCCTTTAAAGTTTTGCCACTTTGTGCAACTGGCGTGGCTACCAGCGTTAAGCCATGACTCTGCGCTTCCCATTGTTCGTTACCTCGTTGTCCGTGGTTATGGATTCACTTCATTCGACGGAGGTCACGTTCCCATAGGCAGGATTAAATGCTATTTCAGGAGTAGTATTGTTACTTGTTGAAACGGTGGTGGTCTGGGCCGTAAGTGACTACGTGGTTAAATACCTCGTGGTCATTACCCTCGTCATCACGCTGTATAGGGTTCAGTGACTCGCGGTGGATTTTGGCATCTACTTTGGAGGTAAATGTCTTGTCGCTTGCGCTTAATGTGCGCTGCTGCTTTAGTTTTACTGCAAATAATTTCTTAGACATAGTAGTCTCCGTTATATATTGATTAATCAGTGTTACTGTTAATTACAAGTCGCGTTTAGTGATCGGTGGTTTTTCAGCATAGAACATTGCAACTGAGTCAACGACAAAGAATGTCTCTTTGTTCTGGCTGCCCTGTGCTAGTTCCTTAGCCAATTCTTCCGCTTCTGCACGGGTTATCTTAGCTGATTTCAAGTCACCATCTTTCGATACGACCATTGAGAACTTATTATTTGTTACTGTGTGATTTCGCATACCTTGTACTCCGTTTGTTAAGTAAATATAAGACCTTTCGTCTAAGTTGTCGTCCAATACCAAGGCTATGCAAGTGTATCTGGATACATCCAGTTTTAGCACATCATCTTTTCTTATGTTGAAGCCGTGGTTTCTTGGTGCCCAAGCAATGTAGACATACTGCCCATCATTGCTTACGCGCTTGATTACACCTTTCCAACCTACTCTGTTCGGGCAGCCTGTGTTGGTGTACTCACATTCCAACTCAAGCAGACTGTTCCGTAGCTGTCGTGGTATTCGCTTCATCAGGTTTCTCCTGCTCAATGCGACGACTTAGAGCGATGACATAGCCAAGTTCTAGCAAGGTAACTCGCATATTCTCAGCTATCTCCGCAAGCAGCTTGGCCGATATTTCATGCTCACCAAACTTGATTACTTCGATTGGTAAACCACCAAGCGGTTCATCGTTGTATGTTATTTGGTTCAGGTCCTCATCAGGTGCAGGGATTACTTTGACATCTGATTTAGGCGCCTCGTTTTGTTTATCTGGCATAATGGTTCCTAATTAGCTGTTGGTGCTTGAGCATCTTCACGGTCTTGACGCTCTTGTTTTAATAAACCTGTTATCGTCTGTGATGGTGCTAAACGTCGGATTATCGCAACGGTATACTTCGCTTGGTGCTCGGCATCGGCCAGTGCATTGTGCTTAGTACCCTCGAACGGCATTTCAAACTTCGGGTTGAAACCTAACAGGTCACGACCCAAGTCAACAACAGTTCTAACGTCACGAACGTCACGGTGATGCCATGGGATGTTCATACCGGTTAAGTCGATAACGGCTTCTAATAAGCCAATGTCAAATGTTGCGCCATTACCCCAAGGTTTAGGGTTGCCTAAATATTGAAATACGTCATTCAACTGGGCAATGGACTCAATTAGATTCCAACGATTGCTCTTGTCATTAAACGTCTGCGCAACTGCTTCTGGTGCTTGTTGTAGCCACCATTCCAACGTGCTTGGGTCAACACCTGTTGAGTAGTCGATTGAGCTTTGTAAGTCAATCGTGTGGTACATTACAGGGTAAACTTCACCAGTCGCCCGGGAGAAAGCTGCAAGACCGATGGCAACGATTGGTGCTCCTGGTCTTTTGCCTAAGGTTTCGATGTCGATGCTGATGTCGGTGACTTTGGCATCTTTCGCTTGGCTTAGGCCGCGTGATACTGCTTCTTGAATAGGGTTCATTACACTGCCACCTTTTCATCGGTGTCTTTTGCTAGTTCTGATTGACGAACGGCATCAACCTGTTTGCGAGCAACACTGTCGTTGTAGTCATTTTCAGCTTGCTTGAACTGGTTACAGGCAGTGATTTCTTTGATTTTATCTTCAACTACCTTGCGGGTTCCTGCAACGTCGCGGGTCGCAGAACAAGCTGCCGTTGCTATGTGCATTATCATCTGCTCAGACTCAACAACCGCTTCTTCATAAGTACACATTGGCTGACCTAACTTGGTGCCTGTTATACGTGAAGCTAATAGGTCTGTTTGCAACAGTGTCATTGCTGCTGATAAGAGCTTCATGGCATCTTCGAACGAGTCATTAGCATCTACCGCTTCATAGATATGCATAACCTTTTGGTCAAATGGCATACGCTCTAACATTGCGCGCTTCATGGCAGCTTTGATGTTACCTAACGGGTTGCCTCTACCAGTGTCACCGTCTGATGGACCACCGATTGCTGATTCTAGGGCTGCTTCGATTAATGCTTGTTTTGTTTTGTCATCGTTCATGGCTGTTAAGCTCCTGATTATTGTTTATTAAGAAAGTACACTGTGCTTTGCTCTCGTGGGCTCTCACCACACCTCACTGCCTAGACTGCTAATCTAGCGGAGAACAAAGCACACTATATTTTGGTGCCAAAACTGCCGTTGAGCAGTTTTGGGCTTATGCTTCTATCTCGTTTCTCATTTGGTCTGAGTTAGCCCATACAGTTCCCGATAAACTGCGGTTTCTTTCTCGTTCCCACGCTGTCAACGTTACCAAGGTAGGTCGGTGGGGGTTTCTCTATAGGCGTATCACCCTCCAACACTGGCACTATCAATACTGATGTTGGTGCTAGTGTTGGGGCGAATATGAGATATGCTTTAGGCTTACGCAGCTCGTGCTCTGCGTTGTTGCTGTTGTTTGTTATGGATGGATAGTGGCTTGTGAGCTGTGCGTTGGACGTTTAGGTCCTTGCTTATCTGTTGGAAGTCCCACATTCTCTCGCCTTGGGCGAACTTGTTAGCTCGCATACCCAAGTAATGCTCGATATGTGCTGACCGGTTGTTGCTCAAGGTTATGCGGTTGTGGGCCATCTTCATTGTGTGGTCTAACACAGTGTTTGCGTCGACTTTCGCTTGGTCAGCCAATGCTACCGTTGCTTTCATCGTGTTAATACAGGCTTGATTGATACGCTCGTCGATGTCTGTCAGTGGCTCAGGCATCATGGTCTTTATTCGATACTCAGTGTAGATAATTGCTGAGAACCCAAAGGCTGCTAGTAGTGCTGCTGATTGTAAAATCGTTCCAGTGTCCATGCTATATCTCCATTACTATTGTGTTTAAAATGCCTAGTACTAAGACGATTGCTGTTGTGGCGACCATGTAATACAAGGTGATTGTTGCGTAATACGCTGCTGCTTTAAGCTTTTTCATCTGGTAATGGCCTTAGTAATTTCTCTTTGTTCAAAAGGTGTAAGCACGTGTTCCATGCCATCTGCATTAAGGTGGTTGCTACCGATTTGTGGACACAAGAGGCTGCGTAATTGTCCAACTCCTCGCGAGATTCCATCGTGGTAACAAAGCCAACACGACCTAACTTGTGCAGTTGCTCGGGTGTTAGTTCAACCTTGATTGGTAACTCTAAAGTGTTGTTAATATAGTCTTCATTAACTGCTGCGCGCCTTTCGGTACACGCCATACAGCGGCTATTGCTGCTAAGTACTAGAGTGGGTTTGTCACACTCGTAACAGATAAGGTTCTTTCTCATGACAGCACCAACTCGAAACTTGCGTTAGTTCCCTTGGTTGGGATGTAGATGCTGCATGGTTGGTAGTGCTTGGATGTTTTGCTCGGGTCTTGCTTGTGGTCAACAGCGTAATGCTGCGGTGCCTTTCCCTTGTTGCGTGACACTTTGTCTGGGTTAGATAACCAGTGGTTAAACAATTTGTTGGTGGCTCGTAGGCCTAATTGGGTCGTTAAGTTCATGGGCAAATTCTCCTCGCCTCCGTTAAGTGGGGCGTACTTTATAGAAG
>Ga0075443_10001243_pt1 | contig 10471 bp, 11 predicted proteins | sample CoawatmetaG00DNA_3_FD_71583 | JGI IMG/M metagenome (GOLD analysis project Ga0075443, IMG submission 71583) | Marine microbial communities from the West Antarctic Peninsula - Coastal water metaG006-DNA | ecosystem: Environmental > Aquatic > Marine > Coastal | place: Atlantic Ocean: West... | reverse complement strand
AAACATTAACTGCATAACCAGCAGTTTGTTTTTTTCCATAACATCACGATAGCTAGCAGACCTAAGTTGGTTGGGGTTGGCGAATAATGCCGTCAGATCTTTTGCTAGCTGAGCTTTATCTTGACGCTGCGCTAGTGCTAGCTGCATTTTAGTGCGCCATTTGATAGCCTGAACTAATGAAAACGCTTTGGTGGGATGCATCTGCTGCGCCCATTGTGCAATTAAGGCTTTTTGCTCTGCATCTAACTTACCAATCACTTCTACCAGCTTTTTAGTCACATAGGCCTCACGTTTCTTTGCTGTTTGGGCTCTCGTGCCATCTTCAATTGCCTTGGCATCATCGGCTTCTTTTTCAACTAACCTCTCAAAAAATTCGCTGATTTGTTGATCATTGAGACTTGATATTGTGTTTATAGCAGCGGGTAAGGCTTTAATTACAATGCGCTGCCAGCTTTGTCTGAGGTCATCATAAATTACCTCCAGTTGGTCTGCTGTAATGCCGCTCTCTAGACCTATAGAGAGCTTTTCTAGCTGAGTGGCGTATTGGGGCAGCTCTTCACTTCGGTGCCAGTCGATAAGCTGGGCGATCTCGTTTTTTACCTGTAGGCGTTGGTCTGGATTAAATTTGACATAATCTTTTAGTTTCCAGTACATGCCCCAATCTAAAAAGTTGTAAGCAATTTTTGTGGTGCAGCCGCTAGCCAACAGGCTAATCACAAGCACGGTTAAAAGAGCGCGCAAAGCTTTGAAATGTGGCTTTAGTATGGCCATCAATTTAATTCCCTTTAGTTGTTAATCACACCACTCACATAGGCTTAGAGAAGTTTACGTAACTCAGGCCAAGTGGTCAAAGGGCAGCCATTTTATGAACTATTAGCCAGTGGGTATAGGGGTTATACACACCCAGTTTTTTAGACTCTCCAGTTGCTTACAGTGTCACTCAATAGGAGGCCACCAATGGCGGGCTTGAAATACCAAATAGTTGTAGCAATTGTTTTGTGCTCAATTTCTCGCGCAATTTTGGTGAGTCTGGAAAAGAGCCACGCTTATACAATTTAAAAACATCGCCTTCAAAGTGGGTGGTGTGGCCTTTTTCGGTTATATTTTCCCATGGCCCGCATTCCCAGTCATAACCGATCACACCTGTGGCTGGGTTGTGGCCGCTGGTGTTATAGCGATAACACACTTTTAGTGTGTCTTGTGTAGAATCTACACGCCACTGGCCAAAAAGCACTTTTTTGTTGCCAGGATACGCCAGCCACACACCACCTTCGGCATCATGATATTCCACTTGTGTGCCATGTACCTTGCTCCAGCTTGTGAGTGTGCTATTGGATAATATTTTTTCTATGGTGCTGACAAGTTTTGAATTTCTGTTTTTTTGTTTGTTTAGTTGATCTTGGCTGATCATATGACCTGGCACTCGCAAAATGCTCCAGTGCTTCGCATGGGCAACTATGTGTGCGTTTTCATTGATCCTGTTTTGTATCGCTCCCGTTTCATGTTTGGGGCAGGCAATCAACATTGTGCCTTTATGTATGAGGGCCAAAGTTGTGTCATTTTCAGCGATCACTTGGCACACATCTGATGGGTTTGGGTAGGGGCGAACACCAATTAAACCGGATGCTTCTGGGCTGGTGTAGGATGAAATAGTGGCCGCTGCATTGTAGCCAAGTGTGTGATCGGCAAGGCTGTTAAGGGGCAGTAAACAGGCCATGGCCAACATATATTTCAAGTATTTGTGCACGTAAGCATCCTTTTTCACATCGTAAAATGGGCTATGTGAAGCTTTTTGTAGCCTTCACAAATGAGTGGTTTGTCCTTAATCCCCGTATTGAGGCTAGTCTATTTTTGGAAATTGTTTAGGTTTTTTATCTTCCTCCAGCAATTCACAAAATGACAGCTATACTTTTAAACATTAGAAGGGCGTTTATAGGTTGAGCAAAAGCATGATCCACATAGGCATGATCGGGGGTATAGGGCCTGCAGCCATAAGAAATGTCTCTTTTGGCATCAATCATTGGTAAGCCATTACCGATTTACGAACAGGTAGAGCCAGAAATAGGAGGTCTATAGGCTATGAATCAGGGCACATAGAGGCCTATGTATTGCACAACCCACAAATAGTTTAAAAAGGAATTTAAAATGAATGTGTCTAAAGTAGCACCTATACTGCGTATGTTTGACGAAGATAAAGCTAAAGAGTTTTATGTGGATTTGCTTGGCTTTAGCATCGACTGGGAGCAGAGGTTTGCAGACGGTTTGCCGTTATACATGCAGGTCTCAAAAGATGGATGTGTTTTGCATCTATCCGAACATTATAGCGATTCTTGCCCTGGGTCTGCTATGAGAATCCAAATCGATGACATCGAAGCTTATTTTATGAAGCTGCAAGCTAAGCAGGAAAAACATAAGGATCTACAAATTAGACACATGCCATGGGGCAGTATAGACATGTCTATATTAGATCCGTTTGGTAATCGTCTGATCTTTACTAATGTGATAAGCACCTAAACAGGGCAATAAGGCGCTGCGCTGTATGGTCATAAACGTGGCCCAACACATGTGAGTATGTTCTAAATGGAACCACCTTCTACCATGTAATTGTTAGCAGAACACATGGCCGCGTCATCTGAAGCCAAAAACAACACCATTTTGGCGACATAGATAGGCTGGATGAGATCTGGCAAACATTGCCTTTGGCGCTGTTTCTCTAGGGTTTCAGGGGTGGCCCATAATTGTTTTTGTCTGTCAGTCATTATCCAGCCTGGCACCACAGTGTTCACTCTAATGCGATGCTCACCTAAATCTCGTGCCATGGTTCTGGTGAGCCCATGCACCGCAGCCTTAGCAGTGGCGTAGGCAGGAAAGCCACCGCCCGTTTCGTGCCAGCTGTTTGATCCCATGTTGATGATAGATCCACCGCCTGCGCTGATCATACCAGGGGCTACCGATTGCATGGCAAAAAACTGATGCCGCAGATTAGTTTGCAAACGCTCATCCCAATAGCTAGGGGTCACTTCGGTCCAGCTATGACGGTCGTCATTGGCGGCATTGTTCACTAGCACTGTGGCAGGGCCAAGCCGCGCTGCTAGCTTTTTGAGGGCGCTTTGCAGGCTGTTTATATCGGTCAGGTCGCACAGCTCATAAGTGATGAGATCAGATGTGGCTGCTAATGCTTGGCTTTTGGTCTGGTCCACATCCACAAATCCTACCTTAGCCCCTTGCTCTGCAAAGCATTGCACCATTTGAGCCCCTATGCCAGAGGCACCTCCAGTGATAAACACGGTTTTGCCTTTTAGGCTGGGATAGGTGGCAAATGTGGGTTGAGTCATTGAGGTTTACCTGTTGGCGTGGCCTTATGTTTAAACAGTCTGACATTGGTGTTTATTTTAATATTTCTAACTATAACTCTAAATATACCTCTAAATTCACTAAGTCTGTGCAGAAAAATTTATATGGTCTACAGTTATTGCTCTAGCAACACTTTATTTCTGTGTTGTATAAAGATCAATACTTACGGATGGCTCAATGAATACGATGATTGATGGGATAGATTATGGGCCATTAGCTGCGCTGGTTGGCCAGTGGGTTGGCAATAAGGGTGTTGATATAGCACCTGATAATCAAGCAAATGTAGATGAAAGTAAATTTACAGATGAGTTAAATTTTAGTGTGGCAGGACATGTTGAAAACGCTGAAGAACAGCTTTTGGTGTGTGTAAAATACCACCACGTTATTAGGCGGTCTAAAAATGGTGTTATTTTTCATGATCAAATTGGACACTGGATTTATGACTCAAGCACTAAAGCGGTTGTCCACTCTTTTTCAATTCCAAGGGCAGTTTGTGTTTTAGCAGGAGGCACTTTTCAGGATGTTAATGGAAGCAGTGTGTTTAAAGTGGAAGCCAAGGCTGGTAGTGAAACGTTTGGTATTCTCCAGTCGCCATTTATGTTGAAAAAGGCTAAAACTAAAAAATTTAACATGGAGTTGATTGTAAAGGGTAATGAGCTCAAATATCGACAAGTAATGTGGCTATACATTTATGGGAAAAATTTTGAGCACAGTGATAAGAGCACGTTGCAGCGTGTGGCTTATATTTAAGTGTTTTCAACAGGTGAACAACCTAGTGTAGTCGTCAGTTTTTGTTGCTGAACAGTAATAATGAAATTACCAGCTATACTTTAAAAGTGTTAGAAAATTATAAATATTTTTTCTGTAATATTTATAAGCATAAATGAATTGGCTATTGTGGTGCAATGCCAGAGGGTAAAATGGATTATTTCATCAGTGCATTAAAACAGTATGCAGACTTTACGAGCAGAACTGTGCGTAAAGACTTTTGGTTGTTTTATCTCAATTATATGGTTTTCAACTTTCTAATATATACGCTCTGTGAAGTGCTGGGGTCTTTTCTGATTTTTGCAGTGTTTTTTATTGGCATGTTTATCCCTTTAATTAGCATTACAACAAGAAGACTTCACGACACCGGCCGCAGTGGTTGGTGGCAATTGCTAACGTTAATTCCAGTTGTTGGTGGTTTCATATTGCTTATTTTTTTGATTCAAGACAGCTGTGATGACAATAAATATGGTGCTAAATCTAAACTGAGGTGGATGAATCTACCCTAGGTCGTTCCAAATCCTCAACATGTTTAATATACAAAACACTATTGTTTACTGATAATAATCTGCCACTATGAGTTTTAAAAGACTGAAAAATAAGAATAAAAATATATAACTCTACCTATTCTAAGTAAATGATAAATCTATGAAATTGTATTTTGCCATCATGATGCTGCTGCTGGGCCTTATAGCATGTGAAGCTGGGCCTCTAACGCGCATTGAACATGTGAATGGTGTCGACGTTTCATCCCCACCAGAGGTACTTCTGTCATTAATGCGATGGTGTTAGATGGTGCGCTAGATGAGAGGCAAACGCTGATCCTTGAGTCTGCATTTAATATTATTATTGATGCAGTATTCTTTGTTTTCTTTGAAAACTGGCATCCTAAATATAGCGATCAGTTTATAGACTCATCAGCCTCATTGTTGGTGAAAAATGAGGCTGTTGTGAAAAGACAACACACCTTAACCTATCTTGGCAAGATTACTGATTGGCTAGTAAATGCGGATCACCTACAATTTACAGTGTATTATTCATTCAAAAATACTAACCAAAACAACATAGATCAATTGGGTAAGTTTTATCGGCTGCCCTCCACGTTTTATTTTGAAACAGCAGCCGTTGGCAAAGACTGGCAGTTTATTGAAAACGTATTTACTGCACCCATAGCACACCTTAGGTAGGTGTTTCACCCTAATCAAATGAACGGGCTAGTATGAACAAAGTGAAAACTAAAACAAATATTCCTGTACCAAAGGCTACAGTAGACATTAGAGATTTTGCGGTGTTGTGTTTAGGTGGGTTTTTAATGTCTATCGCCTATGGGGTCACCTTTTTAATTCCTTTACTGGTAGAAATGTCGGGTGGAGATGAGGCTCAAGCTGGCCTTATAATATCGGCAGCCACCTTAAGTACGGTGCTTTTAGTTATTTTGTCTGGGCATATTTCAGATCTTATTGGCCCTTCAAGGGCTGTGGCTATTGCAAGTATCTTTCTTGCTTTGTCTGGCATGGGCTTTGCGTTTGTGCCGTCTGTTGGTGCAGGCATAATGTTAGTGGGTCTTACTTTGGGAGTAGGGTGGGGCACCTTTTATTCTCTTGGGCCTATTTTAGTTGCCTCTATTATTGAACCGGCACGCAGAATACGATTCTTTGCTCTTTTATCTGGATCGATGATGGCAGGCATTGGCGTGGGTCCCATTATTGGTCGGCTTATCACGCTTTGGTCTTTGACCATTGAAATAGCCTTTGTGGTAGCTGCTATCGCTAGTCTAATGGGGGGCATGATATTTCTTTGGCTACACTATCGTTTGGCAAACGTGGGAAAGGTTACGCCTCACTTGAGTAAAATCTCAATGGTAGCTGCCGCACAGGTTTTTCGCTCAAACGCTATGTATTCAATCATAATGGTGACGATTGGTGGAGCCATTTTTGGAGGGTTATCTAGTTTTCAAACTAGTTATGCTCAGATCTATGGGTTTGATTATTCACTATTTTTCATTGGTTTTATGATTGCAGCCATTTTATGCCGTTTGCTGCTAGCAGGCTATGTGCTTAAGCGAGACCCAATCAAATGTCTAATGGTGTTAACCAGTATTACATTGGTCTCAATTGTGATGTTTATTACGCTAACCCATAGCCCTGTTTTATACTTTTTTTCAGCCTGTCTTTTGGGGGTTGGCTACGGTCTTACCTATTCGGTGATCAACGGGCTTGCTGCCAACGAAGCACCCACAGACTATATGCCCCAAGCTTTGCTTTTGTTTTCTTTGGGTTACTTTATAGGCGTGTTTGGCTTCCCTTTAGTTGCTGGAAATTTGATCGTTGCATCGGGTGTGGACTCTATGCTTTTGGTGGTCCTAGTGCTCGCCCTAAGTAGCTGTGCAATTGTTCTGTTTCGTCTTGTAAGTAGGTTTGCTCTACCAAGAATAAATGAGCCTGATGGAACTGACCTTGATGGAATTTAGCTATGAAATACTAATATTGTTATTTTTCATTGCCATCATAGCAGGGTGGGTGGATGCCATTGCTGGTGGTGGAGGCTTGATCACCATCCCAGTATTAATATTAGCAGGCCTTTCCCCAGTGTCTGCATTGGCTACCAACAAGCTCCAAGGCAGTGTGGGCACTCTAACAGCCTCTTTGTATTTCATTAAAAACAAAGTGGTTAATGTTAAAAAAATGAAGCTGGCTATTTTTGCTACGTTTATAGGCTCTGTGTTTGGTAGCTGGTTAGTGCTGCAGGTCGACACCAAACATCTTGTTGTGATGTTGCCTATTCTACTGATATGTATGGGTTTATATTTTCTACTCTCGCCTAATATTAGTGATGAAGATAGAAAACATAAAATCACTCTAGTCTCTTTTGCTGTGCTGATTTCCCCATTTCTTGGTTTTTATGATGGGTTTTTTGGCCCTGGCACAGGCAGTTTCATGGCCTTAGCATTTGTAATGTTGCTAGGTTATGGCCTGCCGAAAGCTACGGCTCATGCAAAGATCTTAAACTTTGTGAGTAATATTTCATCCCTTGGCTATTTTATAGTTTTTGGTGATGTGAACTGGTTGGCTGGCTTCATTATGATGGCTGGGCAGTTTGTTGGCGCCGTGTTAGGGGCTCGCATGATTTTGCAAAAAGGATCAAAGCTCATCAAGCCTGTGGTTGTGACGGTTTGTTTTTTTATGTCGGCTAATTTATTGTTTAAGGTATACGGGTAACATGCGTTTCTAAAGGTGTAGGAGCCAGGTGTCTACAAGGATGATTGTAATGACCAAGTTAATAGTTAACGACATAGATAGTATGAGTATAGTAATGGCCCTCACTGGCAAACCAGTGCCAGATTTTTTACTTACCTCTACGGATGACCAGCAAGTTGATCTAGCTTCTTTAAAGGGCATCAGTGCAGTGTATGCTTATCCTAGAATCAGTCCGGCTGATCAGCCATCAATAGATGGCTGGGATGATATACCAGGTGCTAAAGGCTGCACAATTCAGTCTAGGGGTTTTGCCACAAACTATGGCGTCATTATTGGTGCAGGTGCTAGCCATGTGTATGGGCTTTCTACGCAGCTTACTGGCGTTCAAAAAGAAGCAGTAGAGCGGCTACATTTGCCATTTCATTTACTTTAAGATCATCAGATGGATGTGGCTCACCATTTGGGTTTGCCCAGGTTTAACGTGGGGCAGTTGACACTGTTATCGCGTATTACATTGGTGATTGAAGAGGGCATCATAAAAAAGGTATTTTTCCCTGTGCATGATGCTGCTAAAAATGCGGCTTTGGTTGCCAAATATTTAATGACCGAGCAGTCGTCATCATCTTAGCGCGGCAAAGTGGTTTAGGCTCGATGAAAATGAGCTGTGCTGGGCATGAAGCAGTATTGGGCGGAGAGGTTAGCATGGTTGATGTTATTAACTATTAATGCTTACTTATAATTATTGTGCATTACGGGGTAATGATATATCGTTAACTAATGCACGGTGGGTTTGCTTAAAAACTCTAGGCGCAATTTTTAAAGGAATGAAAAATGCAATTTTTACCAACTGAAAATGGACTTTATAATGGCAACTATAAGGTGTTTTCTGGCTTTTGGACGCGTGCTCTTTCTGTCTTAATCGATATATTGGTGATCACGCCTGTGGTACTGGTGTCTTGCTTTCTTTTGACCTGGTCCATCACGGCTGAGTTGTTTGGTTTAGTGATATTAAGTACTCTATTTTTTGCATATATTATCTATTTCCACTATCGCTTTGGTGCCACTATTGGAAAAATGGTTTTAAAAATAAAGGTGACCAACCCTAATGGAACTGCCATTAGCCTAAAACAAGCAATGTTGCGATCGAGTGTGGATATTGGCTTTGCTGCATTATTGGTCACTGCTTTTTTTATTGGACTTTCTGGTGCGAACCCTCAAGCCTACTTAGCACTAAGTTGGATGGAGCGGGTGGGATATTTGGTACCATTGTACCCTTCTTGGTATGAGCTGGTAGCCAGCAGATATTTAATATGGATTTTCAGTGAGGTTTTTTTCTTGCTTATTAATAAACGAAAACGTGCCATTCATGACTTTATAGCAGGCACTGTTGTGATCAACCAAGAGTTTGCCGGAAAGGGGGACCAAGCAGGGCATTTGATTTAGACTATAGATTAAGGTTTGAAAAACAGTGGAAAGCAGAATGCCTGAAAATTTTAAAAACAAAGCCCTATGTAAAGTAAGGACGATCACTACTTTTATATCATTAGGTAAAGATCAATCCCTATGGCAAGGGCAGATTAAAAAGGCTACTGGCCTGTGTGCAGATGTTACTTTAGAGCTTGAAAAATCTGGTTATACTGTTCAAACTAATAGGATTGTTACCAACCCTTTTGGTGAATATTTAAACACCTCTAGCATAGAAGCAGCGAGTAAGGATCTTACCTTTCTTAATGGGCTTATTCAGCGAGCGGAAGTGGGCGATATCCGCATTAGGTTTGCCATTGGCGAAGCTAGAACAGCACAAGAAATCTCACTGGTGCCTCAGCTTATTAAGGCCTTTGGCGACTTATGCAACATTTGTGTCAACATAAGCCTTGATGACAATGACATACTCGATAATGGCCTCATCCTTAAGTCTGCACAGGCTGTCAAACATATCAGTGAAATCACACCGCGTGGCGAAGGTAACTTCAATTTCACTGTCAATTTCAACTGCGACCCTTTGATTCCTTATTTTCCTGCAAGCTATCACAGCCAGGTATTGGGTGATTGCTTTGTGATTGGTCTGGAGACCCCGGACTTACTAATCCAAACTCTTGGTGATGCCAATGAAGCATTGAGTCACTCTGTAAGAGTGTGTACGCATAATGAACGCTTTAAGCGTTATTATGAGGTGATGAGTGAAGCCCTTGGGCACCATATATCTGCAATCAATGAAATAGTGACAGCGGCTAATCTAAATCATGGCTTTACGTTTGCAGGTTTTGACAGCTCAGCCGCACCATCAAAATATTGTGGCAGTATGGCTGAAGTCTATGAGCTTATGGGAGTGGCGCACTTTGGTGCCTCTGGTACAGTAGAAGCTTCGTCACTTTTAACGAAAGTTTTTAAGTCTGTACAAGGCGTTGAATTAGTAGGTTTTTCAGGTTTAATGCTGGCATTAACAGAAGACACTGGGCTAGCTGCTGGCACTTTGAAGCCGGATTATGATATTCGTGCCTTATTAACCTATAGCTCAGTATGTGGCATTGGCTTAGATACAGTGCCTATTCCTGGGGACACCTCTACTGACAAGATAGCTGCGTTGATGAGAGATACAGGCACTATGGCATTTCGATTAAATAAACCCCTCACAGTGCGTTTGTTTCCAGTGCCAGGGTTAAGTGCTGGGGATATAACTGCCTTTGAAAGTGACGATTTATGCAATTGTGCCGTGCTTTATGTGCCTTAAGCTTTAAGGCACCTGTCTCATATCTTAGGCCTGTCTAAAAGGCTGATGTTGCTATGGGGTATTTTTTAGTAAAAAATGATTTTATAACCACAAGGATCTGTGTTGTTATAAAATGTGTATTATTTCCTCTTTATTTTTCAACCACTGCTTTGGAAAATCCCTTTTCTTTATGTATTTTCATTTTTTGGAGGGGTGCTGCCGGGCACGCTCATGTCTCATGTGCCACAATATGTGAAAAGTGAGGCAGATGTTCCCAAAGGCATTGGCATACTGGTGCTTGGAGATAATTTGGGTGCTTTGGCTGGGCCCACAGTGTTTGCTTATGCAGTATTTTTTGCAGATGATTGGTGGGGCTTTGCTTATGTGCCTTTTGTAGCACTTGCTGCAATGATTCTGGTTGGCTTCTTGTTACATCAAGCTC
>Ga0075443_10001235_pt1 | contig 10491 bp, 9 predicted proteins | sample CoawatmetaG00DNA_3_FD_71583 | JGI IMG/M metagenome (GOLD analysis project Ga0075443, IMG submission 71583) | Marine microbial communities from the West Antarctic Peninsula - Coastal water metaG006-DNA | ecosystem: Environmental > Aquatic > Marine > Coastal | place: Atlantic Ocean: West Antarctic... | reverse complement strand
GCTTATGACTGTCGCCAGCCAACTGCACTGTATAGGTCGTTGGCGTCACATCAATAATATGACCCCGAAAGATTTCCACACAGCTTTTTAATTCCGTCCGAATATCTTTGTCTATCGCTTTCATTTTAACTAACATCAACTCGCGCTCAATATGCGCGCCGACGGTTAAGTCAACCACCTTAATCGTATCAATCAACTTGTGCAGCTGTTTGACTATCTGCTCAGCCATATGATCGTCACCCTGCGTAGTCAAAGTGACACGCGACAGAGTGTCATCATCTGTAGGCGCGACGGTCAATGTGTCGATATTATAACCGCGTTGGGCAAATAGACCGACAACTCTTGACAGCGCACCCGCCTCATTTTCTAACAGGATAGAGATTATTCGCTTCATTAGGTTCTCTCCGTCTTGTTTAGCCACAGATCACGCATCGAACCACCCGGCATTTGCATAGGATAAACGTGTTCTGATCGATCAATATCGATATCCATAAAGACCACGCGGTCTTTCATTGCAAAACATTCACGCATCTTTTCTTCCAACTCATCAATATGAGTAATTTTCATACCCACATGCCCATAAGCCTCAGCCAACTTGACGAAATCTGGCAGCGATTCCTCATATACGCTCTCTGAATACCGACTGCTATAGTTCATATCCTGCCACTGACGAACCATTCCCAAGGCAGCATTGTTTAGATTGATAATCTTAACCGGTAGATTGTGCTGCGTGCACGTCGACAGCTCCTGAATATTCATCTGAATACTCCCTTCGCCGGTAACGCAGGCAACATCAGTGTCTGGGAATGCCAGCTTACAGCCCATTGCCGCCGGCAGGCCAAATCCCATAGTGCCAAGGCCACCAGAGTTAATCCAGGTACGCGGCTTATCAAACAGGTAGTACTGAGCGGCAAACATCTGGTGTTGCCCAACATCCGAGGTCACTATCGCTTTGCCATTAGTGACCTTGTAAAGCATCTTGATAACGTCTTGAGGCTTGATACAGTTACCTGAACTCTCCTCATAGCGAGAGGCGGTATAAATACCTTGATCCGCTCGCCATTGATCGAGTTGACTCCACCATTCTGCAAGCGCTGCCGAATCAGGACTCAGCCCCATCTCTCGATGAATCGTCATCATTTCGCTCAGTACGGAATTACAGGTTCCCACGATGGGAATGTGCGCCTCAATATTTTTCGATACCGAAGTGGGGTCCACATCAACATGAATAATCGTCGCATGAGGACAAAACTTTTCCAGGTCATTGGTCACTCGATCATCAAAGCGCGCACCAATAGCAAAAATAACATCTGCATGATGCATCGCCGTATTGGCTTCATAAGTACCATGCATACCTAACATGCCAAGATACTGACGATCGGTGCCCGGGTAACAACCCAGCCCCATCAAAGTGTTGGTAACGGGATAATTCAGCGCTTCTGCTAGTTCGATCAGTTTTTCTGACGCGTTATCAATGACTACGCCACCACCAGCGTAGATAATCGGTCGCTTGGCTGCCAAAAGTGTCTTAACGGCACGTTTAATTTGACCACGATGACCCTTGCTAGTGGGCTGATAAGAGCGCATCTTGACGTCACTAGGATAGGCATATGGCACCTTATAACTGGGGTCGGTAACATCCTTAGGGATATCCACAACCACCGGGCCGGGGCGACCGGTGCCCGCAATATAGTACGCTTTAGCGATAGTAGCAGCGATGTCTTCAGCACGCGTTACCAGAAAGCTATGCTTAACAATGGGCCGTGAAACGCCGACCATATCGGTTTCCTGAAATGCGTCCTGACCAATTTTAGTCAACGGCACCTGCCCCGAGATAACCACTAGGGGGATAGAGTCCATATAGGCTGTCGCGATACCCGTAATCGCATTGGTTGCGCCGGGCCCAGAGGTAACGAGAGCTGTGCCGACTTTGCCGGTAGCGCGGGAATAACCGTCAGCAGCATGGACTGCAGCCTGCTCGTGACGAACCAGAAGATGGTGCACCTCATCCTGTCGATAGAGTGCATCATAGATGTGCAATGCAGCGCCGCCAGGGTAACCCCAAACGTTCTTTATACCTGCATCTTTTAGAGCGCGAATGACAATTTCACCGCCAGATAAGAGTTCCACAACATGTCCTCACATAAATTATGTTCAGAACGGTTCTCAGTGGCTTTTCGCTGTTACATCATTAGTGGCGCCGCGATTGCGACAAGATCCAGTCACACCGATAAGTGCTCGATGACTGCAGCTGGCGCTATGGGTATCAGCGCCCTCCCTGATGATGACCAGCAGCGTTGATTTCGCCCCCTGGTACTTCGTCCAAAAATCCAACGCTGATAGGCGTGGAATTCGCGTAATTTAACACTTTTAGTTGATTAGTCAATACTTAAATAACTGGCCACCGGCGCTAGGGGCGAATTAAGCAGCTACCAAGGCATGCCGCATGGCAACCTCATAATCGAGTAACTTCCCAATCCCTTGGCTACTATTTTTAGAGAGTCAGAATAACAGGGTCGATAAGATAGCATTATCATCAACCAAAAAGTGACAGGTCTCTAAGTTACATCGGGGGCAAATTGATGCCTGAGGGAAACCGACAATCTAATAGGTTCGCATAGCTGATCGAGAAGACAAACAGAGGTCAACAATACGACAGACACTTAAGCAGCCAAATTAAAGAAAAGCTCGCTCTATTAGTCTTTATGGCACAAAATATCTGTCTCAAACAGTAACTTAGTTGAATAAAGGCTATTTGAATGATCAAGTTTAACGCGCTGTCACTGACGCTGTTGTTAGTCACCTTTTTGGCGGGGTGCTCTGAACCTCAAAAGTCAGAACAAATTGTTATAGAAAACGTTAATGGTTATACCTTTGACAATGACCGTCAACTGCAGCGGTTTCAAACACTCGTGATAGAAGAGGGCAAAGTGATAGCCTCCGGCGGCCCTGAACTAGCACACAATTATTCTCAGGCCGAAAAAGTTGATGGCCAGGGTAAAACGTTACTGCCAGGGATGACGGATGCCCACGGTCATGTCTCAAGCCTTGGCTTCAGTTTGCTAAGAATAGATTTGCGAGGTCTTGATTCTGCTCAGAAAACGGCTCAGATTGTTGCCCAATATGCCGCCCGGAAACCGGCTCTAATTTGGATACAGGGTCGCGGTTGGAATCAGGTACTTTGGTCAGACAAGCAGTTCCCAAGTGCAGCAATGCTGGATGTCGAGATTGATGATCGTCCAGTTTGGCTAGAACGTATTGATGGTCATGCGGGCTGGGCCAACAGTGCCGCAATGAAATTGGCAGGTATTACCAAACATACGCTCGCGCCTGCGGGCGGCGAGATTATCCATGATGAATTTGGTGAACCAACCGGCATTTTGATCGACAATGCCATGGCTTTGGTCGTCAATATTATCCCTCAACCCAATGACGAAGAAATTGCCTTGGCCCTAGATACGGTAAGTAAACATTTTTTGAGTCTCGGCATTACGTCTACCCATGACGCTGGCGTTAGCTCAGCTGAACATGCTCTATATCGAAAAACTGCAGATAACGGGCAAATGCAGGTGCGTATTTATGGCATGATTTCATCAACAAATACAGATCTTGATCAGACGTTTGCTCAGGGTCACAGTATTGATGAGCAAGATTTTTACACCATCCGCAGCGTCAAGATATATACCGACGGAGCGCTGGGTAGCCGTGGTGCCGCAATGTTAGAACCCTATGCCGACAGACCGGATCACAGCGGCCTGTTACTCACCAGTGCCGAACAGCTTCGGAGTCTCTTCAGCCGGGCCATTGGGGCTGACTTTCAAGTCGCTATTCATGCGATTGGAGACAGGGGTAATCGCATTGCCCTAGACGAAGTCGAGCATGCCTACGCCACAGTCGGAGGTCGTCATCTACGTCATCGTATTGAGCATTCACAGGTTGTGACGCTCGAGGATATTCCCCGATTTAAATCTTTAGACGTTATCCCTTCAATGCAACCGACCCATGCCACCAGTGATATGAATATGGCTGAAGATAGAATTGGCGCAGAGCGCCTTAAAGGGGCCTATGCTTGGCGGCGCTTCCTTGATCAGGGCAGCCGCGTAGTTTCAGGCTCTGACTACCCCATAGAACGGGCCGATCCCTTCGCCGGCATTCATGCCGCTGTCACCCGACAGAACAGTGCCAATCTGCCAAAAGATGGTTGGGTAGCTGAACAGTCTATGACCCTGCAGGAAGTAGTGCGAAGTTTTACTATTGATGCAGCTTGGGCGGCTCATCAGGAAGAGCGACTGGGTGGGCTTACCGTAGGGAAATGGGCCGATTTTATATTAGTCGATCAGGATATCTTCCAAATTGAGCCGGAGGCTCTCTGGGAAACCAAGGTATTAGAAACTTGGCTAGGTGGCAAACAGGTCTATCGCGCGGCTAATTAGTACTTCGGCGGCCTATGCAATGGTATTGGTACAGCTAACCCCTTAACCTGACTAAGCAGCGATCACATAGGTGATAAAGCGCTCGCTATTACTAACATTATCTATATCAATTTGCTCAAAGTTTCGCATACCTGACAGCGAAAAGAAATTGGCATCAATGGCAATGAACCGTCGCACCAAAGGCCGGTTTGAGTGACCCAGGCCTTGTGTATTCAACCTTTAACAACACCGACAGCGTAGAGGGACATCCACTGAAAAAATAACGCTGCTGTAGCGAATTATCATTTCAACGTTATGCTCAAATTATCAATTAGTCTCGCGGATTGGGTAAACATTGCACCCAGAACCGTAATCTCAAGATCGTCATCCGCAGCTAAATCCAGTGTTTTACTATTACACAGAGTCACATAATCAATCTTAAAACCCGCCGCGACAATGCGCGCCTTGGCGGTATTCTCTAGAGCATCGAATCTGCGGTTACCGGCTTTAATTTCTGCGACTATCCACTCTAGGCTATCTTTAAGCACAGTTACTAAAGGGCGTTCTTCTGCAGTGATATAGCTGTTGCGTGAACTCATAGCCAGACCGTCGGCTTCTCGATGAATCGGTGCCGAAGTAATCTGGACAGGCAAACAAAGATCTTCTGCCATTCGCCGAATAACTGCCAACTGCTGGTAGTCTTTAATACCAAAAATAGCTTCGTCAGGCTGCACTATATTGAAGAGCTTGCTGACGACGGTAGTGACCCCTTCAAAATGGCCTGGACGGCTGGCACCACAAAGCACATCGGTCATGGTCGGGCAGATAACACGACTCTGGGTATCCAAACCATTGGGATACATCTCTGTATCATCAGGATGGAATAGATAGCTACAGCCCGCATTGCGTAATTTTTCACAATCAGTCTCATAAGTGCGCGGATACTTATCCCAGTCTTCGTTCAACCCAAACTGCAAGGCATTGACGAAGATAGAGCAGACCACGATGTCATTGCTCTCGGCGGCCTGTTTGATGAGTGCCAGATGACCATCATGAAGGTTGCCCATAGTCGGCACAAAACCAACTCGCAGTCCCCCACGACGATCTTTATTTAAATCCTCTCGCAGTCCAGCGACAGTATGAAAAACCTTCATTAGCGAAGTCCTTTTACTTAAGATTATTGACCGGCGAAATGGTCACCTGCCAAGTTTTCAAAACGGGTATATTTACCCATAAAGATCAGACGGCAGGTCCCTATTGGACCATTGCGCTGCTTACCAATTATGATTTCAGCAGTGCCCTTGTCGGGACTGTCCTCGTTATAGACCTCGTCACGATAGATAAAGGCAATAACATCAGCATCCTGCTCAATGGCACCAGATTCACGCAAATCAGCATTGACTGGCCGCTTATTAGGCCGCTGCTCAACATTTCGACTGAGCTGAGATAGCGCAATGACCGGACAGTTGTACTCTCGAGCCAAACCTTTCAGTTCACGGGAGATCTGCGAAATTTCCTGGACCCTACCCTCTGCAGAATTAGTACCATTCATCAGCTGTAGGTAATCTACCATAATCATGCCCGGCTGAGCCTGCTCATAGAGGTCTTCAATATCAGGTGGCATATCCGCGCCATGTTCGCCCTGCCATTTTTGACGCAGCTGATCCACTCGCTCACGGGTAAACTGCTTTATACGACTGCGCATCTCTATGGGTGTGATACCTGCAGAATCGTCGATAAATAAGGGCCTATCTTTGAGCCTTTGTGCCGCGCTACTAAGCCGCGGCCAATCATCTTCCACCAGATTGCCCGAACGCATGCGCGTGGCATCAATCTTTCCGATAGAGGACAGCATTCTCATGATCAGGCTACTAGCAGGCATCTCTAGAGAGAATACTAGGACCGGGCGATCCTGATGTAAGGTCGCATGTTCAACCATATTCATAGCGAATGCGGTCTTACCCATTGAGGGTCGGCCGGCAATAATCACCAAATCAGACTTTTGCCAACCAGAAGTCATCGAATCGAGGTCACTAAACCCCGTACTGAGACCGGTAATGTCATTATCATTCTTAAACAACTCATCAAGACGCTCAACCGCCTCTTTGATCAGCGAGTTAACTTCTTTAAAGCCGCCTTTTTTCGGGCGATTTTCAATAATTTCCTGCAGTCGGCTCTCTGCTTCCGCCAGTAATTTTGAACTGTCCCAACCCAACGGGTTATAGCCCTTGCGAACCATTTCACTGGCGGCACCAATTAACTGGCGAACAATGGAGCGCTCAAGGACAATCTGAGTGTAGGCTTTGATATTGGCAGAACTTGGCGTGCCATGCGCTAGATCGACGAGATACTCGGCTCCACCAATGGCGCCAAGTTCATTATTATTTTGTAAAAATTCGGAGAGTGTAATCGGGTCAAAGGGCTGCCCCTCTGCAGCCAGACGGTGCATGGCATTGAAGATCAGCTGATGATCTTTGCTGTAAAAGTCACTGTCAGATAGTATTTCCGCGATAGAATCAAACGCATCGTTCTTCAGCATCAAGCCACCCAGAACCGCCTGTTCCGCCTCGATAGAATGGGGCAGTGGCTGACTGGCGCTAGGTTCCGCGAATAGTGCTTCGTTCATAGCAGCGCTCTTTAACCTGTAATGAAATTTAGACTACCTTTATATTTGCCAATAAACAAAAACGGCACTGCATCTTATTAAGAAGCAGTGCCGTTATGCAATAGCTTTACTGACGTACTAGCTTCTGAAACCGCTAGACACCGTAAATTACTCGGCTTCGATCACTAGGGTAACTGATTGAACCAAATCGAGGTGAAGTTGAACGTCAAACGTAAACTCACCGACATGGCGGAAACCACCCGTTGGAAGATTAATTTCACTCTTAGACACTTCGCCACCAGCAGCATTGATTGCATCTTCTAACTCGCGAACGCCGACCGAACCAAACAACTTGCCCTCATCACCAGCAATCGCGCTGATAGTAATAGTACCCATAGCTTCAAGCTTGGCCGCGCGAGCCTGAGCGAGACCGAGTTTATCCGCGGCAGCGGCCTCGAGTCCTGCACGACGTGTTTCTACATCAGCAATATTTGCTTCAGTGGCGAAGACTGCCTTGCCTTGAGGGACCAAATAGTTGCGTCCATAACCGGCTTTAACATTAGCCTTGTCACCGATATTGCCCAACTTACCAATTTTTTCCAGCAGAATAACTTGCATCTCAATAACCTCGTTTGCTTACTACCTGCTCAGACCTAACGGTTTTTAATTGCCGCTAACCTTGAGCGTAAATTCAACATGCTGTCGGAAAAAGCTAAACCGACCAACAGCGCACCTGTGGTGGGGCCAAACACAATCAGCCCAAAATACATTAACACTAGCCACTGACTACCTAACTGCAAGGTCTTCACCACATGGTGAATCAATGCCACTCCTGACAGAAGTAGCGGTATAGCTGCTAACTGTGCCCAGGGCCGGTATTCAGTCGGCAGGTAAAACCCTGCCACTACAACAATCAGAACCATCACGGCCAACTGATTGCTTAATCTTATACTGTGGAATTCTTCTTGAAAACCACCCGGATTAAACAGTAAAGCCTGCCACCATCTTGAGAGCAGTAAACTGACAATCGCACTCAACGCCAACACCCATGACACAAGGCCCAGCATAAACTGAGACCCTGGAGCTAGCATCTTCCGCCCCTTAGATTCATCGGCCGGCATTTTGTCAATCATATCGCTAATTTGAGCAATCAAAAGATCGACATCAGCCGCTAATAAATTCCCCAACCCAATAGCGATTAATGCTCCAACAACAACAGATACCACCATTGTCCAAGGCCAAGAAACACTCCAGGTCAGCACATTCGCTGAGACAACCATCATAAACAGCGCTGCGAACGAAATAGCGGTCAAAAGCGGAGAACTGTCACTGATAAAAAGCGTTACTATCAATGGCAGAACGGCCCAAAGTGCTACAAGTAGGCCCTCAACACTTCCCTTGCGCAGCGTGACCAGGCCTATAGTCGCCGGACTGATAAAGGGAAATAGATTCCCCAGCAGGCCCACAACACAGGCTTGGGCTCTCCCGCGCATAATAAACTCAGCTAGGGCACGCAAGCGCTATTCCTACAGTTACTTGTGGCTGTCTGTGTATGGTAGCAACGCAATGTAACGCGCGCGCTTGATCGCTTCAGACAGTTCACGCTGATAACCCGCTTTGGTACCAGTGATACGGCTGGGAACGATCTTGCCACTCTCAGAAACATAGCCTTTTAAAGTATCTAAATCTTTATAGTCAATTTCAGTAGCGCCTTCGGCGGTGAAACGACAAAACTTTCTACGACGTACAAACTTAGCCATGATTATTCTCCTTTATCCGCTTCTTCAGCAGGCGCTTCTTCAGCGGTGGGGGCTTCTTCAGCAGGAGCAGCGGCGGCCGCGGCCTCAGCGGCAGCAGCATCAGCTACAGCTTTAGCTTCATCGGCCTTAGCCTTAGCAGCGTTGCGACGCTCACGCGCTTCTTTGTCAGCCTTGTCAGCATTTTCCAACTTCATGATGGGTGATTCACCCGTCACAGCGGTATCACGACGAATAACCATGCTACGCAAAACAGCATCGTTGTAGCGGAAAGTGTCATTTAGTTCGTCAAGAACTTCTTGACCACATTCTATATTCATCAGGATGTAGTGGGCTTTATGGATTTTATTGATGGGGTATGCCAGTTGACGGCGGCCCCAGTCTTCTGAGCGATGGACTGCTCCATTGCCGGCTTTAACCGATGCGGTGTAACGCTCAACCATACTTGGGACTTGCTCGCTCTGATCGGGATGGACCAAGAACACTATTTCGTAGTGACGCATTGTATCTCCTTGTGGATTATAAATGTCTCCCGATCGGCCATTTAGCCATAACGATGAGACAAGGAGTGTCTAAGTTGTATTGAAAAAAACTTACTTAGACGCTTAGTGGCGCGAGATTATAGTGAGTTGCAACCTCAGTTGCAACCGGCTTTAGAGAAAGATTTTGCGGTAAAACCTCAGGGCTCTCTAGGCGGGACAACTTCTCCGCGAAGACTAAAAACAGACCGGACATCGCTGCGCGGGTGTCGCAATATCAAAGTGATAGCAATCTCCTCCAAGGCGACCAGTACGTGGAAAACAATCACAACTCTAAAGAACAGGTCATCACCCCCTAAGATCAGCAGGTAATAAGCTGGGGCGAACAATAGGGCCGCGGCCTTAGCTGCCAATGTGTGATAGCTTGGATACTCGCCAAGTTTGCTCAGCGCTAGCGCAACCGGCAACGTAAAAGATAGCGCTGCTGCTAGTAAATATCTCACCTGAGCGTTAAACACTTCAGGCCAAAGCCAATAAATACCGAGAATCATACTGCCGTAGGTAACCATGTCGCCGCAGCTATCAAGCCTAGCACCAAACTCGCTGGTCTGATCGAGCCTGCGCGCCAGATATCCGTCCAGTACATCAGTGACTAGCGAGATGGCCAAAATCTGCAGGAAGGCGTCAGCTTTTCCGGCCTCAGCAAAACACATCAACACCGGTGCTAGGCACAATCTGAGCAGGCTCAGTATATTAGGTATCGAAAAAATATTGCATTTCGTATGATTCATTTGTCAATTCCTTTGACATAACTTCTAATAATCGACCGACAATCCTAGTCGCTAGTTCAAAAAAGATTCAATAATACGATGCCTTTACCAAACAACAGTTACCTGAGGGTGCGCTGCCGAACCACCTCATAGAGACAGATGCCCGTTGCCACCGACACATTTAAGCTGCTCACTCCTCCCGCCATCGGTAATTTGACTAAAAAATCACATTGTTTCTGGGTTAACTGACGCATGCCCGTACCCTCAGCGCCCATGACCAATACCATTGGCCCCTTCAAGTCTATATCGTAAATCAACTGCTCTGCGTCACCGGTGGTGCCGACAACCCAGGCCCCCTGCTGCTGTAATTTTTCAAGCGTCCTAGTTAGATTCGTCACCATCACCAGCGGCATAGTTTCCGCTGCGCCACAGGCAACTTTTGACACTACCGGCGTTAGCCCCACAGAA
>Ga0075443_10001230_pt1 | contig 10527 bp, 4 predicted proteins | sample CoawatmetaG00DNA_3_FD_71583 | JGI IMG/M metagenome (GOLD analysis project Ga0075443, IMG submission 71583) | Marine microbial communities from the West Antarctic Peninsula - Coastal water metaG006-DNA | ecosystem: Environmental > Aquatic > Marine > Coastal | place: Atlantic Ocean: West Antarctic... | reverse complement strand
AGGATTAGACACAACCGCTGTACCACCAATGTCAGTTTGTGTCATACAAAGAATAATTAGCCTAGATAATGTTAATGAAACACGGTCCCAATATTGTACACATATCCATAAATTAATAACTAATTCATCGGATTATACTTTAGATAAGACGGGATACGAATTTGGCATATATAATAAAAAAGGTAGAGTATTTAAAGCCAAAAAAACACCAGCTGGTCACGGTGATAGAACAGTAATTATTGAAGACTTTACCTCTTTTTTATGGAACACTAATTTAGACATAGATGTAGACGAGTACCAAGATAACCTAAACAGACCACTAACCGATTTATATTTAACAATTTTTCAGGTTAACAGAAATTTAATGTGGCATTATGAAGCACCCGCTAACTCCCCAACAGGATATGGGTGGGGGTGGAACTTTAGACATAACGGATATGTAGACCCATTCGTTAATAATAACACAAACCCAACTAACGTATTTCAAAATACTACAAATGGGGTTGACCCTCTACCATTAAGTGGTACCACATACAGAGGGGCTTTCGTTGAGTATAACCCATTTGAATTAAAAGAAAGAGTTATTTCAGAAATTCAACACTCATTAAAATTTAATAAAGATGCAATGTACGAAGTTGGGCACGCCGGCAACCACATTAAATCCATATATAGTTTCCAACCACACCACAGAATTGCAATACGTAAACTATCAAACACTATAAGTTATGAAGACAGTCTATTTACATCACCACCATACTCTACTTATTCTTTATCAGAAGGAACATTTAGGTGGAGACCTATATTGCCATTAAATTTTTTTGAAGATGGTGATAACGGTGTTAATTATCCATATTTAAACGATGCACATTACCCATATTTAAATGTAGAGTTTAAAATAGACCCTATAATGTTTGGATATAGCTCTAGTAGCATAAACATAGTATCAGAATTTGTCGATGTCTGCGAATAGAATACAAATAAAAGCCTCAACTAGTGACAAAAAAGTCACTATACCTTTAGGTCAAATATTTGATGAAGTTGGTCGTGAGCAACTTTTAGAAATGCATGACCAAATAGAACAACAAAATAATATAAATTATATACAAGATTATGAAACTACTAGATACACACCTAACTATGGACCAGAGTTTGAAATATATTACGAGTTTGAATTTTGGGATGATATTACTAACCCAGCCTTACCAGTATATGTTAAGAATTTTAACATACTAGGGTATCAAAATTTAGATTTGGTAAGGAATCACAAATCCTTTACTAAAAGTTTTTTTAAATTTGATTTTTTTGATTCACCTATAAGAAAAGAACAAAAATTAATGTTTTCTACAATTATGCCTACTAATAATTGTCAGAAACAAGCTGCTGTAATAAATGAAAGTGAAGACCCAGCAGAATACTGGGCTCAATGGAGTGATGGAATAACCTTACCAATATACGATGTTTATGTACCAGCTTTTTCTGCTTCGTCTGGACCTACAGGTAGTAATGAAAATTATTATTTACAATGGCTAAAAGATAGAGAACTGTTTAGTGCAAATACTTTTTATATGTCATGTAAATTTTTTAACGCAAAAACAGGGACAGTTATACGAATGATAAACCAAATACCAACTCCTATACAAGGAACTTATAATTTTGAAGACTTCTTCTATTATCAAGTAATCTTTAATATAGAAATTGGAAATACAACACCAAAATACAATTACACAATACACCCATATAATTCCGTTGTGGGTGCTACAGGCATTATATTAGCTCCACTTGGAGAAACAGCTAACGGACCAATAAAATTTTATGAATTTGTTACAGGATAATATATGGAAATACAAAAATTTACTATAAGAAGAACAACACCAGATACTGGAAGTACTTGGACCCTACCATGTAGTGGTGGGACCAATTTTTACCCTATAAATTTAAGCACCAATTGTTCTGGTATAACAATGTACAATTCTACCGGTTCACAAGTAATGGGTACATTAGATAGCAATATAATGTCTAGTTTTCCCGACGAATTAAAAGACTGCTCCCCAACTGACCCATGTGTTATTTTATGGGACCTATCATTAAGTCCAAACCCAACTAATTGTTTTAATCCGGAAGGGTATAGTTACGTTATGTTTAAAGGACTTGTTTTAAGTTCTGGTGGGACACTCCACCAAGGTAGTTATAATGATTTAATTACAATATACGATGTAACTAATACTAATATAAACCAAAGTTTGTCTTCCCAAGGTATAAACGCTTTTTGGGGGGAAAATGTGGGGATATGTAGTTGTTTGGACCCGCTAGATAGTATTCTATATAGATTACCAATAACCCTAACTCAAGACTTTAATGATATTGGTCATTATAGTGTGTGGGATGGTAAAATAGACCAACAACAAGTATTTTCTAATTTTGTATACACCGCTAACACAACAGGTAATGGTATGCTAATACAAGTATATAATACAACAGACTTTGGTTCGTATAAACAATTTCAAAATTCACCGTATAGTATTAGTTGGGGTGAGTGTGATTGTTCAATCCCTTTAAATGGAAATGGTTTTCCATGTTGTGAAGATTTAACATACCCATCATTAACTAGTCAATACGAATATGTTACTGCAGCCCAATACCCTATAACGATAACCCATGAGGGTCCATGGGGGCCAACATCAGTTAGTCACACTATAACAGTACCTAATTTAACATATAATCAAATCCTAGCTCAAGCATTTTCTTCCGCACCACCAACAGGAGCAGGAATGGGTGGTGTGGCAGTAGGAGCGGGGGTAGCATTATCCCCAACAACGCCAGGAGGTAACCCATACCAAGTAAACTTAACAGGACCAAACCCAAATCCTACTGTTTTTCCACCACCATTATTTACATCTACAGCGTATCATGGGACGTACGGAACTATAGGAACCCCTACTTATTATCCTTTAGATTCCGGCACACATATTAGTCAATATAGTGGTACTAGTTTTTCTTGGCCATGTTTTGAATTGACAGGTATAACAGACAGCTCGGTAGGTATATTCTCAACATATAGTAACCTACCATCTACAACAGCTCCGGGGTTTTTACCTAACGGTTTTGAATTATGGGTGTCTTTACCGGTAGGGGGTGATGTTGTTGACCCAATAACCAATACTATAACCGCGGGTATGGTAGGTGAACTATTTGCAGCTAATTCACAATATACTGGATATACAATTTCCTCAGCTAACGGACAAACACCTATAGACTTTTACGATTTTATAAATGGAGTAACAATTTTTGTTGCTACTAGTTGTGGTTTAAATTCTTTAGCTTTTGGTGGCGAAGACTGTTTTGAATGTCCTGACGAAAGCTGTGAATTTTGTCTAACTAAGGACGAATATATAGATAGGGTTACCTTACAATACCAACCAATTACCCCTAACGCACCGGCTATCCCACCTAATTGGTCACCTTTTATAGACTATGTGAAAGGTGATATAGTTTATGATGTATCACCACACGATTGTTGTTGTTATATAGCTGTTACAGATATAACACAGACAAGTACTACTGGTGGTAATAGTCTATTCGCGGGTAGGGCACCATCAGAATTATACCAAGGTGTTTGGGTGAATCCTACTGGTACTGATGTACATGTGTGGGAAGGGTGTTCACCTGATTGTGTTTCTTGTCCACCAGGAAGTGCTTTACCATGCCAAGACCCATTTAACCCATTTAACGCTTACCCAACCATAGTTCCTGTAGGACCCGCAGGAACTTGGACTAATGGACAAACCTTTAATATAGGAGAATTTATATTTGGACAAGATGGAAATTGTTATAGAGCTTTACAAAATGTAGCAAGTGGGATAATTCCATCAGCAGTTACAAATAATACATATTGGGATTATATAGGGTGTGCAAGTTGGCTTTGTCCACAGGATTTAACAAATGTGGGTGTTGATATTTGTGAATTAATTTCAGGTAGTACACCAGATAGTTTTACTTTTTATGCGGGACCTGGAGGTTGTGTTACAGCATATGACGATGGTGAATGCCCAGTAGACGATAGATGGCATTGTGCAAATCAATATGGTTGTGAAATGCCTGGTTGTACACAAATAGATTATACTCACACAGGATATACAGTCTCAACATATCCTTACGCTGTTACATTTTCATCTATGACTGATTGTGAACAATGGTGCAACCCAATAGCTTTTTCATGTACAACACCAACATCAACACCATGTTGTTCAGGGATTTCATGTGCATTAACAGATGATGCAGATTACTATACTATAATGACCACTTATGTTCTAACTACTCCATTATTAACCGCTATTAACAACCAATTATTCTTAGACCCATTCTATACTTTATCTAATTGTGAATTAGGAGTGGCTTCACAAGGAATAGACCCATGTTGTGATTTTACAGATTGGGAGTATTTTTGTGACCAAGGATGTGTAGAAATTGTTGGTGGTACATACCCAGACCAAATTTCCTGTGAGACTGCTCCAGGAAATAATAATGGTTTAACTGGACCTTGTGGTTGGGACTGTTACGACTATTGGTTACAACCATGTACATCAGGAGTAGGGAATAATACTTGTGTACCTTGTTTTGTAGGACCAACATGTGGGCAATACAGTACTTCAGCAGATTGTTGTACTTATTGTATTCCACCATTAACAACCTGTTGGGTTTGTTTAAGTGGTGACGCAACCCCGTGTCAAGATTTAGCACCATGTCCTACACCTTTACCATCTTGGGAAGCAGACTGGTACGTTGACCCAGCTCTAGTTCCCTTAAATGGTTATGGAGCTAATCCTAATTTTTCTAACGCTACTTACCCTAATGGTAGTTACGCGACAGCAATACTTTGTGACGATAATTGTGTAACTTCAGGTGGGACAGATTGTTTGGAGAACATGACAGATGGCTCAAGTTACGGGAATTGCATTAATTATGGTAGTACAGCTTCACTACCTAGTGGTTGGGGATGGTCACCAGGAGGACCATACGATTCTTATTCCGCATGTTGTGAAGCCACAGGTTGTTGTAATATAGAATGTGATGAAGATAACCCAATATTCGACCCAACGAGTGGGCAATACTTACCAAGTTGGCCATACTGGCCTTGTGTATATGAGTACGTTAATGGTCCGTCCACAGCATGTGGACCATTAGGCCCAATATACTGTACCTTTACTGAATGTGTCACCGATAACCCCACAGGGTGTGAGAGTGCTGATACTTGTTACTGTGCTTGTGACCCCCTTACTGGTGGAGTGGGTGAGGACAAAGGAGAGTGGGATAGTGTATTTAATGGGTATATGTTATATGACTATGTAGTATGGCAATTAGGCACACCTAATTCGTGTTGTTATTATTGTGACGTACCTATATTTAGTAATCCATATGCGGGGCCTCCAGCAGGATTCTATGACTGTAATTATTTTGTTCCTGGTGGTCCGGACGCACCAAATGGAACACCAAACGCTTGGATAAGTTGTGGTAGTACACCTAGTGGGACCAACACTGGTGGTTGTGACCCATGTCAACAATCTGGAGATGACACATATAGTTGTGATTATATAGATGGTTGTGTGTTAAACGTAATACCTTGTACTTATGTATTTGGTTCAGAAGCAGCATTAAATTGTTATACGGCAAGTACTTGTCAAGACCATTGTAAATCAGGTTGTTATTGTGATGATAATGGAACACCAACCAACACCACCGATGATTATACAGCTTGTATTATGTTACAAGATGTTATAAATGGGACAACACCATGGACATCTTCTTGGTATGGTTTTCTAAGTGTATGGCAATGTCAACAAGCAATATTAGCTCCACCACCTACTAATTTAGACTGTTGTTCTCCTATTAATAGTAAGTGGCATTGTGATGATAGTGATTGGTGTAATTCTTTAAGTCCCGGAATACCGGGAACGGACGGGTTGGGTTGTATCGAAGTATTTGCTGGTGACCCATTATATGCATTTGCTGTATATACAGACCAAGCAAGTTGTATTAACGCCTGTAAATGGGTATGTGATGTATCCTCAACATTTGGAGTTTGTCAGTTTGTCGGGAATAACCCATTAGGTATATTCCCAGAACACAGTTCTGCTTATGATTGTTGGCAAAATACATCAAATTGTAATTGTACAGGACCTAGTTTATGGTTTTGTGATACTAACCCAGGACAATCAGGTGTGACTGTAACATCAAACTGTTTTCCAGAAACAGCAATACAAACATGGCAAACTGTACCTCCTTATGTTGGATGGACAGACAATTTAGTTTATGGACAAGGAGGTACTTCTATACCGTATTCTACTGGTACCGCGTTAGGTTTTGCAAGTCAAAGTGATTGTCATCAAGCTTGTAGATTTTGTTGTGACGATGTGGTTTCTTGTACATGTGACTTAAACCCATATAATTTTAGTTGTTCAATATCAATAAACGCCTGTATAGCTTCACAAACAAATTATCCTTGTTGTCCAGTAGTTACTGAATGGTGTTGTGACGAAACATTGGGGTGTGTAAGTTTTGTTGGTACTATGCCTGCAGGTTGTGTACATGGACCATTCACAAACCCAGGAGACTGTCAAGACGAATGTAATTTTGTGTGTGGGGAATGTATCCCAGATTTAGGAGCATCTGTACAACCAGACCCATGTCATTGTAACCTAATAACTGTACCATTTTATACCGCATCACCACCCTATACAGATTGTGTAGCGTACAATGATTTAGTAACATGTGAAACAAACCAGTACCCACTAGGTGGTACCGGTTCAAATAATACAAGTTGTTGCCCATGTCAAGATTGTCAAACAGCAGGAAGTGTAACATTTCCCGTAATAGATGGTAGTGGAATTTGGTCTTTATGGACAACAGTAATCAATTTACCTATTGTGGGTAGTGTAATTAATGCACCAACATGGGTCAATAATGTAAATTATATATCTGGTGATACGGTAATAAATTGTGGTTCTTCTAATTTTTGTTGTTGTTATGTACTAACATACGACCAGTATGATTATACTTTACATGGAATATCAGACCCAGAAGAATGGTATAACGCTTACGCAAATCAATTAGCGGCGAACGTACCAAATACATATCCTGGAGGAGCATCTAATGGAGGATACCCAATGTGGGTACCATGTGATACAAGTTGCCCAACTACAGCTGATACAGCTATGTTTGAATGTCTTCCAGGACAACCAATATATACTTCGGGCTGTTTATCCGCAACTTTTTATTGGCCAGTACTACCTACCGGAACAGGATATGCAGCAATGGGTATAGACGCAACCACAGGTAATTGGAATTGGCCTCATATACTTGTCGACCACCTAATACAAACTCAACCACCAAATGCAGTATTTTGGGACTACAAGTCAATAAAACCAAACATGGTAGGTGGTTTGTGTGCAAATACTACCGGATTTTTAGGGAATATGGGCTATATTTTAAGGGCCGCTCCAGCTTGTTCTAACGTGAATACAATTTATAATGCTGCAGCTGGTTGTCCCCATAGTTGTTCACTCCATACTGACTGGAATACCACAATTGGTTTTCTAAACGCAATTAATACAGCCAATTCATGGCCAACAACATTTAGTACTACTATGACCCTTAGCGAGGCAAATCAAGAAATGTCGTTTTATGGTGAAACTGGAGGTGGACTAAATACTTGTTCTGGCAACTGTCTTTGCAGTTCAGGTCCATGTTATTGCCAACCTTGTACTAGTGGGGTTAATTGCATTTATACGGATTTAACAGTTTGTAATGTAGCTGCAGCCGCAACTCCGTGTTGTGTACCACCGGTAACAGGGTATTTTGTTTGTGATACAGCAAATCCAGACCCAATAACTGGAATTTGTCCTTGTATTTGGGACCCAGCCGCAATTATCGGATATGCTAATATGAACTTATGTACAGGTGATACTAATACATGTTGTTATGAACCACCATCAATGTTGTGGGATTGTGTATCCGCTTATACAGGAACAAGTTTATCGTGTGGTCCAGATTATTTAAGTTATGTAAATACATGTGATACTACTGTCTGTTTAGGTTATAATTCTTGTATAGCAGGAAATGTTGGGTTTACAAATGGGGTGGACCCATTAAAGCAAATTATCTGTGCGTATGGGATTAATCAAGACGTATCACTAGTTAACTGGCAACACGAATACCATGACTGTCAACTCGTTCCGACTGGTAATAACCCAGTCACCCATCCGGATTGTTGTGGTCCTGATAATAGAAAATTAGCAATGATACCAGGTTTTTACCACATTTTTGTAAATGGGGGAATGACTTATTATACATGGAAAGATTTTATGGACGCATTACAGATATGGGGGTTACCTGGAAATGGTGTAAATGGGATACACTATGGAACCGGACCATCTGCACCTGGTTACGAAAACGGTTACACTCTTTTTGCGTTTCCACTTCCTACATTTACTATTACTTTTTATATAGACTATTGGTATATAGCAAACGTTGACCCAACTGCAGTAGCGGACCCAAGTAACCTTAAAGCGAACTACCAACTGTGTAGATGTCAGGATATGAGTGGTTGTACATGCACACAAGATGTAACTGCGACTCAGTACGCCTCAGAAATCTTATGTGAACAGGGGGTTAATTGTTGTAATCCGATAGTTACTCCATCTTGGGACTGTACTTACGCTCCGTTATGGAATTGTTATGACCCAGGAACTGGAATGGGATTATTTTCAAGTCTAGGAGCCTGTCAAACTGCATGTGTCCCAGTAATTTCTACTGAATGTGAGGAGTGTGATACTACACTAGCACCATATCTTAGTATAGGAGCTAACTATACAGGTATGTTTTCCAACTCAATAAATTATCAGATTGATGATTGTGTGTACGACCCTTCCGATAATGATTGCTGTTATTGTTGTGTTCTTTATAGTATCCTACCTCCTATTGCGGCTACTAATAACTCCACAACTAGATTACAAAATTTATTATTTAATGTTACTCAACCACCAACTTGTAAAGATGGTCAAGGTTACCCAAGTGCACTTGTGGGCCTGAATGTTTCTGGTGGTATGTGGTTACCATGTGATTATGATAGAACTGGTCAAGCGTGTTCACCCCCACAAGAACCATGTGACAGTTGTGACATTAGTTTAGCAGGGTTCGTACCAGTCCCAGTTACCTTCCCATATAATCCATGGAGTTTAATTGGTGGAGGTACTTTTATATCATTTTACCAAGGAGAATGTATATATGATGTTGACCCGATAGGTAATGGTAATAGCTGTTGTTGGTGTTGTGCGTGTCCAGAAGGAATAGACCAAAACGGTAATTGCAATCCAATACCAGCAATAGCACCAGGTAGTAATCAACGAACAGCAAATCCAGCAGTATCACCAACTATAAACTCCAGTAATTTTAACCCACCACCTTGTTGGATTGATAATATGGTAGCAGGTGACGATGACCCTAATACTGGTACCTTTGGGGTTACAACTTCTTGGAATACTACTTGGATGCCTTGTGGCACAGATAGTACTGGTAACCAGTGTAGGGGACTTAACTCCTCCTCTTCTTCTTCTTCTTCAATAGCGTGATATGGAATACGGAAATAAACAAAAATATCAAATAGGTCATATAAAAGTAGATAAAAAAATTTACATGCCTAACTTAGAACGATTTAATAAATGGGTAGAAATTATAGAAACCAAAGAGTGGTTTAATGACTTTCAATTTTATATTACCGGTTCGTTCACAAATCATATAATGGACATTAGACCTATTTGGCCAACATGGGACGTAGATATGATTTTAACCCAAGAAGAAGAACAAAGTGATTATCACCTAATTAAAAAAATATTGTTAGAGTGTTTAGAAATAGCCTTAATAGAATGTAGTTTTTATATGGATATCTCGTATCAACGAAAAAAAGATATATGGGGGATAAAAGACGGTGAAACATTAAATGGTAAAGTAAAACACATTGTTAAAGCTATTAAATTTAGTGATTATGGTGATATAAACTTAATTGAAGACTTATGGGAGATGCACAGACAGTTTCCACTAAAAAAACACATAGATAGAATAAATTTTGGATTTAGATATGGTAAACCAATATCTATATCGAAATACAGAGAAAAATATTATAACCAAAAAGCACTTATATAAATTGTTAGTTAGATATTTATAATAAAATAATATATGGGATTTAAAAAAATTTTTAGAAATGGTTGTATACCTCCTTTAACAAAAGAGGAAGTTTTAATGAATGTTTGTGAAAGACCAGAAACCAGGTCTAACATATTTATTGAAAGAGGTAAGATAACCGTCTTTGAAAAACCCCAAAGACTAGGACAAATCAAGAATATTGGTGAGTTAGAGATACATGGTTATGGGTTTTATAAAATAAATAAACAATCTTAAAATGGCATTAGGAGCATACGGGATAAAAAGACCAGCAGATGTACTACCAGATGATGTACAAATTATTGTACATTACAC
>Ga0075443_10001229_pt1 | contig 10530 bp, 8 predicted proteins | sample CoawatmetaG00DNA_3_FD_71583 | JGI IMG/M metagenome (GOLD analysis project Ga0075443, IMG submission 71583) | Marine microbial communities from the West Antarctic Peninsula - Coastal water metaG006-DNA | ecosystem: Environmental > Aquatic > Marine > Coastal | place: Atlantic Ocean: West Antarctic... | reverse complement strand
ATCTACGTCATCGTCGAGTGTAGTGGAAAAATGCCACAGATTCTCGGGTTTCCCCCTAAGTGGTGCACAGATACCAAAAGTAAGGTTATCAGTTTTGTGGTGGTTGCTTTCATTTTTATGCTTTCATTATACTTGATGATAAAATCTAAATCTAAATCGAAAAATAATAATATTAATTAATTAATTAATAAATAAAATGTTTTCGTGGGGATGGTTATTAGTTATCACCTTCACTTTAACCTTCATTGGAGGAGTGATATTGATGTCACGCAATACACCAACAGATAATACACCAACAGATAATACACCAACAGATAATACACCAACAGATAAGGATGTTGACTGTGTGATGGCAATGGATCGGTGGTTTCCCTTGTGGAGTAAGTGCAGTAAAGCCTGTGGTGACGGAATCTCCACCCGAAGTCGCATCATCACAACCAAACCATCAGGAAAAGGAAAAAAATGTCCAACAGAAGTGTGTTCAGTAGCGTCATTTGATTCATTTAATAATGAGAAACTTGATAATGTTCCCAGTGAATGCGCCGCTATATCCATGAAATGCAACAATGAGTGTGACTGCAAATTAAGTAAATGGTCTGACTGGAGTGAATGCAGTCGTCCGTGTGGGTCATCTGGTTTGCAGCAGAGGACCAGGGCTGTCATAGCAGATACCAAACCAGGTGGAACGTGTCCCCCTTTGTCAGAGTCACGGGAGTGCAACCGCACCCCGTGCAACCGGTATGGTACAGAGTGTGCAATGTGTGCCAGCAAGACCGGCTGCACCGACCTCGAAATTACCCAAAACACCGTTGACAACTGTGACGTGACTACCGGAATCTGTAAGGATGTGAATGGTGAGGATGCATTAGGGTGTCTCCCTACGGGGCTGGATGTGAACGAGATGTGCGCGAAAGTACACGGAGCGGGTGCAAAGGCCGTGTACAATAAATGGATCGGTGGACAAAAAGACGGGAATTCGATGGACGCCTGGTCGTGTGCGCGTAAAGAGACACCAATATCAAATCAGGATATTCAAGCTGATATGAACAATTACTGTATGAACAACCCTTCCCTTGGGTCGACGTCGAATACCAGGAAGGTCAACGGTGTCAAGAAGTCATGTAGCAACGATGGTGTTAGCGGTCAATCCTCTACGTGGCGAAACTCAGATACCGAGGGAAACCTTATATACGTGAATGGATACTCTTTTAACGGGGGTTACCATCACAATGGTGTTAGCGTCGACAAGCCCCCTTGGCCGGTCAGCGGACACGATGCGATGGCGAAGTATTCGTATAACCAGTGGTCGTGGGATTGTCTTTACCCTAATACCGACAAGTGCAGTGGGGACTGCAAGTCATCGTCACCTTCGTGTGCCGGAAAACTTCGTAATCACAAAAACTCGTCCGAGGATCTCCCGTTTCCGCCAGAATAATAATCTAATTTTTATATAAATAAGTACAATGCCTGTTATTACTGGTGACTACCTTAGCGATCCAATGCCAAAACATACATACACAAAAAACAGAGATGGCAAGAGGTCAGGATGTATTGCCAGTATTAACGGTGATTCATATTGTGACGCGGGTGATCTTAAAACTGGGACCAATAACTGTAATGTAGTGACGCAAAGGTACATTGTAGAATGTCTTAAATCAAGTGATATCACGTGTCCAGATTTCAACAAGTTCAAAGGTACAAGAAAAGGATGGACAAAAAGGACACCAACCGATTGGTCCATCAGCTGTGAGTATGACTACACACCAACTGACCTCATATTCAAGACCATAAATGACGTCGAAAATTGGAAAAAACAGTTCCCGAACAACACCGAAAACAAAGAAGATTTTAACGTGGCGATGGCAAACTGGTGCTCGATGACAGTGACAGATTGTCCGTCGGGAGCTGGCGATGTATGTTCGAGGTTTAGTTCAAAGAACCAGGAAGAATCAATGAAGTGTAAACTATGGGCACAAAATAATCAAGATGAAGCAGACGTTGCCTATACGAACTATTGTGCGAGTGTCAACAACCAAAACAATTACGATTGTAAATGTGTCGCCGCGGCACAGGTTGATCCACTGTATTCCGTAGTTAATGCATACGCAACAGAAAGTGCCAATAAGTGTTGGTATCGACCGTGTGCGACGACGGGCGTTCTCAATACATTTGAGGATAAAAACAAGCCGTGTCCAAGTTCAGTGTGCCAGAATATCAGTAACTTTATTAATAATTCTACAGTTGACGTAAAAGACTTCACACAAAACACGACGTGTAAAATTAATGGCAATTCAGCAGACGATAAACACGAGGGGGAACCGTGTAATAAGACTGGTGACGTATGTCAATCACACCACACGTGCACAAATGGTGTGTGTAAAAAGGACGACGGGAACGGAGACGGGAACGGTGTCAGTGCGTGGATTTCAAAAAATTGGTGGATACTTCTTCTTGTTGCAATTATCTCAATAGTACTACTAATTAATTTCTTTTAGTTGAATAATATTATAAAATGAGTAATAGTCTCGGATCGGGAACCGGGAATGCAATCGGGAATATTCGCGCACGTTAAAGTCTCCTAAATACTTTAGCGCGAAGATTTTTAACTTTCGTGGTCGGTATTTTCTTCCAGAACTCTTTGTTGTCATCGAGGTACATTTTGTAGTGATCAGCAACTTCTTGATCAATCTTAAGATTATAGTTATCACCGTCACCCTCGAGTTCGGTCAGGTGATTGAACTGACAGAGTGAGAAATTCGGATCATTCATTATGGCAAGCTGCTGGTTAATGTCCCACACGGTAGATCCGTCTTCGTCTGTTATCCACACGTGCCAGCACGTCTCGCACCCGGATGGGGTGGTGATTTGAAGGTATCCCTGGACCAGCTTGGTCTTTCGATCGGGGTAGTGGTGGTGGAACAACTCGTTTAATAAAATTGGTCCGAAAATACCGGCATTCTCAATTTTATTAAGTCTGAATATGAGTGCTAAACGTTTTTGAATCTGATCCATCTTTCTTTTTTTTTCAATATAAATGTTTTTATTTTTTATATATATATCAAATACTAAATAATTGCCGGTGCGGCGTGCTTGTAGTTAATTCTGTTCCCGCAATTTTACGGGACGCCGCAGTGTATTCGGACTCGGTCGATCATCGACTGGAGGTACACCGGATCATTTTCAAAGTCCCCGTTGACGTCCAAAAGAAGAATGTTCGGTTCTTTGAGAAGCCATTCGTCATGCTTGTCATGGAGACATTGGAGGTACGCCAGTGTAATATCTGTCTCACCCGCCCGGTTGCGTTTCTGAATCCGATCGTGACTGATTTCTGGTGAGCACCTGAGGTAGATGTACCCTTGTGGTCGGACATCAAAGGTATCAGTTAGCCAATCGAACCACTTACAGTAGTCATCCCATTCGATGTCATTCATCTTGCCATTCTCATAGCACGTCTTGGCGAATACGTTCTTGTCGGTGAAAACGGACCGCTCGACCAAAGTGACCTCGTTGGGGGAACACCGCTCGACCAGGTTTTTTACCCTGGTCCTAAAAGCGATGGACTGGAAGGTGTAGGCGTATCTTTTCTGATCACCGTAGAACTCCTCGAGCAGGTTCTTGCCATCATCGTCGCCGTTCTTCATACGAACCCATTCATCAACGGGTTCTTGGACGATGTGTACACCGACCTTCTCCAACTCATTGATGAATGTTGATTTCCCTGTTCCTATATTTCCTTCAATGAAGTAGTACATTGTTTTCTTCTGATATTTACAACGTTTATAATTTTTAATTAGCGAATGCGAGTCCGGCCATCCCCTTCTTGATGCGCAGGATGTTGAAGTTGACGGCATAGACCGACAAGACAGCGATGGCGGCGGCCGTTGTCGCGTCCATGTGGAGTGTGGCATTGTCCAATCGACTAAAATTGCACGTGCCGGTAGGTTGGTGCCGGTTGGCTTTCATCGCGAAGGAGTACATCTTCAGCTTACCACCGCCTGCGGAGGCGGGGTCGGCACCCTCACCTTTCATCAGCTCGTTCCCAAATTCGGAATGGTAGTAGGCCTGCACTTGTGTGAAAAACGAGTCGGGCATCGGCGCACCGAACAGCTCGGTTCCGTTCAGGTAGAGCTGGACGTTACTGGTTTGAAGGTCACTGGCGGACACACCTGGGTTGCCCCACAATAAGCATTTCACTGGGTGGTTCAGAAGGTTGAGGTCGAAAGTGATGCGTTTGGCTGCCATCACCGACGCTGTATTCTCGTTTGATGAAATACGCTGGACCTGATCCATAAGGATTTCGTGGTCCGTGTTCACGAACATAGCCCGCTCGTCGGTGTCCAGCATGATGTAGTTCGCATAGTACTTAAAGTTCGCGCTCTCACCCACGGCTGCGTAGTTGATGCGGATTTCCACTTCGTTGTACTGAAGGGCGACCAGCGGCAAGCCGTACGAGTCACAGAAGAAGAAATGCAGCGGCAGCCATTTTGAGCCGAGAACATTATTAACAATCGACCCATCGTCGTCAGCGGCGACGGTCGCGAACCCTTTCGCGCTGGAGTCCAATAGAAATTTTTGCCACAGCTGGACCATATAGAATGCATCCTGGCGGTCAATCATCTGACCACCGATCCACAGCTCGAACGTCGCCGGGGTCGATGTGTCCGCCCCAATCGCAGCGTCCTTCAGGTCGGCAGCTCCGAGGTCGATCCAGATGTAGTCGAGAATGTCCCCTTTGTTAGGGATCTTGATGTTGATCTGGGTCCCTGAACCGTTCGGGTCCATCCGGACCGGTGTCATTGCGAAGTTGGTGTGGCGGCGGTAGCTCTGTTGGAAAAAAGACACTTCGGGTTTGCCGGTGAGGTAGACATCCTGGACACCTTGGGCAACAAGATCGATAATAGCACCAGACATATTGTTGTTTTGTTTTATAGTTACTAAAACATATTTAAAAATTTTCGGCGCTTGTTATCGTAAGTAACCGTGATGAAGTTCCAAGCTCTGTCGTGGGATGCCCGAGATGTCGACGACCCTTCGGGTGATGAGGACGGTAACGAGTACACTATCAGCATTATGGGTCGAACTGAAGATGGTCGCTCTGTGTGTGTATCAACAGTATTTGCTCCCTACTTTTTTGTCAAAATTCCTAAGCAGTATCGATCCACATCCGGGGTATCTCGTCTGTTTAATAAAGTAGGGGTCGGTCCAGTGGGGTATGATCTGGTCGAGTCCAAGGACCTGTGGGGATTTCAAAACAATGAAAAGTCACTGTTTCTGAAACTGAATTTCAGGACCCATCAGGCAATGCGCAAGTGTGCCTCCCGATTGAGGTTTCACCCACTGCCCGGTGAGTCGACCCTCGCCAAAGTCTACGAGTCGAACATCGACCCTTTGATCCGATTTATGCACCGGACCGAGATTCAATCCACTGGGTGGCTGGAGGTATCCACCACCGACGATACGATCACCAACGCCGTTCCACCGAATAGTCGCTGCGACGTCGACCTCCTGTGTTCAGATTGGAAGACCTTGAAGCCCGTCGTCGACTGCGACGATGTGGCGCCGTTTGTGGTGGCATCTTTTGACATAGAGAGCTACAGTTCGACCGGCAAGTTTCCGGACCCGGATATTCCGGGCGATCAGGTGTTCCAGATTGCCTTTTCGCTGCGCAGGGCGAACGATCCACCGGATCTCGAGCCGTATGAGAAGGTCTGTCTGTGCTACAAACAGACGGACGGACCGGACTGTGTCAACTACCGGACCGAAAAGGACCTCCTGATGGGGTTCAGGGACTACATCGTCTCCAAAGACCTCGACATCCTCACCGGTTGGAACATCTTCGGGTTTGATTTGGAGTACCTGTTCAAGCGAGCGGTGGTTTGTGGGTGTCCACCCAAATTCTACCAGCTTGGCAAGCTGGTGGACCGCCGGTCTGAGATGGTCTACAAGCAGTTGTCGTCCAGCGCACTGGGTGACAACAAGCTGAAACTGCTGCCAATGTCCGGTCGGTACATATTCGACCTGTTCCACGAAATCAAGAAGGAGAAGAAGTTGGACTCGTACGCCTTGAACTCTGTGTCCAAAGTGTTCTTGGGCGACCAGAAGATCGATATGCCTCCCAAGGAAATGTTCAGGCGTTTCAGGGAGGAGGACCCCGTGAAGCTGGGCGAAGTGGCGGAGTACTGCATCAAGGACACCTTGCTGCCGCACCGACTGATGAGCAAACTGTGCACACTGCTGAACCTTTTGGAGATGGCCAAAGCGACGTGGGTCCCGGTGTCCTTCTTATCCGAACGCGGCCAGCAGATCAAAGTGTTCAGTCAGATTACCAAAGAAGCCCGGGAGCAAGGGTATATGGTCCCGACAATCACCCCACCAGGTAAGAACAACACCAACAACCCGGCGTCGTCGGAAGGGTACGAAGGGGCGACAGTTCTAGAAGCTCAGAAAGGTGCATACTACACCCCTATCACCGCTTTGGACTTTGCTAGCCTGTACCCGTCCATTATGATGGCGCACAACTTCTGCTACTCGACACTGGTCCTGGACCCCAAGTATGACAACGTTCCCGGTGTGACATACGAGACGTTCGCTGTGGGCGATCGGACCCATAAGTTTGCCCAAGGTGTCCCCAGTCTGTTGCCTGGTATCCTTGCTAAACTGAAACTGTACCGCAAAAAAGCCAAGAAGGATATGGCTGCTGCGCGGGGCACGCCGATGGAGAGTGTCTACAACGGTAAACAGCTCGCCTACAAGATCTCGATGAACTCGGTCTATGGCTTCACCGGTGCCGCGGCGACGGGCATCCTGCCGTGTATGGCGATCGCGTCCAGTGTCACGTGCAAAGGCCGAAGTATGATTGACGAGACCAAAGCATATGTTGAAGCCAATTTCCCGGGGTCCAAGGTTCGATACGGAGATACGGACAGTGTGATGGTTGAGTTCGACGTGGGCGAGACAAAGGACACCAAAGCCGCCATTGACGCCAGCTGGGAGATGGGCAAACGAGCGGCGGCGGAGTGCACCAAACTGTTCAAAGCGCCGAACGATCTGGAGCTCGAGAAGGTCTACTGCCCATATTTCCTGTACTCCAAAAAGCGCTACGCGGCGAAGATGTGGACCGCTGATGTCAAGACCGGGGAGGTAACGTTCGACTGCATTGACATCAAAGGGTTGCAGGTTGTGCGCAGGGACAACACGCCCTTTGTCCGTGAGGTGTGCAAGGAAGTCCTGGACATCATCCTGGAGAGCAACAACCCGACGGACGCTAAAGCGTGTGCGCACCGGCACGGCGTGGCACTGCTGAGCGGCAAAGTCCCCATCGAGAAGCTGACCCTGTCTCAAAAATTGGGGGACTCGTACAAAGGCGAACGCTGCCCCAAAGAGTGTCGACCGGCGGATGGGTGCACGCACTGTTACAACGGAAAAGTGGTCAACCTGGCACACGTCAAGGTCCGCAATAAGATCCGCCGCCGCGAGCCGGGGTCCGAGCCCCAGTCAGGTGACAGGGTCCCATACGTTCTGGTCAACGCGGACAGCGCCTTCCAATACGACAAAGCCGAGGACCCCAAATGGGTCACAGCCAATCCGACCAAAGCCGTCCTGGATTACCAGTACTACTTCAATAACAAGTTTATGACGCCGGTGTGTGATCTACTTGAACCATTGGTCGACAATCCGAAACTGGACATCTTTGGTGACCTGATTGCAAAAAAACCGATCCGCATCGTCAAGAATCCCATAACCAATTTCTTTCATAAAGTGACCTAAAGAAAATCATCTTGTAAAACTCTAAAAGACAAACTAACTATGTCCACCTCCTTGTTCAAGCCACTCTGCAAGCTGTCCACACGACACGTCATTGACTTCGGGGCATACGGAATGTGTAACTGTATCAAACGTTGTTACTTTGGTAACACTGACTTACAGGAATACCCCTATAATAAGAGTAACCAGTCACGAAAAAATGACAATCCTCGAACAGATCACCGCGTTGGTGGAGTCCGAAGTGGAGCGCAAGTTGAACGAGCGAATGAACAAGTACGTTGAATATATATCTAAGACCTATGACATTTCGTATCGTTTGTTATTGAAGGATCTTCGAAACATCACCGAATTAGAGATCCCATCGACCAGTGGGCGCGGTGCCGCTGGTACCACCCCAGGTCAGTGTATGGGTTTTACTAAACGCGGTGACCGATGCAAGTCAAGCGGTAAACACAAAGGGTACTGTTACCATCACAAATGCACCTCACCGACGTCAATCGCAGCAGTACCATCCACTACCGATGCCGATGATGATGATGGTGGCGTGAAAACTATTGTTCAGCACAATCACTCTCTGCCGCCTTTGTACTCACCCGACTGTCCCGCGTGTCTAAAACTAAAACACGTCCCATCAAAAGACAAATTACTTATAGAAATATAATGTTTGTGTATTAATTAACGACTATGAGTAGTAGTCGTTCCGCAACTTTGTTGAAGTCTATAGACACCTTTTATTCCGGTGACGATGGTAAAAATTCACAATATCTAAGAGACATTCTCGAGAAGCGAAAAGGAATCTCTCTTAGAAACCTGGAGTGGTTTATTACGACATATTCGAAACAGAATAATCTGACCTACACGACCAAAGAGGGGAGTGCGTTCACGGTTCATTGTGCCTACAAATCAAGTCTTGATGGGTACAGTAAAAAACTGTTCGATCCCTTTTGTCGAACAGAAAAATTTGACTACCAGATCCCAGATGGTGGATCGTCCAAAAAAATTCAGACGACCGTCGCCCAACTCAATTTCATAAAGTGGTGCATCAAAAATAACATTATTGACTATCTTCTGGAACACAGAAACCTTACCCGCCAGAGTAAGCCCATCCCCCAAACCCATTCTCACACTGAAATACCTGATACCCAGTAAAGAACACATTCACGCTGTAATTGTTTGATCGGGCGGCGGCGGTAGTCTGAGTGTTCAGTATCGACTTTCCTGCTGAGTTCATAATATCAAAGTCTAACGAACCAACCGGTCTTGGTTCTTTAGGATTTGTGCAGAAGCTGTACGTGTAAATGTTTCCGATCGGTGCCGTGAGCCCGGTTTTCGCTGGAACGGCGAACCGATAGTAATTTTCATATGCCAAGAAATTGTTTTGGCTGCCGACATTGAACTCGAAGTTTATACCGCGGGTCACCTGGTTGGTGGGTTCATCGCGGGGGTTCGGTGTGTCGGTGTCTGTGAAGACGGTCGAAAAATTGTAGCGGTTCTTGAACTGGGTCGGATCGTTAGCGGACTCAAAATCTACATTTCGGTAGAACCAGTAAAAACTCTTTATCGGGATTTTGGGCAAGAGTTGGGTCTTGAAGGTGGGTGGGGTCGTGGACGTGGCTGTCCAGTTATCACCATATGAATGAGATGTTGGGTTGATGTATATTTTTTCGTATATAAGTTGTTGGCGCGATGACTGGATAAAGGATCGTTCTTGTGGCGTCAGGGTGATCTCCTCGGTCACCAGACTGAGGCTCGTAAGGGAGCACGCAGACGTTGTGTTACTGAAAAAGGTCACCGGATTGAACCGGACTTCAACAGTCAAGGACTGATTGGTGATGCCACACAGTGGAAAATAGGGTTTGAAGAATTTTTGTGATTGCCAGTCGTTGTCAGTGTCTGCACCGGTATGATGTCTGGCGAAGAAAAAGGGCAATGGGATGTAGAGATTCACCGGACCGCTTTTATTGGTGGTGTCGTTATACAGGTGACGAACGGGGACCGGTGCTGGTTGCCAACCGCCGTTTTGACCGCCGTTTATCAGTCGGAATCCGGCGCGCTTCTCCTCTTCGGTGTGGTACAGCTGGTCGTGGATCATCATCCAGTCGCTTGTCAGCTTTTCGAGTTCGGTGCCTTCGAGGTTCAGAGTCACAGACTCGATAATGGCTCTACCCGGGAAGTCACAGTACACGTCCATTACATTGCTCGTGCCGGTACCACGGATAGTCGCATTAGCAGTCGCCCCCGTACCGCCACCACCCGAAATGCTTACAGTTGGAACTGTTGTATATCCACTCCCACCACTTGTTAAAATAAAACCAGTAACTGCCCCAGATGGTATCACCACTGCAGTTGCCGTCGCCCCCGTACCGCCACCACCCGAAATGCTTACAGTTGGAACTGTTGTATATCCACTCCCACCGCTTGTTAAGATGATATTGGTAACCGGTCCACTTCTGACAACAAGTTTGGGCAATGTAAGTTTAAGGTACATATTGGACATCAGGTCGCCCATTGTCTGTGGATCCAAAGTGAACTGGACCAAGTTCCCATCGAACGGCCAGTTGTCGGTGGCAAGGTGTGGAGGACGGGTGATTTTATGAGCCTTTTCAAACTTGGTGAACGGCGTATGACGCTTTTCCTCAAAGTTAAAGAAGGACTGCTGAACATTTGATGAGGACGTCAAGAAAGTGTCTTGAAGTCCTTGGGCGGCGAGGGAGAGCACCGACCCGGTGCCGGCTTTCCCAACGAGTTGCTCGGGGTCGACGGTAG
>Ga0075443_10001224_pt1 | contig 10538 bp, 10 predicted proteins | sample CoawatmetaG00DNA_3_FD_71583 | JGI IMG/M metagenome (GOLD analysis project Ga0075443, IMG submission 71583) | Marine microbial communities from the West Antarctic Peninsula - Coastal water metaG006-DNA | ecosystem: Environmental > Aquatic > Marine > Coastal | place: Atlantic Ocean: West... | reverse complement strand
GGTGGTGGTTGTGATTACGATTCCTCTGTTGTTGACCATATGTTGGAACATCACCGCTAAAACGTCGGTTTGGTGCCATAGCAAAATTCCCTTGATTAGAGTGATCCCACGCTTCATTATACTTCCTTAAATAAAGCTGCTGCTTGGTTTCATCAAGCTGTCCCCAAACATTTGTTGGTTTTCTATCATTATATTTTTCTAGTATCAGTTCAAAATCTGGCAAAACACTACGGATAATAGGATTTGCCGGAGAGGTCATTATATCATCTACGGAAACACCATCCGCTTCTAAGTTTTTAAAACAATGCATAACGCACCCAATGTATTTATTTCTTCTTTCAATTGTTCTATTTCGTGATCTGTCATCTAAATCACTATGTTTTGAGTCGAAAGGTAGTCTGTAAGGATACAGAGCTTTCGTTGCTTCAAAATTTTTCTTTGAATTAACAGTCGCAAAATGCCTATTGCATTCGGAAACACACGCAACAAACATCATTAACCTATTATATAAAACATCATTGGCTTTGAGAGACTTGTGCTCAGAAGATTCCCCAGTTTCACCAGTATAACCACATATTTTACAAGGAACGGGGTTATTGTGATAAGGACAAGTTTTTGACATATATTATAAAGCAATATTAAATTTATGGATGAAATTGTAATATTGCGTTATAACAACGTGTCAAAATTTACTTGACACCAAGAATAAACAATAAAGAAGTTATACTGTAGAATTAAAATATAGATTGTTATTTCAACAAAGTGAAGTTGTTGAAATAATAAAAAACAAGCATTTGTGTAAAAAAATAACAAAGATCTCCAGAAATAAAAAAAATAAATCATTTTTTTAAACAAACCCATCGTTAAAACAAAAATCCAAGAAAATTGAAGTACTTTTTCACCTTCAAGTAAGTTTTAATTAACCACCTCAAAACAATAACAAACAATAACAAACAACAACAATGACTTCCACCACTCAAACGACATACGCTCATTTCCAAACATTTCAATCGGATCAAACAGCGCGATTTTTAGACTTTCAAAACAAACAATTCCTAGAATTCATGACACGATATCCTTCAATCAACTCTGAGATTGAACTCGCTGGGTCGGAGCAAACGCAAAAACCTAAAAAAAAGGTAAAAGGACCTAAAAAACCAAAAGGTGCAAGAAACGCATACACCTTCTTTTCGCAAAAAGCGAATAAATCCATGAAAGAAGCGAATCCAGAGGCAACATTTGGCGAACTTTCAAAATCAATCAGTGCTTTATGGAAAGAGATGGTTGAAGAGACGAAACAACCATTTATTGAATTAGCAGAACAAGATAAAATTCGCGCGAATAAAGAAAAAGAAGAGTGGAATGAAAAGGTTCTTTCCATGTCGCAATAAGTAAAATTCACAGGAATGTCAATGAGATTATGATTTCTTGACTAAAAAAATACAGTTGGTGTCTGGCAACCACAGACAACTCTTTCAATGTGAATATCGCGATAGAATAATTAATATTATAACGCGGATAGAATGAAAGTGAATGGGGAAAAGATTATTCTTAAGAATAACTTTTTTTTTTGGTATTCAAGAAAGTTCCAATTATTTTCATAGGAATATTCAACGTGGCGAGGTTGTTCCCCACGAAAGACCCATGGCATGTCTAACAGCAAGTACCGGATATCTTTCTAAAAATAGTATATTTTGCTCGTTTTCGCGTTGTTTAAGGGTATTAATCTTAATTTCAGCATTTACATTTGTATATGAAACCATTTGAGATATTAGAAATTGATTTTTTTCAATTTCTAATTTTTCGCGCGTCTCACGATACTGAGATAACATATCTCTAATAATATGTAAATTTTCTTTTGGAACAGATTCTCTTTCATTTTGCAAGGGAGAAATTGGATATTTAAATGACATTGTTTAAATAAATTTCAAAGTTTTAATTTACTTCAATTTAAGCTTTTAGAAAAAGAAGCTTTTAAAAAAAGCTTTACCAAAAATAAGCTTTTGGGTAAAGCTTTACCAAAAATAAGCTTTTAGAAAAAACTAAAAAAAAAGCTTTAAAATATGCGTTTGGTAAAGCTTCTTTTTTCTAAAAGCTTATTTTTGGTAAAGCTTCTTTTTTCTAAAAGCTTATTTTTGGTAAAGCTTTTCCCAAAAGCTTCTTTTTCTAAAAGCTTATTTTTGGTAAAGCTTTTTCTAAAAGCTTCTTTTTCTAAAAGCTTATTTTTGGTAAAGCTTTTTTTAAAAGCTTCTTTCTAAAAGCTTATTTTGCGAAACCGAAGCTTTTTTTATTATAGTTAATTTCAAATACAGTTTCTTCTTTCTTTTCAGAAGCCTTAAGATATTTATTAGACATGAGACGTTTTGCTTCCTGGACCTCAAGACAGTATTGGTCTAAACTTTTTGATTCGTTTCCAAAGTTTTCAAGAGAGAACCGGAAAACATCAACCGGTTGTTCTTGTCCAATTCTATGCGCTCTTGCGACGGCCTGGTCTTCAAGTGCGGGATTCCACCAAGGACTGGAAAAGTAAATTTCATGGAAATGTTGTAAATTTAAACCTTCAGAACCGGTTTGGATTTGACACAGACAAACATCGGGGGCCATAAATTCAGAGATAAGTTGATAAGTAAAATTCTCGTTGTTCCATTTTTTACAGACGGATCTGAAATGCCCTTCTGTGATAACGCGAGTCGTTGCGAATTTTTTATGTTTGGGCGATTGTCTACCATCAATAACAGTTGTGCTAATACCAAGTGTTTTAAGATGAGCTTCAAGAAGATCAATTTCACCGTGATAGTGGCAAAATACGAGTTTTCTTCTATGATTATCTTTTCTCTCTGTGATTTTATTAATAATTGCTGTGATTTTACTAGTTGTTTTAATATTTCTAACATCGTGAGAACTACCAATAACACCTTCGTCAATAAGAGCCGAAATGCTTTTTTCAAGTAGATGGGGGAATATACAAACTTGACGTACGCGTGTTAACCAAGGAAGAACACCGTTGCCTCCAAGAAAAGACATGACTTGGTTAACATTTCTACCGGATATATTTGGGAAGTTGAGTTGTGCGTGAATATCGGCTGCGAAATTTTCTTCTTTTTCAGACAACCACGGGACACTTACCATGTGGTATTTAATAGGTGGTAGTTTAATTGCGGTTTGCTCTTTTGTTCGCCTAAGAGAGTGAGCAAGGATGATTTTTTTTGTATTTTCTGGTTCTTTTTCCATCGCTTTGTCAAGACCAAGTATTTTACACAAACTCAACAAATCCGTTGCTTTATTTTGAATGGGTGTTCCCGTAGAAAGCCATTTGATTTCAGATTTGACGAGTTTCATTTTTGAAAACAGTTTGCTTTTTTTATTTCTCATATGATGCGCTTCATCGCATATCATTCGGAACCATTTATTTTGAAATATAATGTCATCTGGTTTGCGAGACATTATAATACCATAAGTAGTGATAACAATAGGCATTTGTTCGCCATCTTCAAGACGGGATTTAATGTTTTTCAAAGTTTTCCCATGATAAACAGCTGGAGCATGACCGAAAAGCTTTTCTATTTCAGTGGTCCACTGACTAAGTAATGCTGGCGGTACAATAATAATAGTTCCACCTTTTTTAAAGTGTGAAATTATCAAACCAAGCATAAGAATGGTTTTGCCCAATCCCATCTCATCTGCGACAATACCACCTCTGATACCATTCAATATATTGAGTTCTCTTTCCAAACACCATTCAATACCTTCAAGTTGGTGTTTTTTTTCCGATAAACCCGCTACAGAAATCCAGTTTTTAAATTCTTGTACTGCTTTTAATACGGTAGTCATTTCAGTATATTTTATATTTTAAGTTTTGTTACTTTAGTTGGAGATTTGTTTATGTTTATATTGTTGGTGAAAAAGTACATCAATTTTTATTTTAATAAAAGCCGGGCAATCAAAAACTTATACCAAATAGATTTGAACAATTAACTGTTATTCAAAAACAACAAGGTTATGGTGTTTAATCAATATTTGAACAAACGGTTGTTATCCAAATTACGAGGGGGAGCATATCCAAAGAAAAAAAATGCCTTGGGTTAAGTCGCGATATATCCTAGTATTGTAGATTAAGATGTGGTCTTCTTTCTTAATTTTTAATAGCACTTAAGATACTTTTGTATCGCTATATCAGTGAGAACTTCTCCAGGATTCAGCGGTATGTTATTCCTTTTCTTTTCTTTAATTTCACGTTCAACATTCAATATATCATTAATGGGTTCTTTGCTAATATGCTTTATCATTACATTTACGGCGTAGTTCTGCAGTACTTCAGGATCTACCTCAGCGAAGTTAAGGAGAGTGATGTTATTTTTATCGGTCATGATATGTTAATTATAAAGTAGCTAGATTTGATAGTGTTGGTGAAAACGTACTTCAATTTTTTATTAATTTTAATAAAAGTTGACAATCAAAAACTCATACCAATTTGATTTGAACAAACCACCGTTATCCAAAATAACGAGGTTATGGCGTTAATCAACATTTGAACAAACCAATGTTATCCAAATAGAGAGGTTATGTCCCGAACAATATTTGAACAAACCACTATTATCCAAATAGAGAGGTTAGTGTGTTAGTCAACATTGAACAAACAACTGTTATCCAAAATAGCAAGGTTATGGTGTTAATTAACATTTGAACAAACCAATGTTATCCAAAATATCAAGATTATGTCCTTAACAATATTTGAACAAACTACTGTTATCCAAATAACGAGGTTATGGTGTTAATCAACGTTTGAACAAACCAATGTTATCCAAAATAACGAGGTTATTGTGTCAATCAACATTTGAACAAACCAATGTTATCCAAATAGCGAGTTAACCCGCTAGTTTGAACAAACTGGTGTTATCCAAAATAACGAACTAAGACGTTATCAAATGTTTGAACAAACAACGATTATCCAAATGATAAAATCATTATACAAATTATATTTGAACAAATGGGCGTTTATCCAAATATAAATGTCGTTGAACAAACTATGATTATCGGAATATGAAATCGTCGTACTGATATTTAAAAACATAAAATTGAAGTTTATTTCAATTTTAAATTAAAAAGAAACACAAGAAATATAAGAAATACAAGAATTAAAACTACACAAATTATAAAAAATGTTTAACTTCGTATGGTTGCTACAGCAGCAGCAACAACAACAACAACTACTAGAACAACTAGAACAAGACCATAACCAAATACCAGATATTGATGCTGATTTTGTTAGGGAGGACCAATATACGTCCTTTACATCACATACAAATTGTTCAGCTGGATTTAAACCGTATATGTTAAAAAAAATAATTAATAAAAACATACATGAATCAATGACTGGCTTTGGTTCTTCGCAGATTTATGCTTCTTTTGGCTTGGATACAGGAGTTTTGAAAAAAATAAACCAAGCAATATATTTGGAAAAAAACGAATTAGCAGCTAATATTATTCAAAGATGGTATAACGACGCGATGTTCAGACCAGGCGGTCATGGATTTGAAAAAGCGAAAAGCAGTTTTGAGTCAAAAACTTAGATAATTCTTTCCCATAAACAGCAGAAAATCTTGTAATTGGAATTTGCAACTTTTTAAATTGGTTTTCCATAAATTCTCTACGATGAGTACTTTTATCTAAATTTATATAGTATACTTTGTAAGAACTCATTTTAATTAAACAAATAATATATTTATTACAAAAATACGAGACTGCCTGTAATAATTTTAATAGAACAGTTTCAAAACTTATTGGTTGAAGAAAAATAACACCACCGAAAAACTTATAAAGAATATTTTTTCTTTTTCAAAAAATTGAAGTACATTTTAAATGAACAATGAAAGTTATTAAAAACAAAACCAACATCTTTAAAAACTAAAAACTTAAAACTTAAAAACCTTTTATAAAAAATGACCACACCAACAGCAACACACGTAGATTTTAAAGAGGTTCGTATTGTGCGTCAACAAAACAATAACAAGACAGTCAAGGGTAGTATGGAGAGAGATGATAGAGATACTTTTTATAAGAACATTAATAAAAAGGAGCTGGAAAGAACATTAAAAGAACTCGGTGTTGAGTTTGAAGTTTTTTGGGAAAAATGTAAAAACGATGATATGTTTGCAATCGGCCTTGCGGGTAGATTAGCAATAAATGCTTCTAGACAAGGCAGCAAAGATGAAACTGAACAGCTCAGAACATGTAATTTTACAACGCAAGCATGTGGTGTAAATATTGTTAATCTGCCACCTACTGGTACCCGACCAACAAAAGACGGGAAACTTGTATCAAAAAAAGAAATGAAGGCGCAAAATATTACCAAGGATTATTGTTTAAAATCTTTTGATGGGGAAATTTCAGGTGAAATGAAAGGATTCATAGCAGCAAAAGTAGCATTTGGAAATGGTGGACACCAAGATAATGTATTTGAAGAGATGGATACAGTTGCCGAATGGTGGAAAAGATTCAAAAAAAATTCAAGTGATTATTTAATCATTTTAATAGATACCGACCAAGATAATAAATTTAAATGTATACGCGATAAATATGATACATGTGATAACATCAAGGTATTTAATCATGTACAATTTCAGGAATACGTCATTTCAAACTATTGGAGAAAATAATTGCATATATTAAATGCCAAATCAAATGAAATGCGTTTCCGAGCAATTGTATTACTTTCACGATAATTGGTAAGGAATAGAGAATTATATTTATCTCTTTGTTCTTTTATAAAACGGTTCATTTTTTCAACTAAAATTCCCTGCTCATCTATTGAGAGATTTTTGTTTATAACCAATGTCGCATAACTACGAGCCGACAATTTTGGTGTGTTATCAATAAACCGGTCTTCGTCTTTTACAACTTTAAATCCCAGCTGACTTTCAATGCTATCATCAATACATTTAAGTAATATATTGGTAATATTTCCCGTCGTTTTCTTTGTTGCTCTTTGAACCTTATATTTAATATCGTAAGGGAGTTTATAAATTTCACCACCGATGGTATAGTTATTTTCTTTTGTTAGAGCCAAATTCATGATTTTTTTAGAAGGGTAAATATATGTTTTTATTAACTCTTTCGAGGAACCTTTCATGAAAGATATGCTACAAACAGCGACACTCGTATCATTAAATACTTGTTCTTCAAATATATTTATAATATTTATTGAATATTGTTCTAAAAACTTCTTTCTTAATTCAAGGTCTGCTTTTCTAATTGATGAAAGGAAATTCAGTGGAATAATGATTATCCCACCCAGACAGACGTTTTCAATCAAACTAATTATAAAACACTTGTATAAATCGTTGCATTTATATTTATCATACAATTGTTTGTCTTTGTTTTTATTCCTTGCCAAATACGGAGGATTTGTTAATACGAATTTATTTTCATAAGAAGGTGGGTTTTTTAAAGTATCCCGTGTAATAGCTGTATCATATTTAGGTTCTATATCATATGTTTCAATCGTGTATTTCATTTTGTCCTTTATGAACCCTAGCAAGTCCCCGTTTCCCACAAACGGTTCTATTATATTATTTACGCCTGGAATGCTCATGTTTGAAAGTATATATTCATAGTTAGTTGTATAGAATTGTCCTAATTGAGATTTTGACATATTGATTTAATTACAAAAATTATTTATTTTTTGAATCAATTTTTATTCCTCAAATAATGTCGCAAACATCAAAAAGATCTTCATGGGAAATCAAAATACAATATGTAATCCACATCACCCTTTTTGGAAATAAAGTTGTCAAAAAAAAAAAATTCAAAGATCGCCGACGATTTTTTTTTGAAACTACATATGTTAAAAATATTTTATAGGAGTAATTCAAATTACAATATTTTACGCGATGTGTTGAACAACTACCATTTGTTCAACACATCAAAAAAAACTGTAAAATTGAAGTACATTTTAACATGGCAGAATCAAATCATATAAATAATCAAACAATAAAACAATAAACAAAATAATAATGGCATCCTTGAAACAATTACTCACAATAGGCAGATTGAAAGAACATCTTAAAACCGCAAATATCCCAACACCACTTTGGTATGCGAATAATGGCGCACCAGCAGAAATGGTAGAACTTGTTTCACTTGGGAATAAGAAATTCGGTTCAATTATGGAACACATTACCTGTGATTTATTTGATTGTCAAAAAGTAAAAGATGTAAAAGGGAAAACCGGTTGGGATTTAAACAAAAACAACAGCAGAATTGAATTGAAATCTTCCAGATACTGGCGCATGGGAAATAAGAATTGCTTCAGATGGCAACATGTCCTCGCTGACCACGAATGGTCATATCTTATGTGTGTTGGTATTGGTTTCCAAAAAATTCGGTACTTTATTGCTTCCAAGTCCCAGTTTATGAAGCTCATTGAGGAGGGTGTAATAACACAACAAGGTGGTGCTGGGGGACAAGGTTGTTGGTTCAGCTCCGACGATATCAGCGGAAAAATACACGAGTTTCAATCCCCAGAAGGTCATAAATCTTTGTCCCTTCAGTTAATTGACTTTATTGAAAATAACCCTTCCTCCCAAGAACCCATTCCTAGTGAAGTGATAAACGCAGCGCTAGCATTGGGTACGGCGACGCGAGAACTAGCAAAAGTGGCAAAAAAGGAAGTGTCAAATAAATTAAGAGAGGAAAAAGCAAAGTTAAAACAGGAGAAAGCATTCAGAAAACAAGTGAAAAAAGAATTAAAGAAAAAACAAATCGCGGACAAGAAAGCAGCAAAGAATTCAAAATTAGAAAAAAAAATGTAAATTTCAACTTTGACAGTTGACGAACAAAACAATAGAGGCAATTGTTTTTTTATTATAATTTATATTTTTAACTTTACAATGTTAAAGTTTAACGCGAGCTAGATTGTATAATATTTGAATACAAATAAAAAGGAATGTTGGGAGAGAATAAATAATTTTATTCGTGATAATATTTTATATAAAACTTCAAGTTGTTACGAACCAATCTTTAAGATAAAAGTTCCAATCGTTCATTACACAAATCTATATATTTCTGATTAATTTCATATCCGATGAAATTAATACCCAACGTTTTCGCCGCGACACATTCACTGCCCGACCCAGCAAATGGCACAACCATTAAAGTATCTTCCCCATTTTTACTTGCTTTAATTAATTTTTCACAAAGAGCCAGTGGTTTTTGCGTTGGATGGTCAACTCTTTCTTTTTTACCTGCTCCTCCTGCCAAAGCTGAGATTTTAATAACATCTCTTGGAAGCGCGCCATTTTTATGTGCTTTATATATGGTTTCCTTTGTACCATTGCTAAATCTACCTTTTGTTGCTTTTCTAACTTTCCCAGCCGCGTTTTTAAGAAAGGCCTTTGTATAAGGTTCTCTAACCTCGTCTCTATTAAATACTGGTTTTTCTTTATAACAACAGAGTATACTTTCATGAGTTCTTTGCCAGAAGTTTAAGGAAGGTGTCACTTTATTAGTATAGTGCCAAATTACCCATCTGACATTAATATTAATTCTCACTCTGATGTAGGCCAAAATTTCACTAAATCCATATATATATAATGTTCCTTTTGGTTTCAAAATACGAATACATTCAGCAATCCATTCATCGCACCAGGGCAAATATTCATCCATTTTTTGTTTATCACTGTTATTGCCAAAATCCTTACCAATATTGTAGGGAGGGTCGCAAATAACAATATCAACTGATCCATCTTTTAGTTTTCTCATCCCAGTTATACAATCTTCATTGACAATCTTTTGAAGTTTGGGAATTATTACATCGGTTTTAACATCGGTTTTAACATCGGTTTTAACATTGGTTTTAACATCGGTTTTAACATCGGTTTTAACATCGGTTTTAACATCGGTTTTAACATCGGTTTTAACATTGGTTTTAACATTGGTTTTTTCAGATTTACTCTTGATTTTAAGCTTGATTTTGGGTTTAATTTTGGATTTAATCTTAGGTTTAACCTCATTTGTCTTATTATTTTTAATTGATAATGTCATCATGTTTATTACTTTTTTTCTTTTGTTTTTTTTTTAAAATCAATTTTTTATTATTAATAAAGTTACACATGATTGCTACTTATTCTTGTGTTTATAGAAATATAAATTTTGGGATATATTTTCCGATAATTTAGAAAAACATTATAAACTTTCACTAAGGATATTATATATATATATATATATATAATGAGTTTAGAATTAATTGATGAAAAAACAAACAATCAAATTAAGGAAAAATTACGATGTTACCTGAAAGTTGTTTTTCCAAAAAATACAGAAGAAAAAAATAAAGAAATAATGAAGTTTTATGATGATAATAAAGAGGCCATTTTTAAAAAAACAAAAATCATATTAGAATGCTCTGCCCAATCTAATAGAAACATTAAGAGTTCTGGAGGACGTAAAAAAACTAAATCAAAAAGAAACTATAAAACAAAAACTAGAAAAACTAGAAAAACTAGAAGAAAGAAGGGTGGCTTCTGGGGAATAGCAGATGC
>Ga0075443_10001210_pt1 | contig 10609 bp, 10 predicted proteins | sample CoawatmetaG00DNA_3_FD_71583 | JGI IMG/M metagenome (GOLD analysis project Ga0075443, IMG submission 71583) | Marine microbial communities from the West Antarctic Peninsula - Coastal water metaG006-DNA | ecosystem: Environmental > Aquatic > Marine > Coastal | place: Atlantic Ocean: West... | reverse complement strand
AAATTGGCCATATCCAACCTTCAATGTCACAAATAACTGATTTTACTGGAAACCCGCTTCGAACGCGGTAATATCAAACTGAAAAATAGGCCTTATGCTGAGGTCTCAAAGTTATATTTGCAGCAGATCTTGTAGCCAAGCCAGTTCTGTCCGTCGTCAGGGTTTTTGGAACCAAGAGCTGCTTAAACAAAGAGAGAGTTTGGCTCATCTGGTTGGTTCCATTATGCGGTGTGCTGTCAGTTGTGCAATAGTGGGATAGAGAATTGCGTTGACCAAAAGAGCACGATCATTACTAATTGCGCTAATCAATCGCGGGGTCGATCATCATGCACGACGGGTTACCTGAATATCTTAAGCAAGGTGAGACGGCTCGTTTGTTCCCTGTGCTGGCGACCACCTCGAAGGAGGGTCGGACAACATCTATTGTCCTTGCTTGTTTATCTTTTGTTGGTGAGTTCGGTTCTGAAGTACTGTCTTCGCTGGGGGTCCGTGTGGGTAAACGCACCAAGATCCAGACTTACACCGAGGTTGTATTCAAAGACCAAAACCCAAGCATGAAGGATCGCCCGGACGGACTGATCGTGGTGTCTACAGGAAGCAAAGAGTGGCGGGCGCTAGTAGAAGCCAAAGTAGGCAACAGTGATTTAGACGCAGATCAGATTGAGCGATACCGCATGATCGCCAAGGATAACGGCATCGACTGCGTAATCACAATCTCCAACCAGTTCGCTACTAACCCGTCAAGCCATCCCTTAGATGAAGTCCGTAAAAGCAGATCCAAGATCCCAGTTTATCATTGGTCGTGGATGCACATCCTGACCGTGGCTGATCTACTGATCAACAGAGATGACATAAACGACCATGACCAGTTGCAGATACTAAACGAACTGCGTCGGTTTCTCACCCATGAGAGTGCTGGAGTTAAAGGTTTTGACCGCATGCCTCCTGAATGGTCAGATCTTAACAAGCTGATCGCCAGCGGCGGGACCGTTGCTACAAAATCCAAAGAGGCTGTAGCGGTCCTCGAGGCATGGCATCAAGAGACACGCGATCTCTCTCTCATCTTAACTCGGATGACAGAGGCACGGGTCACTGAAAGATTACCACGTAAACATCAAGGAGATCCTGCCCAACGGCTAAAAGATGAGATGTCCTCGCTTAGAGACAGTAAACAGTTGCAGTGCAGCCTTGAGATCCGCGATGCAGCGGCACCTCTGGACCTTGTGGCGGACATTGCGCGACGGACTGTAGACGTTGGCATGACCCTCAAAGCGCCCATTGATCGCAAATCAACAAAAGCACGAGTAAATTGGCTGATGAGGCAGATCCGAACAGATCAGATAGAAGATTTGCATGTGCGGTTGATGTGGCCGGGTGCAAGTCCAGATACACAATTCACCGTTGCAGCACTTAGGGATAATCCTTCTGTCTGTGAGGAAGGCAAGAACCAGCTAACGCCTCACAGTTTCCATATTTTCACCTCAAAGGCATTAGCTGGACGCTTTGCACAGCAGGTTAATTTCATTACTGACCTAGAAGCTGTTGTGCCATCCTTTTACCGCGACGTTGGGTCTATGTTGACAGCTTGGAAACCAAGTGCGCCAAAGATTAAGGCAGATAAGCTGACGGCAAACGATGTAAGTACAGAGACAACTTTTGACGATGCAGAAGATTTTGAGGGCTGATTGTTGATTTTCGTGTCGGATTGACCCATTTTTCCATTTGGTGCTGACCCCTCTGAAACATGATAATCTCATGAAAAGCTGGTGGAATCATTGAGTCTGGTGGATCACGGCGGCTCGGAAAAATGGGTCAATTCCTCGCAGAATTCAACACACGCAGGGGCTACCACCACCAGCAAGAACAGAAGCAGGGGTGGGCATCTCACGGGGATCAAGTTTTTAAGAATTAAATCAATTACTACACACTGGTCTTGTCCCGCTTACGTTCCGGTCTCTCAGCTCATTTAGGCAGCCTTTCGTTCAAAGGCCAAGTGTCCGTCGTCAGGGTTTTTGGCACCAATGGCGGCTTAAACTAAGAGAGAGTTCGGCTCATCGGGTTGATTGCATTATGCGGCGCGTTGTCTGTGATGCACAGCGTCGCGTTTCGAGGGTCTTTCGTTTGATCCTTTAGCGTTGCTGTAGGATGGCTTTGTCGCGCCCGAAGTAAACGTCAGACGGCGTGACCTAACCCAGCCACCTGCCCCGCCCGCTGCCACCACCTTAACACGTACGCGGCACAGCGCTAATGCTGAGCAATGCCGCACCCCTGGCCCGATCCTTACCACTGCGGTGAACCAGCATGACGTGACTGTTAAGCTTATCCCGAATTTGAGCAACGTGCGTCAGGAACTGCGTAACGTCCTTGCCATCGTTTTCGTTGCCCGCGCCGAATGATTGCGCATATGTATCCACGATCAACAGCGTCACGGGACGATCGCCAATTGCAGTCAAGAGCGCGTCGGCATCCTCAGCCCCGTGTAGGTCTAATTGTAGAGATAAAGGATTGCGGTGTTGGCTTAGTAGAAACGAGTTCGAATTAGGCTGTCAGCACTATTCCAAGACTCATCTGGCATTTCCCATGTCTTTGTAATGCCACTCCAGTGCCGCCCATCCGGCCCGTGCTTTTGCCAATTGGAAAGCCCTGGCCATGTTTCCAGTGACACAATGCAGCCCGTCCATGTTTTCGGCTTTCCGGCGAAGGATAGGCCATACTTGAATATTTCGGGGCGTGGTTCCGGTTTGGCGCTTAGTGGCAGAGGCGGCGCAGCAAGGGGCGCGGTTTTTTGTTCTGGGAATGCCACCCCTGCTAGATCTGTTATTTCCGCTAAACCGTACGCTTTTTTAGCCTGGTCCCTAGCAATTATAGCAGTCGTAGCAGGGGGCGCCGCCTCAATTCCAGAAAGTGCCTTGTATGGATCAAACCACATCAATCCGGCCTTTCACGATGCGCCATGCTTGTTTGCGGGCGACGCCACGCACCACGGCCCCCGCTTCGAGCGCTATAAGCCAGCCGTGCTTTTCAAGGACAGCTAGCGCAGCCTGAGCTTTAGGACTTTCGCGCAGGGGGTTAGGTCCGCGTTGCAACACATCAGCCACTACGATTTCAGGATGTGGCCAGATTTCCAAAATCCATTTACGCAAAGATTCCGCGTTGTCGATCCCTACCGATATATTTGCAGCGCTTGCCAGCCGTGAAGCTTCGGACAAATAGAATTGGGCCAGCGCAATTGCATCCGCCATCACTTCCGCCCGCACCTCAATGGCCTCCAGATCCGCCCAGAGTGTCAGCAGGCCCGCTATCCGCGCAGCCTGTTCAGCAACTTTAGAGGCGGTCCCAGTGACATGAGAGAGCCCGCCACGGGGGGCTTGTGCGGTCTCCATTGTGTCTGAGAAAGATACCAGAAGCCTCCGAGCGCTGGGAGTTAACTCAAGACGTCTTGGTTTCAGCGTGCGGCCATCATCCCAAGTAGGCATCGTGTGCGATAATACGGCTTTTAGCCGATGTGCGAAGTTATCTAATGCCACATCGTCTCGGCGCGTATTTACAGATAATCTTTGCCCAATACTGGATGCGGGTTCGCAGATTAAACAACGCGGAAGAAAGCCCAAGCCACTTGCAAGCGGGTCGGATATAAAGCCGTGCATGACGATAGGTTGTGCCATTAGATGCATTGCCATACGTTTGTTTCGCAAGGTAAAGACGCCATCGCCGGCCCGCGTCCGCTTGATTTCCGAGCCATCCCAAAGACTGTTCAAGCCGCCTAGTGTTTTCATGCGATTGTCAGCGTTCATTGCATGGCCCCCCAGAAACTGCCCAGCTTCATCCGAGAACAAACCTAGACTGGGCTGCCCCTGCAGGAACGCTCTAAACAAGCCTTCTAGCGTCGGTTCACTTGCTGTTCGATCTGGCAATACAGGCCCTTCTGGCGCATCGCTCAGCGCCGCTAGATCAGCTTCGCCTCCGGTGCGCTTTTCAGGTTTTGAGCTTGCCGCATCGCGCAGCGCACTCTTTCTTTTTGCATCATGCAGCTCAGTATCGTTCTCCCACTTCTTGAACACCTCAGTGTAGATTTCAGTCTGCTCTCGCTCATATTCGCGCAAACCCTGCAAAAGCGGCTTGTCACAGCTGGACTTGCGTTCGCCTGATTGCGCGATAGTCAGAAGATAGAGCGATACAGGGGCAAAGCCCCCGAGCGTTTCCACATCTGCAAAGCCCTGGACGGCCAGTGATGCCACTGCCAGCGCCGAGGCTGCTGGGAGTGCCACTGGGGCTTGCGTCATGCCCTGAACAGCCTCCACGGCCGGGCGCAGCGGCCCGAGCGCTGCCACGGGATAAGCTGCGCCCGCCGGTATTTCCCGAACAAGTGGTTGCGGTCCCTCGGGCGTAAATTGTGTCGGTTGGGGCGCGTTCATGCTGTTTCCCCTTTCATGGTTAAAAAGTCGTTCCAATCGCGACCATCAGGGGCAGGCAAAAGCGATACATCCCAACCAAGCGCGTGCGCGCGTTCGGCCAAGGTGTTTGCAGCTTTCCGGCCCGGCTTGTCGCCATCAGGGGCAATCATCAGCCGTCCCAAATCAGGTGGCAGCCTCAGGTTTTGCATGCCTGAAGTCGACAATGCAGCCCACACAGTCACAGGAGCAGGCAGGAGGCCGCTGGCAAGCGACAGCGCCGTCTCCACACCTTCAGCAATCACAAGCGGACCATCACCCTCAGTAACTCGTACAGCGCCGCCAGAAGTAGCCCCAAGCATTGCCTTGGCAGGCTCAACATCAGCCTTGCCCAAACCATCAGGGCGCAGATAAGTGCGATGCACTGCAAAGCCGTCTCCGCCATCTACCAGTGCGACCAAAGCAGGTAAGCGCTTGGCTGTGGCCCCATGCCATGCCGCAGGGTGGTACCGCAGCGTATTGGGCAGAGCGCAGGTTATACAGCGACCACGCAGATAAGCTTCCGCCACAGTGCCGCTGATCGGCTGAGCCTCGCTCCATATAGCCTTCGCTTGTCGCGACCGCTTTGCAGCCTCAGCACGCCGCATAGCTTCACGCTGAGCATGCAATGCAGGATCAGGCGGAGTATATGTGCCATCCATGATACCCGCTGCAGTCACTATATCGCGGAAGTCGCAGCTGGATTTTTTGCAATGCACCAACAATCGATTGTCGCCATCACTTAAAGTCAAAGCGTTTTGCTCTTTGCGTCGTGCTGACTGGCAAACTGGGCATGGTGCCACCCCGTAGCGGCCATGCCACTTGCCACTCAACTCTATCGTAAGGCTGCGCGCATCGGTCATTTGTAGGCCTCCAACAATTGAGCGAGGCTATATGAACCAAGTCCACCTGCCCTACAGAGTTCTCTGCCATCACTGCTTTTTAAAACTCTAGTCGGATCACACGTACAGACAGATCCAACTGTGAACACAGCACACCAGTCGTCGTGCTGAATGTTTAAGATTGTGACCTGCCCACGCTTAAAGTTTTTTTGGGTTTCAGCATTCCACTCTGCGAATTTGGTTTCTTTCGTCTTATCCATTCTAGGACCTCTAAATTGAGGCCAGCGCATAAACATGCTATGGTAGAGGTCTTCAACGCCTCTCCCGTCAGCATGTGAAAGCAGCTGGCGGGTTTTAGTTTTCAACCGTAGGTGAAAGCTTTGCTGGCAATGCATCGAGGATCGCCAGTGCAGACGTGTCGGAGAGCAATTCTAGCCTCGAACAGGCGGCCATCAGACCGCTTTTGGTTGTCGAGTAGCTCTTGCCAGACCAAGTCCCTGTGTTCGGGGCCAAAACAGACCGCTTCTGCAAGATCCATTGGATCCCATCACGACAAACGATGACGCGCCAACGGGGGGCAAGCTGGACGATGACCGCAGCGTAATTATCGTCGCGCTCTCTGTGAGAGGCGCTAGCTGGAGCTTGCACCCCACTTTTGTCGACACGGGGGGGGTGTTGGAAATCCTTCATGACTGGACCTCACGATCCTTGAGAAGCCAGTCGTCGACTTCAGCTTCAGGCCAGTACAGCTTGCCACCCAGCTTGATGGGCTTTGGCAGCCGTTTAGCCTCAATGTCGAGGTAAATTGCAGACCGAGAGCGACCGCATAACTTTGCGCGAAGTTCGGTGAACGAAAGGTAGAGCATGGTCAAATCCAATCGGGTTTATTTCGATTGGTTTGAATTTGACCATTTTAATACATCAAAAAAAGTGAAGCACTTCGTGAGCTTTTTCACCACTATTCTTCGATCGGAATAATTCCCTTTGCCCTCAACCCCTTTGAGATTTCAGGCCCATATTTATAGTACGCTTTTTTGATCGTATCAGTGCTTACACTTTCGTTATCTGCGATCAGTTCATATATTTTATTTAGAGACATAGGTTTTTCAGGGTCATTTTGAGCGTAAAATTCAGTACAAACAAGTTGCGCATATTTTCTGTGTTTATCAGCCGTGGCTAACTTCGATTTGACTGAGCCACTTCCCTGACCATGTGCAGATTCGAGGCCAAAGGCCTCTCCCATGGTCAGGTAGCCTTTATCTTTATATTTTAGCCAACAATCCCTTAGCGCAAAGAGAAAACAGGCTGGTACTAGAAGAGACTGATCTCCCCATTCATCGGGAAATGTAGATGCCATTTCAGCAGCGCTGTAGCCTCGTTCAGCGCCACCAATAATGGATGCCATAGCCTCCAAAGCGATAAACGTGGTTGGCATTCTTTCAATTTTTCTTGCGTCTTCAAACTGCCGCAATCGCGCCCTGAGTGCTTCAAGTTCGGTGCTTGTTTCTTTTGCAGACCGTAGTTTTTCAATGTTTAGTTTGGGGGGTCGCTTAGTCATGCCTCACGCATCCCTCAATAAAATTACATCTGCAGTCTGACCTAACACGAACCCAGCCCACCGCTCCATTAGGATGGCGCGCTGCTGAATGAAGTCTGTCCGCCTGTAAGCTTTCTGCACTGCCGTGCCGCTGGCATGCGCCAGTATTGTCTCGCAGACTTCATGTGGTGCATCAGTGCATTCTGCTAGCCACGTGCGCAGGCTTGATCGGAACCCGTGGGGGCGTGCCGTCATGCCGCGTCGCTCCATCATGCGCGACATAGCGGCATCGCTCATCACACCCTTGCGCACATTTGGGAACAGATACCCATCCCGCGCAAATGGCATAACCCGTGCGATGACACTCAAGGCTTCTGCTGACAGCGGAACATGGAAGTCAGCAGTTCCATCTTTGCGGCCCTTCATGTTTGCTGCAGGTATAACCCAGACGTCACCCTGAAGCTGCTCAACCCGCATGAACCGCAGAGGCGCCGAGCGCACGCCCGTCAATATCAAAAGCCGCAATCCAAGCTGGACCAGTGACGCCTCACCGAGCGAGCTGTAGAAGTCTGGGATCTCGCGCCAATGCAAAGCTGGGATGTTCACTGCCTCATGCCGCGTCTTGCCCAGAAGTACCTTTGCCTTGTCGACTGCAGTAATGTCCACATCAAGCCCCATGGCGACCGCGTATTTGAATATCAGGTTCAACCGGTTCATCGCCTTACGCGCCGTATCAGCCTTCGTATGCCAAATTGGCTCAAGCGCTTGCTTAATATCAGTCTGGTCTACCTGCTCAATTGGAATGCCCCCGATCTTGGGCAGTACATGAAGCTCAATGGGCGTAAACCAGCGCCCCGCCTTGCCGTCACCCTTCAACTCAGCCTTGCGCGCCTCAAACGCATCACCAGCAATCTTACGCAACGTACTGTCAGTCTTAGCCACATCACGCCGTTCGCGCCTGCGCACCTTAATCGGGTCCAGACCGTTTTTGACGTCGCCTCGCCAACGGCCAGCCAGCTCCCGTGCTTTCTTGATCGAAACGTCAGGATACCCACCCAAGCCCATCTCCCGCCGCTTGCCGCAGAGAGACACACGCAGCACCCACTGGGCACCTCCGCTCTCGCGCTTATGCAGCCACAGCCCTGAGCCATCACTGTACTTTCCAGCAGGTGCGCTGCGGATAAACGGAAAGGTTAGTCGATGCTTTGCAGTCAAAATATATCCACCCTTTTATCCACCCTTTTGTATTGGATACAACGCGACAGGGCAAGACAAGTACATACACAATATATGATATATAGCCATATATATAAGTAAAATACGACAAATTTGGACAGATAAGATTACGTATTCAGTGCCGTGTGGGGGCACCAGATTTAATAGCTAAGTCGTTGATATAAATCAATAAAATTATTTATAACTACTCAACGTTACACTTGACGTTACACTTTTGAATTCTAATTTTTTGCTGCGACCACTACAGTCGTCTATCAACTGAGGCGCACGAATGGCTGCCATATATGATTCCATTAAGAAGCCGCCCTCGCACGCGCGTAGCTGCGTGTTGGCGCTGAGGCTCTCCTACGCCCCTAGCAAATGCTACGAGCGCACCCCATAGGCACATCGAAGCCACACCTGACGCCAGCGCGTGAGCCCCAGCAGCCGTCACTTGTAGCCCTAATTGCAGCAGCACATACTTAGCTGAACCGCAAATGTCGCGGTTGTCGCAGAGGTGTGGGGTCGTAGACGCGGATTGGAGGCGGGCATCAGTTGAAGTGGTGCCCGTGCAACTCCAAAACGATATGAGTATAATGGATATATTTTAAAAGTATTAACTCTAACGTTTTCGATTGGTATTGCCGTTTAAGCCGTTCACATAGAGCCATGATTTATACATCTTTAAAATCAGCTTTACATGGCGTCAGATACTTCCCTTTGTGGTCGGTGTTGACTGTTATTCGATGGCGCGCCTTTGACTTACGATCACGAGGCTTGGGAACGACATTTGGATTAGTCTTACGTTGGTTTCCCCCAGCAAGACGCCGATTTGACCGTGAAGCCAAACGGGTTTTCCCCAGCATGAAGCGCAGTGCGCGCGCTAAGCTTGGTCAAAAAATGGGCATGCAAATGGGGCGAACGCTCTTTGAGATTTATCACGATTCTGAGTTTCAAACCCAACACCACAAATTCAACGCCTCCGGCCCTGGCCTTGATGCCCTGAAAGAGGCTCATGCGGTTGGTAAAGGCGCCATCATCGTTTCTGGCCATTTTGGCCAGTGGGAAGCTGTGCGAGCCGTAATTAGAATGCAGGGATTAGAAAGTGGAGCCGTATATAAACAACACAAAAATAGACATTATGAACGCCGAATTCGTGCGGGGATTGAAGCAGGAGGAAAGCCGATTTTGGCAACTGGCCGCGTCGGAACCAGGGCCCTTGTGCGTCATCTACGGGACGGCGGTATTATTTCCATCTTGTTAGACGAGAAGTATTCGGAAGGTGTGCGAATACCGTTCCTTGGACATGATGCTCTAACATCTCTCTCTGCGGCCCAACTTGCTCTCAAATACGATCTACCCATGATACCAGCATATGGTATTCGCATTGATGATGGGAACGCATTCCACGTTGATTTCGAAGCCCCAATCCCACACACCGACAGCATTACAATGACCCGTGCTTTTAATGACAGCCTATCTGCGCGGATCATTGCAGATCCAGAACAGTGGTACTGGATGTTGAAGCGTTGGGACGGTGCGTGACCATTCAATCAAACAATGGTAAATTTTCCAAAAAATTATTAAAAAAGGTTTATGTTGAGGCCTCATTAACTAATTTGGAATTCACGAAGATGCAATTTATACATACTTAAGAAGCATGTGTGGCTTGTGCCGCTGGAGGCAGGAAAAATCGTGCGTGGGGCTGCTCGTAAAGAAGCTTGGCGAGTTGTGAGAGGAAGGTAGCAGCATTTTGCGGCGCGTTCTTAGGATAACTGTAAAAGCGCGCCACATGTATTTGTTATAGCCGAAGCAGCAGTGTTTTTTGCTTCATCATGAATTACTGTTTTCGGCCCAAACCAGACCTTAGTGCTTCGCGCGGCGAATGTCAGGAACGAGCCCGCATTGACCGATGCTGCATAGTGCACAAATGGCAGCAATATGAACAAAGCGGCCGCCAGATATCCCGTCTGGATGACCGTTCCAGATTGGTACAGATGTGAGTATGGGTCGCCAGTGGTGCACAAGGTCCATGAACTAGACTTTCTCATCAGGTAAATGTCGTTTCGAGTAAGGCAACAATTACATAGTTCAGTATGTCTTGACCCATGATTAAAGACGTTGAGATCAAGGTGCCCTCACCAGATTATTTCAGGTCAGTTAGGCAATCGACGAAGGTGCGTTCCAGTAGGCTTCTGGCGTGGCCGCGTTTGTTGATCATTTCGATTGCGACGGGCAGAGCGAATTCACCATCTGAAATGGCCCGAATGCGTCGGCTTTTGACCATGCTCTCAGCGAATGAACGCGGAAGATACCCGATGTGGTGACCTGTCAGGATCAATGTGACGATGCCTTCAATCTGATGGGCTTCGGCGTTTGATTTCATCCCACGGGTGATTGGCGCAACAATGCTTTCGTTCAAATAGGATCGTTTGGCCAACGACGCCTTGGCAATCCCTTCTCGAATGCGCTTCTCATCGCGACAATTAAAAAGCGGATGCGCGGCGGCACAATAAAGATCAACGAACTCTTCACTGATCTTCTCATAATCGATGCCCGGTTTATGTGAATGAAACACGCCAATC
>Ga0075443_10001208_pt1 | contig 10614 bp, 11 predicted proteins | sample CoawatmetaG00DNA_3_FD_71583 | JGI IMG/M metagenome (GOLD analysis project Ga0075443, IMG submission 71583) | Marine microbial communities from the West Antarctic Peninsula - Coastal water metaG006-DNA | ecosystem: Environmental > Aquatic > Marine > Coastal | place: Atlantic Ocean: West... | reverse complement strand
AATTCAATTTTTACATCACACGCTTTATCCATCGTCATACATTTTTCACTGGCATAGAAATCGCCTTCATGCATGTGTGAAACGTGAGTTCTTGAAGCTTGGCTCCACTTACCCATAGAATGTGGATTTTTCTTAGCAAAAGCTTTAACCGCTGGTGGAGCACGACGGTCGGAGTTACCTTCACGAAGTACTGGGTTTACCGCACTACCTAACGTTTTTGAATATCTAGCTTCGTTATCTCTATCTTCGTCAGTTTTTGGAGCTTCAGGATAATCAGGAATAGCATAACCTTGTGCTTGTAATTCAACTATAGCGTCTTTTAATTGAGGAATGGAGGCACTGATATTAGGCAATTTGATGATGTTTGTGTCAGGGTCCTGAGTTAGGGCACCTAATTCAGCTAATGTATCAGGTACTTGCTGATCTGCTGGTAATCTATCGGAAAAGGCAGCTAACACTCTAGACGCGAGAGAGATATCTTTTAGTTCTACATCTATGTCTGCTGATGCTGCAAAAGTTTTGATAATCGGCAGTAGTGAGCAGGTAGCTAGCAGTGGTGCCTCATCGGTATAGGTGTATATTATTTTTGAACTCATCTTTGTAGCATCCTTTATATTTAAGTTAATTCCAACCGCAATAGTGTTATAGTCGACTCGAAAATGTATCTTTCAAAAAATAAGAAGTCACTCATTATGATAAAGCGAGATTAAAAATAAACGTCAGGTGATAGGTGTTGCTTCAGCCTTATTTTAGTTTCATTTTTATTGAACAACTATTTTCGAAAAACGTTATACTATTGGCATACCACTCTATCGAGTAACGTCAATTTTTCAAATTGGACTAAAGTCGATTATTTGTACTATTTATCGATGTTAACCCCGTAAAGACATTATTAAGTGCCTTGATGTGTCATATAAAAGCACCTCCTTTGTGTCATCGTTGTGACGCCAAGGAGGTGCTTTTAATAGGGAAAAAATGATCAAGAGTTTAACTTACCTTGCCCGCTTCTGTTGCTTGAGATACTTCGATAAGGTTACCCGTTTTACAGTCATAAATATAACCATAAATTGGAATATCGCTTGGCACCATTGAATTGCTTCTAATGCGCTGAACATCTTCCAAAACACTTTTTTCCTGATCGCTGATAGTTAACCAATTAATGTATTTCCCATCAGTTGTACCACCACCAGTATTGCTATCATGCCAACCATCCGCGTCCACACTAGAGGTTTCAAGGCTACCAGAAAGTAATTCACCCATAATTTCTGTGGTGAATGTTTCCATCCCACAATCAGTATGGTGAATAACAAACCATTCTTTTGTTCCAAGTAATTTGTAAGATATTACCAATGAACGAATGGCATCGTCACTTGCTCTCCCACCTGCATTACGTATCACATGAGCATCACCTTCTGCAAGACCTGCATATTTGGCGGGATCTAAACGAGCATCCATACAAGTTAGGATTGCAAACTGTCTTCCCGGAGGCATAGGTAGATCACCTTTTTCACCAAAGTCAGCCACATAATCAGCATTTGCTGATGTTATTTCTGCTACGATTTTACTCATTACCTTTCTCCCAAAACACCGCTATTATTAGTGTAGATTAGATATCCCATGCGGTGATTATGAGAAACCTAATGCCAAAATGATAGACTAAGTAGTGGCCGAAATATCATTCTTTAACATTAATACAATTAGGTAAACAATATTGAGTGGTGGAACAATACATAATGCGATACCGACTAATGTAGCAATTTTAGGTGTAGATGTTTTCCGTTTACCTAAGTAATAACTTAAGGCCCCGACGATAAACATAGAATAGAAGACTATTTCACCCAGTAATGTGGCATTAAAATTCATGTACATAATCCTGTTTTATATAACACCAAGTTAAATCGCTTATAATTGTTAGCTAAAAGCAGTAAAAAATGAAAAGGTATTACGCCTTTTATTATGTTAAGTAGTTCATTAACTGTACATTGCCCGCTGCTTTGCATCGCGGTTTTTATCTGGGTCTTCTATACACTCCACAGATTCAATTATAGCAAGGTAGTCATCAGGTACTTTTGTTTGTTGTGCTCCAATAATAACGTGATTTAGGTACCAAGAATACGGTTTTAATGAAGCGTCTAATTTTATTGCGTAATAGATTAACGCTTCAAAAACTTCACCCGAATTATTTTGTACCGATACTAATTTTTCGTCGTATCCATACCCTAAGCTTTCAGCTCTATCTAACACGTGTTTTTCATTTTCATTTATCTCAAAGAGAACCCCAATGACGCTATCTTCGCTATTATTAGTTTGAAAAGAGTCGCACTTTCCAGAATTGTCATCACCACTCATATTAAAACGTAATTGGTGATTTTTAAGTGTTACTATTTCAAGCATTTTGGCGCTTGGTACTCGCTCTCTAAGTCTAAAAATTGACATATTTGAACCGTATGCAAAATATTTCATCAAATCTCCCCTGCAGTTAACCCCAACCTAAAGGGCCAATAAACTTGGGCTAAAACCCTGTTTCAATAGCCCTATCTTTAGTACCGTTGATTCACTTATGAATTCTTTTTATTACTTTGATACTTAGCATCATACCCTAAAGAGTCAATATCGATATCTTGCTTCAATAAAAGCTCCTCTAACAACGGAAGCAAAGCACCCAAGTTTTCTTTTAGGGTATCACGCACTGTATCCACAATTACCTGAGTGCCACGCTCGATTTCTACATTGATGTTATCGCCGACAGCTTTAGCCTGAAACATCGTCATGCGACGTGTTTCAGGGATTAACCAAACTTCAAACCACCCAGCTTGTTTATTTACCTTAGAAATGGTCAAACTTGCACCATTTAACGCTATATATCCCTTAGGAAAAACATAGCGTTTCCATTCTTTTGATAGACCTAAACGAATACAGTAATTGTCTTCTATGTGAGAGATATTGACAATTGGAACGTTAAAATCAATGTGGCCAGATAAAGGGTGCCCCCCAATTTCAGCACCTTCTTTGGCTGCTCTTTCCACATTGACATAAGTATTTTTTTCATACTCACTAAGGGTCGTAATTAGAAGGCTTTGCAGCATAACATCAAACGTCACTCTGCAATCAGAAACTAATTCTGTCACCGTCAAGCACGCCCCATCTATAGCAACACTAGCACCTACCTCTAAATCAAGACAAAACCCTTCATTGAAATCGATAACAAAAGTTCTGACACCATTTTTCTCTGTAACATCAACAATTTTAGCAGTAGATTGCACTATTCCTGTAAACATAAATTTCTCTTATTTTGTGGTCAACGCTACCTAAAACGAACGTCTCGCTAAATAACGTGGATTAAAGTAGAACGAAGCGGGTAACCCAATGGTTTTTATTGTTTTTAAATCATTTTTTATTTTTCCAAGGATGCCATTTTTATCCCTGCAAAAATGAGCATAGTGCCAGCAGAACGATTAATCAATTTAATAATCGAAGGTTTTATACCAACACTAATTGATTTGAACCCCAAATACCCATACAGAGAGTAGCAAAAAAGATCTAAAATAAGTGTTATGACACATAGTAATGCTAACTGAGTCATAATTGGATGTGATATGTCAATAAATTGAGGTAGTAACGCCGAAAAATATAAAAGAGCCTTAGGATTAGATAATTCTAAAACAAAGCCTTTTAATAATACTTTATATCCACTGCCTTTTTTATTACTGGACGGATTAATACTCAAAGGGCCAGCATGGCTGAATATCGCACTAAAACCAAGATATAGAAGATATGCAACGCCCACCCATTTTATTATGGAGAAAAGAGTATGAGAGGTAATTAAGAGCGCGGCGATTCCGGTTGCTGACAAAACAAAAAAAACAACATTTGCTATCGCAATACCCAAAATGACTAAAAATGACCTATTGAAGCCATTAGATGCAGATTCAGCTGTTACTGCAATTGCAGCAGGCCCTGGCGAAAGTATAACCACAAAGGTGGTTACAATAAAAAGCATTAGTGTTTCAAATGGAACCATCTGATATTCCTAGGTATATGTAAATATAACACCGCTTAGCAGCTTATAGTTATGTGTGCGTTGAACGACTTTACCCATTATTACTCGGGTAAATCTACCGGCTTCGAAAAGAAAACGAATGGAATCGCTAAAGGCCCCGAAATTAATGAAACTAATATCCAAAATTGGATTTTAGCTTTACGATTTTTTGCCACGTAATAGCAAAAAGGAATGCTGATTAAGTTTATAATTATTAATACTAGCATTTACATCTCCATTCGATTAATCAACACTCAAATTGAGTGTTCTATTATAGCTACCAACGCCAGATTACGAGGCTAAATAAAGTGGGGTTACTAAAATAGTAATTAAGTGAATAGCCCGCTGTATTTAGTCTTTTGCAACGACTTGTTATATTTTATGTCCTAAAACGTACAATATTGCAGTACGTAAAAAGTTAATATATTATGAATAGCATAAGTGTAAATCAGTTTAGAGACAACTTTAAAACATATATTGAACAAACTGTTAGCAAGAATAAGCCAATAAAGGTAACTAATCTTTGAAGGTAAGACGTAGCTCACTTATGAACAGTTAAGAGAAAAACATAAGAAATTCCACAAAGCATTACGTACCATATTAAAAGAAATCTTTAGAAACGATTCTAGTGCTGGTTTATGGTCAAAATGGATTTCTCAAAAGTATAGGCTCATCTACAAATTCTATGGCCAGTCTATCTATATTTTCCCTATTGGTGGGCATTGCGGCGATCATTATAAAAATATACCCCCTACCTTGAGCGGTAAAAAATGATTAAGAATCGAAAAAAGTCAACTATTAATTACCCCCCTTCAATGGCTTATTATTTTCGCTTTAATTAAAAAATAAAACGGTGGATAAAACATTACAAGTATTCGACTTACTTTATTTGAGTAAAGTGAATACTTACCTTGTCGTTAACTTTCCAAGCACAACGTGTTCCTTGCGCTATAAAAAGTGCGTCACCGCTTTTAAAACAATTCTCTACACCCATCTCATCAGTGCAAATAAGGCTACCTTTATCAATAAAGATAAATTCATGATAAGGAAAATCAATTAAGTTAGTAGTTAATGCATTACTTTGCCAAACACCTGCGGTAAAACGTTCATTATTATTTTGATAGAGTGTTTTTTTGCGGTGGCCATCTGACGTTTCTTGCCATGTAATGTCATTAGTTTCATCAATATAAACGACTTTTTCGGTGACTGGCTTTTCTGGTGCTTCTTGTGGTTTATAGATAAGATACAATTTACGTAAATACCCTTGTTGATGCCACTGATAATCATAACCTTGAGGAATAACAACACTTTCACCTGCCATGATGGTTTGAATGTTATCAGTTTTATTATTTTTAATTTTTACCGTACCTGCAATGATGACCATAAACTCATCATTGCCATGAGGTACGGAAATTTTAGACATGTCAGTGCTATCCCAAACACCAATCTGTAACCCTAACGTTTCATCTTCATAATAGATATGACGATGCAAAGTGGGTTGAGTTAACTCAAAAATTTCTGTATTTAGCTGATTGGTTATATCACCAAAGCCTATTGGGTTATGACTTAATTTTATAATGCTTTTGACTGACATGTTATGCTCGTTTAATTTTTTTTCCTTCGACAAGCTCAGGATGAATGGAGTTCTCTTCTCGCTCCTCACTACCGGATGAACAGAGATACTACTCTCGCTCCTAACTCCCGGAAGTACGGAAATGCCACTCTCATAACAGGAGGAACAGAAATGCTACTCTCATATCCGGAGGAACGGATGCATTCCGCTTGCCCTGAGCTTGTCGAAGGGTTAGCTCAAGAAGCTCCCTTTACGCACACTATTAAAGCTCACAGCAGTTACCTTTATACCAGTTGCTTGGCCATCACTAGCAAAGATACCCGTAGTTATTAAATTTTAGATGCCGTTAGTGAGCAATAATAAAATAATTAAACTGTATTGTTTTATTATTTATGACTGACTACTTAATGATATAGACGAATAAGTAGAGGATAACATATTGTAAATAAATGTTATCTTTTAAAGAAAATTTTTGTTTTTTACTGTTGAAAAGTTCATTTAAAGCACCATGTTTACTCTTCTTATACCGCTTGTATTAATTAAGATTATAGCGTTCAATTGGAGTGATTTTTCAAGAGCAAGGCGCTTGATTTAACAATAGTTAGCTATTGAGATTGAAAGCAACGATGCCATTGGATATTTAGGTCATTTGAAAATTATCACTTAGTTAGTACAATTGGTATTACATTTAATTTTTTATTCGTTAACGTTCAAGGCAAAACCATGTCTCATGCATTAGAAATTAAGTCACTAGAAAAAACCTACAAAGGTGGTTTTCAAGCCCTTAAAAGTATTGACTTAACTGTTGAAAAAGGTGACTTTTTTGCACTCCTTGGTCCTAATGGTGCAGGAAAATCTACCACGATAGGTGTAATAACCTCTTTAGTGAATAAAAGCCAAGGCCTGGTCAAAGTGTTTGGCTATGACATAGACACCGACTTAGAGAAAGCGAAGAGCTTCATTGGTTTAGTACCACAAGAATTCAATTTTAATCAGTTTGAACCCTTGATGAATATTTTAGTGAATCAAGCGGGCTACTATGGTGTTGAACGCAAAGTTGCCATTGAGCGTGCTGAAAAATATTTAAAAAAATTGGCGTTATGGGATAAACGTGATGATGCAGCGCGTATGTTATCTGGCGGGATGAAACGTCGATTAATGATAGCGCGTGCCTTAATGCATGAACCACAAATATTAATTTTAGATGAGCCAAGCGCTGGCGTTGATATTGAAGTGCGTCGTTCTATGTGGGATTTTTTACGCGAGCTAAACAGCCAAGGAATTACCATTATTCTAACGACCCATTATTTAGAAGAAGCCGAAATGTTATGTCGTAATATTGCGATAATTAATCATGGTATAATTGTTGAAAATACTAGCATGAAAACATTGTTAGCCCAACTTGATGTTGAAACGTTCGTTTTAGATTTATCTCCTCATGATAAAAAAATCACCTTGACTGACACTGATTATAGAGTGACTGATGATCATACGTTAGAAGTTGATTTGAATAAAAATCAGAATCTAAACCATGTATTTCAGCAATTAACTGAGCAAAGTATTAACGTGTTGAGTATGCGCAATAAAAGCAATCGTTTAGAAGCATTATTTATTAACCTAATATCTGATAAAACAGCGACTAAAAAATCAACAAAGAAGGTTAACTGAGATGAATAATGCCATTGCCTTAAAAAGTATTTTAACGAAAGAAACGCAACGTTTTTTACGTATTTGGGTACAAACCTTAGTACCGCCTGCTATTACTATTAGCTTATATTTTGTTATTTTTGGCTCTCTTATTGGCTCTCGTATTGGCGAAATGGGCGGCTTTGATTACATGTCGTTTATTGTACCGGGTTTAATTATGATGACAGTGATTACTAACTCATACTCAAACGTAGCCTCATCTTTTTTTAGTGCTAAATGGCAGCGGAACATTGAAGAAATGTTAGTAGCACCCGTGCCAAACTGGGTGATTGTTGCCGGCTATGTTGGCGGTGGCATGGCACGTGGTATTTTAGTAGGCTTAATCGTCACCTTGGTTTCATTATTATTTGTTGACATTCAAATTCATAACGTTTGGGTGATCATAGCAACGGTATCCTTAACCTCGGCGACATTTGCTTTAGGGGGGTTAATTAATGCTATTTTTGCCAACAGTTTTGATGATATATCTATCATTCCCACCTTTGTGCTGACACCATTAACCTACCTTGGCGGGGTATTTTATTCTATTAGCTTGTTGCCTGATTTTTGGCAAGGTGTGTCAAAAATTAATCCTATTGTTTATATGGTTAATGCCTTTCGATACGGTTTTTTAGGTATTTCTGATGTTAACATTGTCACCGCCTTTCTCGTAATAGGCTTTTTTATTGCCACCTTATTTACTGTTGCTATGGTATTGATCAGTAAAGGTATAGGATTAAGATCTTAATGGGGCTTACTATGACCGAAAAAAAAATGGCTGAACAAGACAATACGCTTGGTGACTCTAAAAATATTATCACTAACCAAACAGGTATCCATGAAAAGCTAAATGAAGTGGTAGCAAAACATTTGTCACATCCTTTTAAAAAGCCTTATCAGCCACATACCCAACAAGCTTTTCAGGAAATGGATACGTTAGTACAAGCATTTTTACAGACTCACCCTGCGGGAGAAATTATTTTAGATGCCTGTTGCGGAGTTGGCCAAAGTAGTCGGCTTTTAGCACAGCAAAATCCACAAGCACTTATTATTGGTGTGGATAAGTCTGCACACAGAATTAATCGAAATGTTAAAGGGTTTACACAAGAAAATGGCTATAGCGCAGAAAACTACCATCTAGTGCGTGCGGATTTAAATGATTTTTATCGTTTGGTTAAAGCAGCCGGTTGGCCTGTGAGTAAGCATTATATTCTCTATCCTAACCCTTGGCCTAAATCGAAGCACTTACAACGCCGCTGGCATGGTAGCGCAGTGTTTCCACAGATGATAAGTATTGGTGATACGTTGATTTTACGCAGTAATTGGCGTTTGTATCTAGAAGAATTTCAACAGGCGGCAAAACAAACGGCCTTGCATGGAGAGCTTTCTCAAGTTAACGTAGCAGTAGAGCAAGCACTGACACCTTTTGAAGCTAAATACCAAGCCAGTGGCCAAGTATGTTGGCAGTTAACCTTATATAAGTAATGACTAAAATGACGATACCTAAGCGTAAGGCACAAGCAACAAATGAATCTTTACATAGCATATTTACTGTTGCCGAAGCACCAGATTCTACTTTAGGGCGCATTGAACAAGAAATATCGCAAAATTTAGCCGGCTTTCTCAATAATCATATTGTTGCTAGTAAAAATGCCTTAACCGATATTGAACAAGATTTTATCAGTGCACGTATCCCTGAGGAGCCTCAATTTGTTTCTGATCATATGCATCATTTACTTGATAAATTAGTCGCTCATTCAGTACATACCGCTAGTCCAAGCTTTATCGGTCATATGACGTCAGCGTTACCCGCTTTTATTTTACCTTTATCTAAATTAATGATTGGTTTAAATCAAAACCTAGTCAAAGTAGAAACTTCAAAAGCGTTTACGCCACTAGAACGTCAAGTATTAGGGATGATGCATAACTTGGTTTACCAAGAAAATGACGCTTTTTACCAACAGTGGTTACATAGTGCTAATCATTCGTTAGGCGCTTTTTGCTCTGGTGGTACGGTCGCTAATATAACCGCATTATGGGTGGCTCGAAATAAATTACTTAAAGCCGATGGCAACTTTACGGGTATCACCCGCGCAGGTTTATTTAGTGCCTTACAGCATTATGGTTATAAAGGTTTAGTGATTTTAGTTTCTGAACGTGGCCATTATTCATTAAAAAAATCGGCAGATATCCTGGGTATTGGACAGGACAGTGTTATCGCTATCCCAACAGATGAATACAACAAAATAGATTGCCAAAAACTTACGCAAAAATGCCAACAATTAACCGCACAAAATATCAAAGTGCTTTCGATTGTTGGAGTGGCCGGTACTACTGAAACCGGTAACATTGACCCATTAAATGACATGGCGGATATCGCGGAGCAATACCAATGTCATTTTCATGTTGATGCGGCTTGGGGTGGAGCAACGTTATTATCTAATAAGCACCGATATTTACTTAAAGGTATTGAACGTGCTGACTCAGTGACAATTGATGCTCATAAACAAATGTACGTACCCATGGGAGCGGGCTTAATACTATTCAAAGACCCTTCTGCAGTGGTTGATATTGAGCATCATGCCGAGTATATCTTGCGTAAAGGCTCAAAAGATTTAGGAAGTCATACATTAGAAGGATCTCGTTCTGGTATGGCTATGCTAGTTTACGCTAGCTTGCACATTATTAGTCGCCCTGGCTATGAAATGTTAATTAACCAAGCGATAAACAAAGCAAAATATTTTGCCAATATAATTAATTGTCATGACGATTTTGAATTAATTACTGAGCCCGAACTGTGTCTATTAACGTACCGTTATGTGCCTAAAACAGTACAAGGTTTTCTTGCTAAGGCTTGCATCAATCATGATAGCAAAGCACAAGATGATATTAATTTATTATTAGGTCAACTCACTAAATTTATTCAAAAACGCCAACGAGAGGATGGGCGCTCGTTTGTTTCACGTACTCGTATTGAAGTGGCACGTTACGGAGGTGAAAAAGTGATTGTTTTTCGCGTAGTATTGGCTAACCCATTAACCAGTGAAGCCATCCTGCATGATATTTTGGCCGAACAGTGTTTACTTGCACAAGAAAGTGAACAATATTTACCGAAATTATTAGCAATATCAACTTAACGATAGCAAAATAATACTGTCGTGCTACAGGGGTTAAAGGTAGTTAAAATATCCTCCATAAGAGGGATATATTAAAACTGTTATAGCAACTAACATAGATGACGCTCACAACAGCAATAAGATAATTTAGGAATGTTACCTTGTTAAATAAATTAATATCTAATGAATTATCTGAAAGT
>Ga0075443_10001197_pt1 | contig 10664 bp, 6 predicted proteins | sample CoawatmetaG00DNA_3_FD_71583 | JGI IMG/M metagenome (GOLD analysis project Ga0075443, IMG submission 71583) | Marine microbial communities from the West Antarctic Peninsula - Coastal water metaG006-DNA | ecosystem: Environmental > Aquatic > Marine > Coastal | place: Atlantic Ocean: West Antarctic... | reverse complement strand
TCTTAGTACATTAGTGGTGTTTGTGAATACATATTAGTAAGTTAGGAAGGTTCTTGAACTCAAAAATGAGTATCTTTAAAATTCAACTTTATACAATTTTATGTTACTTCTAAAAAAAAAATACTTTCTTTCTTTTTTTAATTGGATTCTCAATTACAATTCACTCCCAAAAAGGCATAAAAATTAATGGCACTGTGCTTGCTGAAAATAATGAATCAATTCCTTATGCTGCTGTAGGAATTCCATCAAAATCAATTGGCACTGCAACAACAGAAGAAGGCACCTTTAGTTTATTGGTTTCAAAAAGTAATTTATTAGATTCGTTACAAGTATCTAGCATAGGTTTTGACACCTATAAAATTAGGATACAAGATTTTATCAATCAAAAAGAAAAAAAAATTGTATTATCAGAAGTTGAATTGTCTTTAGATGAAATTATTATAAAAGATAAACCAAAAGATTTTGCAAAAAATGCAATTAGAAAGCTTTGGAAAACAACGATAAATGAAAAACATCAACTCAATATTTTATACAGACGTTTTTCTGTAGAAGATGGCAAAGCACGTTTTTTAGTAGAGCATTACATAAATGTATTAGACAAAGGACCTTTAGAGGGTGATTTTTTAGGTGTTGAAATTGTTGAAGGAAGAAAATCTGGAGATTATAGATTTGTAAAAAAGAAACTTAAAGGTCATCCCGTAAATGTTCTAGCTAAACGAAGTCCATTAAGAAACGGATTTCGTTTAAAAGATTATAAATGGAAACGATCTGGAGATACTTCTTATGACGGTGAAGATGTTTTAATTGTTGAAGGAAGACTCAAAAAAAACAACAAAAGATTTATAAGGCTTTATGTAGGTATGGAAACATTTGGAGTTTATAAAATGGAAACTTCTGATTTAAACGCTGTTTATATTTATAAAAAAGACGATGAAGGTCAATTATATTTAAGTTACCATAATAGAACAAGAACTGGAAAAGTAGTTTTAGATAAAAATCAGAAAAGAATATTGAATACCACTAAAAATGTAATTAAAGAATCTTATAAACATGAAGTTTTTGTTTTGGGAATTCAAAAAAACAGTAAAGTCGTAAATGCTTCAAACTATAAAGTATTCAAGGAAGATATTGGAGATATTCCGTTTAAATACAATCCTATTTTTTGGAAAAAGTTTAATTCTCCACCAACTACAAGTTTTTATAAAAAAAGTGTGAAAGAATTAGAGTCTATTTTTGGAGCTTCTTTAGAGGCACAGTTTAATGCGTTAAATAGATAGTTATTTGGTTTAGAATCTACATAAATACTAAAGATATAGTTTGGTACAAAACTAAAATCTAAAAAGCATCAATAAAAAAATCATTACTAAAGATTTTACTGTAAAAGTATGCTATAGACTTTTTGAAGGAGCTTCAATACTTCTTTCTTCTCGAAAACGAAATGTCAATGCTACTGCCTTTTATATTGAGATAGAAAAGATCAACAATAAAAGAAAAACAATAAAAGAAAAACAATAAAAATAGTAAGTTCGTGAACATATATCTTATTGTTTTTTCTTTTGTTTAATTTTCTTAGTAAACTAATTAATAATTACTTAGAACTTAATTTTGATTGAATTTCTTCTAAAGAAAGACCTTTAGTTTCTATAAGATATTTGTATAAAATAATGAGACCTACAAGTACAATACCTGCATAAATTATAAAAGTTGTGGCTGCTCCAAAAATGTCCATTTCTAATGGGAATAAATATTGAACTAATGCACTAACGGTACTTGAAATTAAAGCAAATAAAGGAATTGCTATTCCACGATTAGAAATTGGAAAAATCTCTGAAAGCAGCACCCACATAATAGGCCCTATAGAAAAATTAAAAGCTGCAATGAAAGTTAAAATACTTAATAGTATTAAAATTGCATTCATATGTGCAGTTTCTTTAAAGATTAAACCAGAGTTATCTCTAGCAGACTCTACTCCAAGAATTTCAGTTAAAGACCTTTTGAAGGCAACATCACTTTTAAATTCTTTTCCAACAATATCATTTAACTTTTCTATGTTTGGAATATCTTTCATTTTAACAATAGCATCTTTAGTTACTTGGTATGTTGCTTGTTTAAACCCGTAAGAAACGGTTGATATACTTATAATAATCAAAATTAAACCACCAATTACTAATGGTCTACGACCAAATTTATCAATTAAAGACAATGAAATCAAAGTAGCGACTAAACCAATAACACCAATCCAAATGGTACTAGAAAATGCTGCATCTGTTCCTAAACCTAATTGCTCAAACATAGTTGGAGCATAGATCATAACTGCATTCATACCTGTAAATTGTTGAACAACAGCTAATGTTAAAGCTATAATTAAAACGATTCTCGTTTTACTACTAAAAATCTCTTTTAACTGCCCCATTGTTGAAGAATTGCTACCAACTGAACTTTCTAAACTATGAATCATCTGTTGAACTTGTGCATCAATTTTATCTTCTGGATACACTTTTGATAACGATTTTTTTGCATCATCAATTCTACCTTTATAGACTAACCAAGCTGGACTTTTTGGAATTAAAAACAATAATAAAAACCATAAAATAGCAGGAACTATTTCTATACCAAGCATCCATCTCCAACCAGTTTCAGCTAGATTCAAATCTTGTACCCATTGTAAATCGGATCCCATTTGTTGTAAAATCCAATAATTTATTAAATAGGCTGCTGTAAAACCAATTCCCATATTTATTTGTAATGTAGATACCAATTTACCTCTCTGTTCTGCTGGTGCAATTTCACCAATGTACATAGAAGCTAAAGTAACAGAGCTAAAGGCTAATCCTCCTAAAAATCGAAACCAAAATAAGGATAAAAATGATGGAGCTAAAGCAGAACCAACTGCAGAAACTATATAAAATATTGCGATAATTTGTAGCGTAAGCTTTCTTCCAAATTTGTTTGCTGAAAATGCTGTTAGAGGTAATGCTATTAATACTCCAATACCTGGTGCTGAACCAATTAAACCAACTTGTGAAGCCGTTAAATTAAATTCTTGTATTATAAATTTAAATCCTCCAGAAATTAATACAGCATCTAAACCAAAGACAAACGACCCTATAGCTACTATAATAGCATATAAGAATGCATTTTTTGTATATTTATTCATAGTTGTTAATTATTTTAATTAATTATGAGTTGAAAAGTATCGCTTTTTTTAAACTTTTATTAATTACCAATTACCACTTTATTGTTAGTATTTACCCTCTTTTCTAAAATTTCTCCATTAGAATATTTCACTTTAACTTTCACTGATTTTGTGCAATTTCCTAAACCAAAATGAACAAAATTATTATGATTCAATGAATATTGTGATGCTGATGCACCAACTCTTTGCGTTTGTGTATTTCCGCAAGAAGAAATTGTTACCAAAGCGCCTAAAGGAGAAATATTTCCTTTTTTAGAATTTTTTACTTCAACAGTTATAAATTTATTATTATTTGAAGATTCATTTTTAAACAAATGCCATTTTGCTCTTTCGTCTCCAACAACCACATCTATAACTCCATCTTTATTGTAATCTAAACTTTCTACAGCCATTCCTATACCGCCTAAATCTTTGGTAATAATATTATGACTTTCTGTTCGATTAAAACTAGATTTACCATTATTTAAATATAGAATAGATTCGTTTTCGAAAACTAATTCTCCTCTTCTAATCACCAATAAATCTTTGTAACCATTATTATCATAATCTGCAACAGTAACTGCCATTGTATATTCTTCGAGTTCTAAATTTGCTTTTTTAGTAACATCAATAAATTTTGATTTTCTATTTTCTAACAAAATATCTTTTGGTCCTTTCGATATTTTTTTTGCATTGTAATTTTTTACATTATGAACAACACCGGTTGCTGGTGCCCAAAGAAAGCCACCAATTCTCCATTTTTTATTTCCTACATAACCAATATACCAACCTTTTTTTTCTTTATAATCTGGGTTGTCAGGAAAACCTAAAGCATCACTCATAACTAGATTGATATCTTTTCCTGAATGTGTTTCTCCTTTAAATTCATAATCATAAGAAGCTTCACCAATATAGAATGTATCATTATTTGGCCATTGAGACTGTAAATTTTGCATTTCTAAAACTTCTCCAGAAACAAAATCATCTAGTTTTAATTCTCCTCTTTTAGAGAAAAATCCTAAATCTTTGGTTTCTTTATTATAGAAAGTATCTCCTTTTTTAAATTCAGATCCTCTTGTAAAATACAGATCCATATCGCCATCATTATCATAATCTATTTCTGCAATAGTGGTAACTTCATCAATATCAAAAGGAAATATTTTTTTGGTAACATTTGTAAACGTTAAATTACCTTTTCCTTGATATGCGATTACATTTTCGTGACCATATAAAATAATATCAATAATATTATCATTATTAAAATCTGTCAATAACGTTTTTTGTCCGTTTACTTTACTTGCTGGCAAGGTTGAGTGTAAAATTAATTCTCCCGCCCCATTATTTTCATACACATAATTCTCACTTGCTCCTTTTTTTGCTCCATCAGGAAAAGCGAAGTTTAGCAAATCTAAATCACCATCGTTATCTAAATCTACAAACTTTACAGTTCTACCTCTCATTAAAGCTAAAGGCTCTTTGAAATCTGCCATTGGAATAAATTCTCTTCCTTTTACTTTGTATATTTTAGAGTTTCTTGCATTACTTCCAGAACCTCCACCTCTCGACATAATTACTTCTAAATGACCATCATTATCGAAATCTCCTACAGAAATCCCATGTAAATCGCCCATGATAATGTCATAAGGTTTTGCAAATTTTCCTTTGTTGTTCCACTGAACTTGAATACCAAAACCATGATCGTTTATCAATAAATCTGGATAACCATCTTTGTCTAAATCTGCAACAACAGGTGAATCCCATTTTCTTAAATCCTTTTCTTGTCTTGGAAATTCTTTAAAAATTTCTTTGAAAGTAGTTTGTGAATTTAAGTTGAAATTGATAAAAGTTATCAAGACTACTAAAGCTATTTGAAAATAATTTTTCATGACTCTCATTTGTGTTTTTTTTAAGTTAAATATTAACTTTTATGCTTTCTTTATTTTTTTTCTTTGCTAAAACATTAAAATACCTTTTAAGCGTAATTCCTTCTCCAATTTCAATGGTATAAGAGCCTAATGCTACTACTTTTGGTTGATAAAATTTCCCTTTAGTTCTAACAGAAGACACAATTTCTCTGGTTGCACTTTTTCTTATAGTAACTACTTGATTTCCTTTTGACAATTCTAATGTTGGAAGTAAAAATGATTTTCTAGGGTTAAAATTATCAAATTGAGAAATTGTAATTGGCCAACCTTTATACTGTTTGGCATTAGGATCCGTAATATCTACATTTCTTGCCCAACAATCGAAAGTAATAGTTCTGTTTGGTTTGTTATATTTAACAACTCCAAAACCTGCAACTCTAGTAGATAATTTTCCTCCTACTTTTATTTCTTCAGCAGAAGGATTTCCAACTGCCTTTACAGTTATTTTATTTTGAAAACCATCTAAAAAATCTCCTGTATAATTAGGTGTGTTTTTTTCTCTATTCTCTCCTGGTTTTTTTGGATCCCACCAACGCATCCAAAAGTTTGCAATTGCTGGGGTTACAAAAGAATAACTTGCATCTCCCCAATCATCAATACCATGTTTAACAAAAGTTGCTAAATGTTGATCTCCACCAATCATTGGAGAAAAACTTTTTCTTATTACGGCTAAAGCTTTGTTTCTACCAGATTGTGGCCAACCATTAGTATCAAAATCAGCAATAATCTCTCTATCATGTTTACCAGTATAATTGTTTACCATTGCAAAAACACTTTGAGTTAACACAGTTTTCATTTCAGCGTTTTTCCAATCTGTTGTCCAGTGTTCTAAAAATTTTAATTGACGTTCGCCTAAAAGTTTTGCATTTGGAATGTCTAATTTTTTAGTATCAATAGTTGGATCAAAAATAGCATCCTTTGTTCCGTTTGGAAAAATGTCTGGCGCATATTTAGGTAAATCTAATAAGCCAGACTTAAACTTTCTGTCTTCTAAAATTGCAAAACTGATTCCTCCCCAATTTAAATCTGTGTAATAAACACCAATTCCTTGACCTATTGATGTAGAATCAAATGCATCTGGTAAGTGACTTGTTTGTGCTCTTTCTACTTCTTTAACATATGCTGCTGGTCTATAATATCCACCAGAACTACCTCCTAAAGTTTTCGCCTTTTTACCATTAGCTCCCCAAATATTTCCTTGTCCAACGTCATGATCATCAACAATACAAATTGTAGGCGTATTTCTAATAATTTCGCTAAAATCTTTACCGAATTTTAACCAATATAAATAGTGTTGTGCATGATCATACACCTGATCTCCAGAAAAGAATAATAAATCTGGTTTTAGCTTTTTAAGATTGTCAACAATATCTGTTCTAGGAATATCTCCTCCATGTCTAGGATAAATAGAATTACAAGTTAAAGCGGCTAAAATAAAATCTTCTTTATGAATTGGGTTTTTACGAATAATTCCTTCATAAAAAGCTTTGTTATTATGAACAACTCTATAGTTAGCTTCTTTAGTATCATCCCAATCATCAATTCTAAAAAGCGAAGTATAACCAGGGTATCTTATAGGTGCTTGTGCTTTTTCAACCCATATACCATTTTCTTGAATTTCTAAAGTGGCTTCAAAAGGCTCATAGTTTTTAATCGGATAAAATTGAGCTGTCATTTTTACTGTTTTTTCATGAACAGTATACATAGCAAAAGCAATTCTATCTTCAGCCTTTAAATTTTTTGGTAAAGATAATTCTTGACCAATACTATTAAACGAAAGAATAAAAAAGAATACAGTTATAAAAAAGGTAGCTTTCATACTTAATTAATTGTTCCAAACAACTGGTATAAAAACCGTCATTTCAGCTTGTCCTCTATTGCTCCAAGCAAAATAAGGTACTAATTGAGTTTTATGCGATTTAAAAACTGGTTTCGAAACTGTCTGATACATTTCATCAGTTTTATCACTTCTTAATAAAAGTTCCGTTTCTATTACTGTTACTCCATCTAAAAAATCATCTTTATGAACTGCTTTTAAAGGAGAGTCTCCATTTAAATACACGTCTAAAATTGAGGTGTTTTTTGGTAAATCTGGAGTTTCTATTGCATACACAATTGGTCCTCTTTTAACTGCTAATTGATTTCTAACTTCTTCAATTCTATTATGTCCTTCAATAAAAGTAGGTTCCATAGGCATGTCTAAAACAATAACATCTCCTGCTTTCCAAGTTCTATTAATGTTTGCAAAATTACCTGGGTTTATTTCAACACCTGCATCTTTATCATTTATCTTTAATGTACTTCCTAATGCCCATTTTGGAATTCTAATTTTTAGATCGAAAGCAGTGTTCTTACATTCATCAATAGTTATTTTAACCAATCCTTTCCAAGGATAATCTGTGTCTTGAGATAATTTAAAAGGAGAACCATCTAACATTGTTGTATCTAAATTGTTTCCACCGAATAAAACAACAGCAACGCCATTTTCTGATAAATTATATGCCCAACCAGAAGTTTTACAAATGGTTCTTACCAAATTTGGCGGACAACAAAAACATTCTAAATAAGGTTCTCTTTCTGGGCTTTCTGTAGAACTATCGTGCATTCCGTATTCTCTAGAACCGTTTACCATTCTTAATGGATTTGAATAGAAATAATCTTTCCCTTCCAAACTAATTCCTGATAAGCCACTATTGTATAAAACTAATTCTATAATGTCTGCGTAACGAGATTCTTCTTTAATTCCCATCATTCTGCTACTAAACATTGCGTTGCATAAATTTGCACAAGTTTCGTTATAGGCAGTCATATTTGGCATCATATACGCATCTATAAAACCTTCTTCAATGGTATCTAAATTGGTTGATGCTCCATGATGTGCTTGTCCCACTGCGCCTGTTACATACATTTTTTTGCCTGTAACGTTTTCCCATAAGATATCTAAAGTATCAATTAATGCTTGTTCTCCTGTTTCTGCATATACATCTGCTGCACCGGCATAATAATACAAGGCTAAAACTGCGTGACCAACTGCTTCTGTAGATTCTCTAAATGGTGTTCTTTCTTGCACCATATCTCCAATAGGATAACCAATTGTAGTAGATTCGTGCTTAATTTCGTAAGTTCCTCTTCTGTTGATAAACTTTTCTGCAAGTTTTAAATATTTTTTGTCTTTTGTAGTTCTGTACAATTCAACTAAACCCATTATTTGCGTTTGATTGAAACCAAAACGTGCATAATGTTTGGTGTCTGGCATAAAATAAGCGTGTAGTAAATTCGCCATTTTAATAGCAATATCTAAAAAGTTAGTTTGTCCAGTAATTCTAAAATGTACAGAAGCTGCAATAAATAAATGTCCGAAATTATACATTTCGTGGTATTTTCTATTTTCAAATCTGTCTGCACCATCTGTTATTTGAACGTGTGTATGAATATAGCCATCTTCTTCTTGAGCACACCCAATAAGTGCAATATATTCATCTAATTCTTTTAAGATTGATGCATCTTTATTAAGACCATAAATGTAGGTTTTGGCTTCCATAAATTTGAAAAAATCTCCATCATGCCAATAAAAACCTTTATGTTCTCCTTCTTTTTCTCCAGCTGCAATTTTGAAGTTATTTAATCCATGACCAATATCGCCACATAATAAATCTCCCATATAAGGAAGCATTATATCTGCTGCAGTTTTTACTTTTTCTGACCAAAAACCAGCATTCCATTTACAATCACCAAAATTGATGCTTTTTAATTTTACAAACGGACTCTCTGAAGTATTTGTAATTGCTTTATTATGGATGTTTGAAATTGTACTCATTAAATATGATTTTTTATATTTTAGAATAAAGGCCACACAGATTTTAAAAACCTGTGAGCTCTGACTAATTTTTAAATTTAATTCTTTTTTATTTGAATATCATCAATATAAAATTTAGCTGCTCTTGTTTTTGGCAAATCTTTTTTATTGACTTCTATTGAAATTGCATCATTTATAGCAGATGCTTCTGTTCTAGATATTTTAGATTCAATGGTTATCCATTCTCTTCTTGGTAAACTTCTAATACTATCAAAAGTAACCTCTAATTTAGGGTTTTGTAAAACGATATTAATTTTATCTGCAACCACACCTTGATCTAACCAAACTTTAGCAGATAATGTAAATTCTCCAGCTTCTAATTTTAAAGAACCTTCTGGTGCCATTGCAACGGCTTTATCTACCTCTAAACTTTCAGTTTTACTAAAACCAGCAAACTTTAAACTGTTTACACCTTTGTGATAATCTCCATAAGCAATTGATAAATATTTTTCTGAACCACCATCTATTGTCCAGAATTTCTGATAATCATCTGGTACAGAACTTTCTGGTAATAATGTTAATGGTCTAGGGTTTTCTTCAAAAAGAATAGGCCCTTCAAAACCATAAAAAGCAGCATCTTTTGCTAACAAATTATCAGAAGGTTTTTGCCAAACTCTCATGTATTCAATTTCGAAATCTACAGGTAATTCTTCTTTGTCTGGTAAACCTAACCAAAAGAATATCTCTGAATCTAACCAGATTTCCATAGGATTATTCAAAACAAAAGAAGTACCTAATTGGTCTTGAGTAAAATGACGAATCATTTTTCCATCAATAAATAATTTTAAATAATCTACACCCCATTCTGCGCCATAAACATGAAAATCATCGGCAGTTCTAAAATCTAAATTTTCTACGTGATTAAATATTTTTGTTGGTCTTTTTGCTGGTGGACTCCAATCATGAGCAGTTGCTAAATAAGAATCTTCTCTGATATTTCCTTTTTTGTTTTTAGGATTCCCCATCAACTCATAAATATCTAATTCTTGTTCGTGACCAATTGCCCAAAATGCACCAGTAATTGCTGCATTACCAACTTTAGACTTTACTTCCATATAACCATACAAAAAACGTTTGTTGGTTAAAACTCCTGCAGTTGTAATTGGCATTGCTGTTCCGTCTTTATAAATACCATATTTAGACGAACCCATGTTACCATCTGCATAACTCTCTTTTATGAAAGGATAATCTGGTTCCCAGGCAGTTTTTAGCTTTAGTTTACCATCTGAAACACTTACATTTTTAGCTACAAATTGAGAAGGAGCACGTCCTTTCCAAATATAATAGTTATCATTTCGACCTTCCACAAACCACTTTACAGTGTCTATTTCTGTTCCTTTAAACTCATCACTTAAATCATTATTTAAAACCCAACCTCCAGAGTTTTCTTGATCAGAAAAAGGCATTGGTGTTGTGATTTCTGTTTTAGCTTTATCTTCCGTTTTTTGTTGACAACTTACATTTGTAAGCGTTAATAACCCGAATAATGCGATAAAAGTATACCTCTTAAATTGTATCATTATATTATATTTTAATTTACTAGTTCTTTTTAATTTCAATATCGTCAATATATAATTTAGCAGCCTTTGTTTCTGGTAAATCTTCTTTTCTAATTTCTATAATCATTCCATCATCTTTTGCTGATACTGCTATTCTAGAAATTTTCTGTTCTATAGTTAACCATTCTTTTCTTGGTAATTTCTTTAAT
>Ga0075443_10001190_pt1 | contig 10701 bp, 8 predicted proteins | sample CoawatmetaG00DNA_3_FD_71583 | JGI IMG/M metagenome (GOLD analysis project Ga0075443, IMG submission 71583) | Marine microbial communities from the West Antarctic Peninsula - Coastal water metaG006-DNA | ecosystem: Environmental > Aquatic > Marine > Coastal | place: Atlantic Ocean: West Antarctic... | reverse complement strand
CATCTCCTTATAATAGCTCTACACAAGAAACAGTTTCAGACTATTATAATGAAAGTACAAATGGACTACATGGTTATTTTACTTGTTCTAGTGACACAACAGGTCAAAGATTTTTTCTTGGTGCAGACTGTGAATTATAGGAGAATTAAATGAATATTACTTCAGCAAAGTATTATAAAAATCCTGTTTCAGGTAGGGATGAAAACTCTAATATAAGAGCAGTAATAGGTGGTATAACAATGTTTGTTCCAATAACTACTGACAACAGACATTACCAAGCAATCCTTGTGTGGGAAGCAATAGATGGCAACTCAATAGCAGATGCAGATTGATGAAGTTAAACATGCAACCTGAACTCAAAGTACAGCTAGAACTTGATGCTCACGAGAAAGAATGTGCCATCCGTTATCAGGCAGTCAACGATAAATTAGAAGCACTAGACAAAAGAATGTGGCGAATAGAAGCTATGTCTATGGTAGGAACTTTAGGTGTAGTCGCTTTAGTAGTCGCAATAGTAATGAAATAGGAATTAAAGTATGGCAGTAGTAAAAACAGACAAAGAAGTACTAGATGAGGTAGGTAAACTTGCAGGGGGGCAACAAGGTAACGTACCTCAAGTAAAACCTGTGCTACAAACTGTAGCTACTGATGAAGTTGGAAAAGTTCCTACAACAGTAGCTGCTCCTACAGCTGCAACAGAAGTTGCCGACACATCAAACATTACAGCCACTGCCCCAACCAGACCTGCTACAGAGACGGGGCAAATAGAGAAGACTACAAATATAGGAGCTACTGGAACAGCCAGATTTGATCAAATTACTCCTGAAGAAGGTGGCTATGTAAACATGACGGGTGTTGAAGGAACTGTAAGTACAGGTTCAATTGCTACTGCCGCCACCCAAGAGTTAGACGAAAAAGCAACAACTAAGTACCAACTAGAACAACTACTATCTAGCGTAGCAGATGGAACAGAAATGCCAGCTTGGGCATCCCCTGCAGTAAGAAAAGTAGGTGCAATTATGCAAGCAAGAGGTCTTGGTGCATCTAGCATGGCTTCTGCGGCTATAACTCAAGCTGTAATGGAATCAGGAGTTGTTATTGCATCCCAAGACGCAAACAAGTATGCTACTATACAGTTACAAAATTTAAATAACCAACAACAAACTGCCCTATCAAACGCTGCAACTTTTGCTTCAATGGATAAAGCAAACTTGTCTGCTAGGTTACAAGGAGCAGTAACCAATGCTCAATCCTTGCTATCCGTAGATACTAAAAATTTAGAAGCAAAACAACAATCTAACACTCTCACTTACAATGCCCTGACTCAAAAGTTATTTAAGGATGCGGCAGAGGATAACGCTAGAAAACAATTTAATGCTAAGAATGAACTTCAAGTCGATGAGTTTTTTGCTGAACTAGAAGCACAAGTTGAAACTGCAAATAAAAATCGTGTATCAGCTATGAACCAATTTAATGCTGGAGAAGCAAATTCTCAAAATCAATTTAACGCTACCGTAAAAGATGCACGAGATAAATTTGATGCCAACATGCAGTTTGCTGTGGATCAGTCTAATGTAAATTGGAGAAGGCAAGTTAATACAGCAAACACAGCTACTCAAAATGAGTCTAACAGAATTAATGTGCAAAATCTGTACAATGCAAGTCAAAATTCATTAAATAATTTGTGGCAGAAATACAGGGATAACGCCTCTTGGAATTTTCAAAAAGGTGAATCACTATTACAAAGACAACATGAAGTTGGCATAATGGCTATGGAGTTTGCTAACTCTAAAGAACTATACACCCAAGAACAAAAAGATAATTTTGCATCTGGGGTAGGCAATTGGATTGCACAATGGATGAACAATAGCAAATAGTAAAGGTTAAGTAATATGTTTGATTTATTAAAGACAGCAGCACTTTGGATTGCTGATTACGCTATGGATGACGATGATGACTACAACATAGGTAAAAAAGGTGAGTTTGATACATCAAAGAAATCGTCAAAGAGTTCATCATTTCTTGATTTTGACTTTTTAAAAAGTGGTGCTAAAGCCTATGTGGACATGAGTAAGGATAGTAAGAAAGCTCCATTTCAGCCTGCCACTCGCCCTAAACCTCGCTCCATAAGTCAACTAACTAGAGGTAACCCATCAGAAAATTACAGACCCCCTAACGCAACACAAGTGGGCTATTTTAATGTAGATATGAGATCAGCCATGAGGGCATTAGCAAATCCTGCTAACAGACAAGTGGCTTCAATGATACCTTACCGAGCTACACAAGCAAAAGCATTAACAAAACCTACAATAGCAGTTGGGTCTACCGATTTAAAAAAAAATAGGAACGCAATAACATGATTGAAAATCCACAACCAGAAGTAGGTAGTATAGCAGCAATCGACCAGTTTGCCGCAGCTCCTCCGGGTCATTCTTTAACAGAGGATAATTCTAAGTGGGCATGGGGTAAGCCCCCGTCAATAGTTGACCCAGAGCAAGCTTTAGAACAAGCTATCAATTCTTTAAAGGATGGAAAAACTCAACTTGAAATGGTTAAACTACTTATGGTCGGTGCGTCAGTAGAAATGTTAGTAGAAGGGTACTTGTTTCAAGCCTTTCAAGAAGGTAAATTTCCACCTGATGTGGGACTACTTATCAAAGCCCCATTATCTTTTTACATAGCAAGTATAGCCGAAGATGGAAACATACCTTACAGGTTTTTTGAAAACGCAGATGCTCTTGAGCAAGGTACTATGAGTGATGACACATTTATGCAAATGATGAAAGATAACAACCCTAAAATGTTTGATTATATAAGAGAGTCTGTGAACGAAGGCATTAGGGCTGGTAAAAATTTAAAGAAGCCAGACGAAAGTTTTATGGATTTAGATGAAGGAGATCAAGAATAATGTTGATGAGTTTAATAGGTGGTTTTCTTAACGCTGATGCTGAAAATATGAAAGAGACTAGATCGTATAAACAGAAACAACAAGAGAAAAAAGAATTGTTACAACAAGAGTTGAATAAAGAAAAAAGGGGTTGGAAACAAGAAATACTAAAAGCAAATTATACTAACTATAATACTAATTATAATAATATGCAAAAAGAGATAATGTCTGGTAACATATCCCCCGTAAAAGGGTTAGGCTTACTCAACCAAGCAAATCAACAGAGTATTTTGAAAAGTGGAAAACCTGTGTTTCCTTTAAACAGCCTTATAAAACCTATAAAAAAAGCCGAAGAGGGACACCAAACTATAGCTGGATTTAAAATGTATAGTTTGTTTGGTAAAGGCAAAAATAACACTTGGGAATCTGCCAGAGGAATGGTAGGAGATTTCAATAGAATAGGAAGTGATCCTAAGTTTTTAGAAAAATTTAATGTGGCTTCTGAAGAAGAAAAATCAAAATTAATACAATATTTTAAAGGTTCTCACGAAGCTTATACAAGCCAGTACGATAAATATACAAAAAAAACAAGTGCTGATTTAGGGGTTACTCAATCTTTTCCTAATCTAGAAGTACTAGAAGATGGCAGTAACACAGGATTTAATACAGTTAGAAATGCTATTTTAAATTTAGATTCTTCTAATAACTTAAATTTAGATCAACTAAATGATATTGCATTTAATAGTGTAACTAAAGCTTACAACAGAGAAGAAGAACTTAATGTTGCTTTTAGTATTACAAATGGGAATGAATATACTGGAACGTATATAAGTGGTATGAATGAGGAAGGAAAAGTTAACCTAGCTAAGCTATCTAAAAATTTAAAAGTGAAAAACACAATTAAAGCAGGGGTTGCCTTTCAAAAGTTTTTAGGTCCTATTCCTAACTACGGAACAAAAAAATTAATACCTGTATTCCAAGCATCAGTTCAATACGCTGGTATTAAAGGCATTGAAGGGTTAGACCCTGATGCAAATAATCTTTATAGTATGGAATCAAAAGATGCTGTAGAGATGTACAGGAAGATACATTTAAATCCAAATGTAAAAAACCAAAGAGAAGTTATATTAGCTTTAGCACCTTACATGAACGTATCAGGGCAAGCTACTGCAGGGACATCATCAACAGGTACAGGTGATGCACAAACTCAATACACAGCACAAGAGTACGCTGAAAGAACTAATGGGGGTATTAAATTTAAAGAGGTACTATCTCAGCACAACGATAGTAAAGTTGTTGTAAAGGGCATAGATGAAGTTGCCGAGTTAATAGCAACTAATAATAAGACAGGAGCTTACAATACTCTTGAAAAAAATATCATAGGAACATTAAGTTTAAAAGAAGGTTTCTTAGGAGACTTATTGACTGCAGATACTAAAATACTTGTAAACGGTTTAGATGCCACTTACCAGATGGGAGACGGAACAACAAAACAGGGTGTTACAAAAGCTTTTGTAGAAAAATACCAAAAAGGAATAACTAATGCACCAGACACTAATACTGCACGACTAGAAGCTTTGAGAATAACTTTAGCTTTTAAAATGGCTCGTGCTGCAGACCCTAGTGGAAGATTATCTAACCAAGATATTGAATTACAATTACAAAAACTTGGTGGGGGGTTTACCACTCCTGCACAAGCCTTATCTAAATTAGCAGTTGTTAGAGACGAGTTTCAAGCACAAGTGGATTCCACTGAAGTATATGCACAATATGGACAAAGTAAAGGGACTCTTACTACCAGCCAAATGAAACAGTTTGATGCTGCAATTGTAGCACAACACATAAGAAAAGTAGCTAAAGGCTATAAGGGCGAAGGACAGCTACAATCTGAACAAAGTACACTTGAAATAGACCCAGCTAATATGATTGCATCTCAAGGTTTTAAGACGGGAGTATTTCATGTCAGAGGTAAAATAGGTTACTTTATAAAAGATAACGCTAATAAGTTTACGCCAATTGCAAAAGATAAATTAGAATCACACAGAGAATAGGGAATATACATGGCTGAGTCAGATGTACTAGAAAAACCTGTAGTTAAAGAAGACGAAGATAAAAAACAACCACCCGTTGTTAAGCCTGTTGTGTCTACAAATGATAAGACTGTTGAGAAAGAAGAAGACAATAGCGTTGTAGAAACTATCAAAGAAGGTGCAAGTAAAGTAGGAAAAGCAATAGATACTGGTCTTACTAAACTTGGTGAGTCTGTTAGGTATATGGAAGATGTACAAAACCTCACAGCACTTGCCCCTATATTTGGAGTTGAAATTGCACAAACACAGATTCCCGGAGGTATTGCACAAAAAGAAACCACAATCAGTCCTGATGCACAAGCACAAATTACTGAGAAAGAAAACGTAGATTCTCTTAGCCTTGAAGAGTTTAAAGCTGGTGTAAGAGATGGTACAATCACAAGCTATGCAGGAGAATACTTTCAACCTGACTATGCTGACGGAACTGATATAGTTGACTTCTACAATGTAAATATTGCAGGTAAGCAAGAAGAGGTAACAACTTCTTCGGGTGAAAAAATAACAGGATCAACGGAATCCTCAAGTCCGTATTCTATAATTAATACAGAGGGTAAAAGAGAATTTACTCCTACCACTAAAAATGTAGAAGAAATGACAAAGCAAGAACTTGTGTTCTCTGCAAAAGGAAAGATTGCAGACTTAGTACAAAATCAAATAAGTGAACGTGCAGGGTTTCAAAACGTAGACAAGTTAGGCACAACTAGAATTGAAAATATACTTATTCAAAGGATATCTACAAATAAATTTGTTCCTGTTCTTAAAGATAGACTTAAAGAAATTGGTAGAGGTACAATACTAGAAGGTTCAGTATTCTTAGGAGCTTATTTAGACCCTACAAGTGACGGTAATATTTTTACTGATGTACTACCTTTGATGAGTCAAGGGGCTACTTTATCAGAAGCTTTTGCTATGACCGAAAAAGACAGGCAAAAAAAGATAAATGAAATTCGTACTGACATGGGTAAGTTTGGAATAAGGCAACTATCTGATAGCATCAATTCAATGGTAAGAGACACACTTAAAGAACAGCTAGACAACGAAGAAATATCACCTGAGCGTTTTAAACAACTAACAGAAAGAACCACAGAAGATGGTGTAACTTTACCTTTAAGTTATGTCACTGAAGAGACTGCCCAAGACATGTTAGAAGTTGCTTTTAAATCTTTGAGTACACCTGAACAATTTTCTTTAATCAATATTGAAACTTTTGGTGGTATGTTAAGTGCAGGGGCTATGGCATCTGCTACAGCAAAGACAGCAGGTAAGTCAGCAATAAAAAATGTTAAAGACAGGATGAAAAAAAATCCAGAGTTAAAAAAGTTTGGGGTTGCTGGAGCCGCTTATCATCTTAAAACTACAGGAGCAATGAAAAACATAAATTTAGATGTTCTTAGAAGGGGTTTACATCAAGAAAAAAGTGACAGGTATTTTTCAAGACTTGATGATTCCATAGAAAACAATAGAACTAAATTATCTCAGATGGCACTGCAGGGTACAATAGGTAGCACTGAGTTTAATATTCTACGTAACCAAACAGAAAAACTTGTGACACGTAGGTTTAAAGAAAAGGTAATAAATGGTCTTGGAGTATTTGCTGGATCACCTATAATAAAAGCTAACATTAAAGAATCATTTCCTTTATCTATTGCCCAATACTATGGTGGTATGGCTTTTCAGGCAACAGGTATACCTTTTGTTGATGCAGAAGTTGATCAATTTGGGGGTGAAGCTCTTGGTGCATTGACTTACATTATGGGGGGTAGTTACGTTATAAAAGGTACAGGTTCATTTTTAGGTAGAGGAGTTAAAGGTGTACTTAACAGACCTATAGATGGAGCAGTCGGTAAAGGTCAAAGTTTTGGAAAGTTTTTAGAAACCAACAAAGTGACAACAGGGTTTTTAGATTTAATAAATAAAAAACTAGGAAGAACTTATGGGGGACCTTTTGGTACTAGTGATAAACCCCCTATTGGTGCAAGGGGTTTGTTTAGCAATCGTACTTTAGAAGAGTATGATGCTGCTTTAATTAAACAAAGAAGTTATGGGCTAACAAGGCAAGAAAGAAAAAACATAGACTACGTTCTTGAACTTGCAAGTGTTATGGATGATAAACATTTAGTGCGAACCTTAGATACAATAACAAACATATCAACTATGGAAGCTAAGTTTGTAAATTCTTTTTCCGTTGAATTTCAAGATGAAGCTAGAGAATTATATAGAACAGGATTTAGTACACAGAGTAGAATTAGTGGGCTAGAAGCGGCAGGAGCTTTAGCATCTAACAAACTTAATTTAAGAAAATTAGCCAACTCAAAAAACATAAATACAATCATGGACATCGAAGAAGAAAATAGAAAACTTGTTCGACAAAACATGTTAGCTATAAAAGGTCTTAAAGATAAGATGAGTAAGGGGGGTGTTAATCTAGAAACTAACACTGGTGCTACAGGGTTCTTAGATGCTATGGAAGAATCCCAAATTAAATTTATGCAACGTATAGATAACAATCAAATACGTATGTTAAATAGTATTAGAAAAGCAAAGCAGATATACTTTGATGACCCCACTATTAATATTCCAGATGAGATGCACGGAGATATTTCTGATATAGAAAATCGCATAATAGAATCTCTTAGCCCTAGCCAAAAAGAAATAATAGGCGAAGAGATTGTTGAAATAGGAAACCAAGCTGGGCTTGTTTACGAAAGAGCTATAGACGTAAACCAATCTTTAATAACACGAGCAGATAATCTAAGATCAATTCCTACATCCAGTGCAGAATATTTAAAAGGTGCTAGTCTTTTAGTAGAAGAGTTTGCAACTTCTAAACTAATAGGCAAAAGAAAATTTGCTGCAAGAGGGTTTAAAGATGTAAGTAAATTAGCCGAAAAAAATAAAAGGTTTATTAACATGACGAGTGCTGTTGATGCTATGGCTAAAATGAATACAGAAATGTCAGACATCAACAAACTATTTTCTGCAGAGGGGTTATTTTTCTCTGGTTCATTGGGTAGAAGAAGTAGATTGGTTATGTCTAGAATGGCTAAGCGAGCTATGGATAATATTCCTGATGAGGTAAGAGCAGACTTAGAAAGTCTGGCTAGCTTAAAACAAATAGAAGGTCCCGATGGTAAACTTACAATAAATCTTGATTATATAAATGAAGAACCTACTGCATTTGACATAGCTTTACATTATGCAAAAAAATATGAAGACGGAAATGTTCCAATGGCTGACAGAAAATTTACTCCTTTCTTGGCTACTCCGGGAGAATTAAACACAATGCACTCTGCTTTTGTTGAACATGCTTACAAGATAGGTAATGATACTTTGGCAGCACAGTACATATCTTACGGAGAAAAGCTAGACGGTTTAGTTAAAAACCAAGCTGGAGAATACTACAGTCAATACAAAGAAGCTAAACAAATGTACCAAAACGATTGGTTTGATAGAATAAGAGTTGGAGTCTTAAAGGATTTATTAAAATCAAAACGAGGACCCCAGAGAGCATCTACTAAGATTACGGAAGAGCGTGTTGCAAAATATGCTGGCGTAGAAGATATTACCTTAGATGACGAAGGGCTAGGTATATTAACAAATCAAACTGGTTTTAGGTTTGCTTGGGAAAACAAAGACCCGTTGACTGTTTTTAACCCTGTTGTAAACAACTTGGAGAAAGCTCTGAAGGGTGACGTAATAGCACAAGGGTCAGTAAAAAAAGCATTTGAAGATATAGCCTATAACTTTGGGGATAGAATAGCAGGTAAACCCGGATTTGATTTAACTACACCTGAAGGTAGCAGGAATTTTGAATTGTCATCAAAGATTGTGGCTACAGTTATAAGAGCTAAATTTGCTAGTAAAGTAGTAGGTGACATTGATAAACTTAATTTAAACGTTAGATCAAAAGCTGTGTTACAAAAAGAAACAGGAGGGTATGACTTTTCAGTATACCCTGATTTAGATATACTAAATGATAAGTTTAAATTTACTGTTAGAGAATTTGATAAAGATGGCAAGATAGTTGTCAGGGAAAAGAATGTATTGGATTTAGGTGACATTCTTCAAGAACAAAAAGATATTGTTACTATGATGAATAAATACCCCCCTCTGCAACAAAAATATAAACAGCTTGTAAAAGAGTTTGATGATCAAAAAGATATATTAACTAGAAAAGGTAAAACTGAAGATAAGATAGAACAGTTTATATTTAAACAAGTTGAAGACGTAAGTAGCATGAAAGGTGACCCAATCAGATTCTACGATGAGTATGTTACAAGAGGAACTCCTGACAAGTTACAAAAGTTAAAAGATAAGTTAATGAAAGAGTTAACAACAAGTGATGACGGAGTAACAGCAACTAATCCCAATGAAATAAAAGTGTTTGAAAAAAACATAAATAATGGCATAGCTAATCTTATAGCTAGAGGGTCTATGGAAAAAGCTGGAATCAAAAATGTAGGGGGGCTGTCTAACGAAAGAGATTTAGCTTTCATGGATATAGATGATTACATGGATCAAGGCGTTATGGGAAAATACAAACAAGATGAAACTATATCTCAAAAAATAACATCGGGGGTTGGTGTTACAAAGCCTGCTATCAATGGGGGTTTTGTAACTACAAAATTTGTACAGAGTCCTGCTGAGATGCTGGATGACTTTAGAGATGTAAATAAAAATGCTATATTCAGAGAGGTTATGGACACAGAGCATATGGACTACTACGAAAATATGCTAGAGTACATGTCTATGATGCAAAAAGGTGACTTTTCTCAAGTTAAGTTAGAAGGATTAACTAGGGGTATCTCAACAAACGAAGCGATAAGTCGTGCTTTTAACTTAGCAAGAGGTATGGTTAGCCCAACTTACGTGGCCGCAGAGTTTGCTGTCCGTATAGCTGAACAAGCAGGTATTAATCTGTTGGGCATGGTAGCACAAGATAAAGAAGTTGCAGGCATATTGGTGGATATATTTAAAGTAGGAGTTAAACCATCTGCTAGAGATATAGGTACTTTTTCTACTAAGTTAACAAGCTTTGTATTCTTGCAATTAAGTAGATTAGGCTTAAAGCCACCAGAGTTTATTCCTCAAAGCGAAGAGGAATTAGAAGAAGCAACAAAACAAATGAAACGTCAATTTATTAATAAGGGAGCTAACGAATAATGAAAACATATTACAACGGACCACGACAAGGTATGATGTATGGTGGTGGAGCAACAATGAGAAAGCCTATGAACATGGGTGGATTAGCTGATCAAAACAGAAAATCATCTGCAGGTCAAGCAGGCATGATGAATCCTACAGGTAACATGACAGAACAGAAGAAGTTCAGCATGGGTATGATGGCAGGTGGTATGGCTAAGAAAAAGCCTAGCATGGCTGGCTATGCTCTTGGTGGCAAGGCTTCCAGTAAAAAAAAAACTAAAGACTTCGGCTTACTAAGCGTAAAAGCTGGGGTGGATAATAATCCAGATGCTACTAAGGCTGATAGAATAGTTGGTGCTACGAAGAAGGTGTAGGCTTATCCCTTACCCTCGATATCTTACGACCCTTAAAGAATACTATCGTGTTGATAGTGGTGTTTATTGTTATGGCTACAACTAGCCACATCTCCCACCACTGTATCACAGATACCCACCTGACTTGTCCATTATCTCTTTAGCTTTGGACTCAAGAAACTTTATGAATTGGGTTACCTTTGTAGTTCCCTCGTACATTGGTAAC
>Ga0075443_10001187_pt1 | contig 10727 bp, 8 predicted proteins | sample CoawatmetaG00DNA_3_FD_71583 | JGI IMG/M metagenome (GOLD analysis project Ga0075443, IMG submission 71583) | Marine microbial communities from the West Antarctic Peninsula - Coastal water metaG006-DNA | ecosystem: Environmental > Aquatic > Marine > Coastal | place: Atlantic Ocean: West Antarctic... | reverse complement strand
CGTAGGAACTGGGGGAATAGGTGGAGCAGCATTCCCTGGGGCGATCATCTACGCAGGTGGTAACGGAGGCGACGGTTTTGTTTCTTATGCTGATCCCAACTCAGGTGGTATTGAAATAAACCTTACCCAGATTTTAAATAGGTTAGCTGTACTTGAAGGGCATCATTAGATGCCCCTCAAAATCACCTTACAATAATGGATAAACACAACATATAGTGTCTTAATGTACTTATAAACACAATATGTTGTATTTTTTGTAAATAAACCGTTAGAATATAAGGACTTACTGATTACAAAGTGCCTCGCCTTACATTGGCTTCTATAATAGAAAGTCATCTCTAATCACACAGGTATCTCTCCAAATGAATAACTCTGCTATTCAAGCTTCAGAGGTCGAAGCTAAGGGCTTAACAGACTGGGCTAACGAACCTTCTGTCACAGACCTTAAGCAAGATTTCACTGACGCGAAGAACGAGGCTGATACACATGTAGCGGATGTTAAGCGTTGGCTTGATAATCTACATGTACGGGGCAGCGCTAAAGTCAGCACCCCCGAAGGCAACTCAAAGCTACAACCTAAATTAATTCGTAAACAAGCTGAGTGGCGTTACTCCGCATTGTCTGAGCCATTCTTAAGCACCCCCGATGTGTTTAACGTATCACCAGTAACCCACGAAGATCGGGACGCTGCTCAACAGAATGAATTGGTTTTAAATAACCAGTTTAATACGAAGATTAATAAAACCCAGTTTATCGACGAGTACATTCGCACTGCAGTGGACGAAGGTACTGTTATCGTCAGAGTTGGATGGGACTATGAAGAACGTGAAGAAGTACGTTCTGAAACCATCTATGACTTCACCCCTGCGACCGATCCCTCGACCTTTGCCCAGTATCAACAACTGGCTTCCCTTGCTCAGAGCAACCCTGAGTCTTTCGCATCTCAAGTCCCTGAACACTTGCAAGAGGCATTACGCCTTTCAATGGAATCAGGACAGATGCTCGTTCCAGTAGAAGCAGGCACCAAAGAAGTCACGGAAATTGTGACAGTTCGGAACCTGCCTACGTTGGAAATATGTGATTACCAGAATGTTGTTATCGACCCTTCTTGTGGCGGTGACTTCACGAAAGCACGCTTTGCTGTGTACTCGTTTGAAACGTCATTAGACGAACTTAAACGGGATGGTAAGTACAACAACTTAGAGAAGATCAACATCACCACCTCAACGATTCTGGGCAACCCAGATCACGTTGCAAGTGACAATCACTCCTTTAACTTCAATGATGAGCCGCGTAAGAAATTCGTTGCTCATGAGTATTGGGGCTACTGGGATATTGACGGTGATGGTACTGTAAAACCAATCGTTGCTGCATGGGTGGGCGATGTATTGATCCGCATGGAAGAGAATCCATTCCCAGATCAAGCCCTACCCTTTGTAGTCGTCCCTTACCTTCCAGTCCGTAAAAGTTTACACGGACAACCTGATGGGGAATTACTGGAAGATAACCAGAAGATTATCGGTGCAGTTACTAGGGGTATGATTGATATCCTGGGTAAGAGCGCGAATGGTCAAACCGGTGTTCGTAAAGATGCACTGGATTTAACTAACAAGCGTCGCTTCGATAAAGGGCTGGATTATGAGTTCAACGCTACCGTTGACCCTCGCCAAGCCATCTTCATGCACACTTATCCAGAAATCCCTAACTCCGCACAAATCATGTTGCAGTTGCAAAATGCTGAGGCTGAGTCACTAACCGGAGTTAAAGCATTTAACAATGGTATCAGCGGGCAGGCATTGGGGGATACTGCTACAGGTATTCGAGGTGCGCTTGATGCAGCATCCAAACGTGAGCTAGGCATACTTCGTCGATTAGCAGACGGTATCATCCAGATTGGACGTAAGTTCATTGCGATGAATGCTGAGTTCCTATCTGAAGAAGAAGTCATTCGTATTACTAATGACGACTTTGTAACCGTCCGTCGTGATGATCTAGGTGGTAACTTTGACTTAAAGTTGTCGATCTCTACCGCAGAGGAAGACAACCAAAAGGCACAAGAGTTGGCGTTTATGCTACAGACAATGGGTAACTCAATGGATTCAGCAATGTCCCAGATGATCCTTTCTGACATTGCCCGTCTACGTAAGATGCCAGATCTTGCTAAGAAGATTGAAGACTATCAGCCACAACCTGATCCAATTGAACAGCAAAGAGCCCAGCTAGAACTTGCTAAGCTACAAGCTGAGATCCAGGAACTCCAGAGCCGTGCTCAAGAGAACCAGGCACAAGCGCAATTGGATATGGCTAAAGCAGGTGCTGAACAAGTGAAAGCCGGTAACGTACAGGCTGACACTGATATGAAGAACTTGGATTTTGTAGAACAAGAGTCCGGCGTTAAGCAAGAACGTGATTTACAAAAGCAAGGTGAGCAAGCGAAATCCAACGCCAAACTAGAAATGGTTAAGGCGTCCATCGCTCAGAACACACAAACAAACTAATCTCTCCCCTTATCACACCCCGCAAGGGGTGTATCTTTCCTACTTAACTCCCATTCGGGAGGACACGGAGTAATCATGTCTCAAACTATAGAAACCTTAGAAGTAAATATTAAAGCTGCACGTAAAACAGCAGCATTGGGTAAATCTCTTGACCGCCTATCACGCAACAACGACTTTAAGGCATTGATCCTTGAAGGGTACTTTGAGAAAGATGCCATTCGTTTAGTGACCTTAAAGGGTGACCCTAACATGCAGAGCGCTGAGAACCAGGCAGCTTTGATTAAGCAGATGGATGCTATTGGTGGCTTACGTCAGTACTTGTCTGGAGTACTTCAGTTGTCACGTATGGCAGAGAAAGCCTTAGTCCAAGACGAAGAAACCCGTGACGAAATCATGGCAGAAGAGGCTTAATCTATGAATGACGAGCTGCTGAACGATGATAACTTGCTGGAATTGTCAGATGAAGAGATTCTGGCAATGGACGCACCTGACTCTATGAGCAGCGCTGAAGTGGAGGGAGGCGAAGCCCCTGAAGCGGATAGTGGTGACAATGTAGAAGAAGCTGACACTGCTGAAACGAGTGACGAAGACACCACAGAAGAGCTTGAGTCTGAAACAGAAGAACCAGTCGATGAAGTACAACAGGATGTATTTGATACTGGTTCCACAAAAGAAACTGAAAAAGTAGCTCCACCTGAAAAGGAAGAGTCCTCAGAAGATGACACTGACGAGGAGAGCAGCACGTCTTCGGATTTTGATTACAAAAAAGAATACAACAGAGTTATGGCACCATTCAAAGCGAATGGTAAAGAACTGACAATTGACTCTGTAGATGAGGCAATTCAGCTAATGCAGATGGGCGCTAACTACGGCCAGAAGATGACTGCACTAAAACCAAACCTCAAACTACTGAAGATGTTGGAGAACAATAGCTTATTAACTGAAGCGAAGTTATCCTATCTCATAGATCTGGATAAGAAGAATCCAGACGCCATCAAACAACTCATCCAGGACAGTGGCATTGACCCACTGGATGTAGATACCTCTGATAACACCGACTACAGACCAAACACTTACACTGTACACGATAAAGAGATTGAGCTAGATGCGGTACTTGAAGAAATTCAGGACACTTCGACATACAGCAAAACTATCGACCTCGTAAGCAACAAGTGGGATGAAGCAAGTCGCAAAATCGTTGTAGATAATCCGCAAATCATAAAATTAATCAATGAGCATGTGTCTAATGGCATGTATGCACAAATTGATTCTACGATCACAAAAGAGCGGATGCTCGGTCGGTTGAATGGGCTTTCAGATATTGAAGCTTATCGGCAAATAGGTGACCAGATTAATGCGAGTGGCGGCTTTGCAAATGATGCACAGAAGCCTACCCCACAACCTAAATCTACTCCTAAGCCGAAAAAACAACCTGACCCGAAAATGGCAAGTCGTAAGAAGGCAGCAGCACCCACAAAGTCTGCACCTACTAAATCGAATCTTCCAGCCGACTTCAACCCACTCAATCTGAGTGATGAAGACTTTGAAAAACTCGTTTCTTCAAAATTTAGTTAAATTTATATTTATGTTTACTAGGAGTAAATAATGTCACAAGCATATAACGACCCGATTGGCGGAACTGCTTCCGAAATCGGCGGTCAAATCCGTACAGATTATCACGTTAAAAAAGCCCTGATTGAAACTGTTAAAGAACAGTATTTCTCTCAGTTAGCTGATGTTACTGCAATGCCTAAGAACTTTGGCAAGAGCATCAAGTTATACCACTACCTTCCTTTATTGGATGATCGCAACACAAACGACCAAGGCATCGATGCCGCTGGCGCTACAATCGCTGCTGGTAACCTCTACGGTTCTTCTAAAGACGTAGGCGCTATCGCTGGTAAGTTACCTGCTCTTACTGAGCATGGTGGTCGTGTTAACCGTGTTGGTTTCAAGCGTGTAGAATTAGAAGGTTCAATCGAGAAGTTCGGTTTCTTCGACGAGTACACTCAAGAGTCTTTGGACTTTGATACTGACGGCGAATTGATGATGCACGTTAACCGCGAAATGCTTCGTGGTGCTAACGAAATCACTGAAGACGCTCTTCAAGTAGACTTGTTAAACGGTGCAGGCACTGTACGTTACGCTGGCGAAGCCACTACTAACGGTACTGTATCTGAGACTTCTTTGGTTACTTACGCAGACTTGATGAAGTTAGCTATCGACTTGGACAACAACCGTACACCTAAGCACACTAAGGTGATTGCTGGTTCACGTATGGTAGACACCAAGACTATCGCTGCTGCTCGTGTTATGTACATTGGTTCTGAGTTGATCCCAACTCTACGCGCCATGACTGACTTACACGGCAACCCTGCCTTCGTTTCAGTTCAGCAGTATGCTGATGCTGGTAACGTATTAAACGGTGAGATTGGTTCTGTTGATCAGTTCCGCATCGTAGTTGTACCAGAGATGATGAAGTTCGCTGGTGCAGGCGCTGCTGATGTAAACAGTGTTGCTTACACTACTGGTAGTAACGTAGACGTATTCCCAATGCTATGTGTTGGTGACGGTTCTTTCACTACTGTTGGTTTCCAAACTGACGGCAAGACTGTGAAGTTCAAGATCACTCACAAGAAGCCTGGTGAAGCGACTGCTGATCGTACTGACCCATACGGCGAGACTGGCTTTATGTCAATCAAGTGGTACTACGGTTCTTTGATCCTACGTCCAGAGCGTATTGCTCTAATCAAGACTGCTGCTTCATTGTAGTCTGACTCTAAGCCCTGCCTTCTGGCGGGGCTTTCTTTTTCCTTCCTTCCCTAATTTGAGTACCCCACCATGACAGATGAAATAATCCAGGATGAGCTAAGTGTTTTAAAAGCACGCGCTGACCAAATGGGCATTAGTTATAGCAAAAACATTGGTGCAGAAAAATTACGTGTACGTATTGAAGATGCACTAAATGATACAGAACTTGTAGTCGAGGCTCCCAAGAAAGAAGCCAAAGAAACTGCAGGGCAACGCCGCAACCGCTTACGTAAAGAAGCTGGTGCACTGGTTCGAGTACGTGTTACTTGCATGAACCCCAACAAACGTGAGTGGCAAGGTGAAATCTTTACCGTCGCTAACGCAGTAGTCGGTACATTCAGAAACTATGTGCCCTTTAATATTGAAGATGGCTGGCATATTCCAGAGATCGTTTTCCAACAGGTTAAAGCCCGTAAGTGTCAGGTATTTAAAACAGTGAACGGCCCACGTGGTGAGAAGATCCGTAAAGGTACTTTGATCCCTGAGTTCTCTGTTGATGTATTACCTCCACTGACAGAAAAAGAGTTAGCAGATCTAGCTAAACGCCAAGCAATGGCTGGCGGTATTGAGGATTAATTATGGAAGTCGTTGATATCACATCAGGCTCACTCAACGGCACGGGAGTCTTTGATTCCTTGATGCGTGCCGTAAAGGTGCATCTGGATCAAGAGTACAGTAAGAATCGTTTCTCTGGTGAGGATTACTCCACACTGTATATGGGTGCGATGAATGCAGTACTCCAACAATCCATTCAATATGCGTTAACCAAAGAACAGTCTGATGGTCAGGCTGCACTCTTGGTGGCGCAAGCCTCCAAGACAGCTAAAGAAGAACTCTTGGTTACTCAGCAGCTACAGAACTTGGCTACTGAACAGCTGAACCTAGTGAAGCAAGGTGCTCAACTAGACAAGCAGAGTGCATTATTAGATGAACAGATCATTAAAGCTGTCGAAGATACTGCACTGGTTACCCAGCAGAAAGTTAACCTTGTCGCTGAGAAATCTAATACAACCTTAACTGGTTTAAAGATCTCTGCAGAAACTAGTTACCTTGGTGTACAACAGACTAAGACAAGCTCAGATAAGTTACTAACTGACCAGCAGAGAGCTAATCTAACACTGGATTCAGCGAATATCCCAATACAGGGTAATTTGGTGAATAAGCAGATTGATAAACTATCTGAGGATGTTCTGGCGTCTACCGCACAGCGTGCACAGTTAACCAAGCAAGGTCTATTGGTAGATTCACAAACCAGTAAAACTGAGCAAGAAAGACTGGCTGTTTTAGCAGGCGTTACTAAGATCAACAAAGAAGTTGAAGTACTTAACCAGCGCAAAGCGACTGAGAAAGCACAGACAGCCGATACCGTTGATGGCGTTGCCGTAACTGGTGTGCTGGGTAAACAGAAAAATCTATACCAGGCACAGACTGATGGGTTTGCCCGCGATGCGGAGCAGAAGCTGGCGAAAACCTTCTTAGATATCTGGTCAGTACAGCGTACAACAGACGAAGGCTTTACTGTGTCAGGAACTGGTTTGTCGAACACAGAGATTGGTGAAGTGGTGACCAAAGCCAAGCAAGGCATTGGTGTTGTTTAATCCTTTTTGGAAGGGATAGGGGGCGCAAGCCCCCTTTTTTAGGTTATGGGTTTATTTTCTAGTAAACGTAAAGTTGCAGTTGCCGCCACTTCCGTTCCCTTAATGGATCGTGAGGTTGATCTATTAGGTGAATCCCTTATACGATCTATCCTAAGGAAGAATGACATTTCCGCTGGGTTAGTTGAAGACATGGTGAACTCAGGTGGGCGTAACATTGTACGCGCCTACAACTACGCTAAGAGTGATTATCACTACGGGTTACCCAATGGCACCGCAGAGGTTATAAACTACAGTGAGAGCGCCTTAATAGCCGCTTTAGAGGCATCAACCGGTGACACAGTACTTGCGCTACTCGATGTCTTAAACGACAGCGGTAATCCAGGGATTGAAGCCAACTGGTATTTAGATACAGTACGAGATCGGTCTTTACTAACTGGCGAACTAGCCACCCTACCCCCTACTTTAATTTCTCAAATAAATTCCAGATGGAATACTTGGGTTAGTTCTTGTGATACTACCCTCACTTCATACAAGGGTGCTATCGAAGCGTCCTACCCCCAAACAACGACTTACATTGAAGAAGACTCTACGGATACTAACAACAACCCCTGTACAAAAAACGTACAGGATGTTGTCACAGTCACTGCAGAGTCTTTCTCCAATGGGAGTTACTCACATAAAACTCATGTCGATGACATTGATTATTTAGTGGATGGTACCGGTTATCCCACTGGGCACGAGTACACGTACACCACCCGTGAGCATTTCGCACTGGCTGGAGTAGTTTCTTATGAACTGAGTACCATACGCACTGTGACACCTGAATATGCTGATGGGACTCTAGGAGATCCCTACACTGAGTTTGTTCCTGATGAGCGTGTCAACGATAATTACCCATTCAGTGACGTTACTAGTCATTCCTCTACAGAAACTACATCTCTTACTGGTACTTATGACTTCAGAGCACTGAAGTACTACGTACAGTACACGTTAGCTGATGGTTCGGTAAAATCGTGGATGTATGACACCAACAGCAATACGTATCCTGACTTGGATTATACTGAAGCTGTTGGAGTGGAATCACCTTTCTACCCTGTTGTCCCGCTAAGGTACGATAACACCGACTACTGTCATGAAGACGAGTGGGACACAGTGCGTTACCTGACAAGTAAGAAACTGATGCGCATTATGGGCATAGACATACAAGCGTTAAGGGACGGTATTAACGAAAACCCTAACATTGACGATGTAGACCATGCGTACTTTATGTTTGGTGTGCAGCTCCAAGACGAAAGCCAATCTGCTAAACGGTACCTGGGTGCTTTTTTTGAGCACATGACTTCTTTACTACCTACTGGCGAACAAGGTCAATCCATCCGCATTACGGAAGGTGGATTAGACATGCGACTTTCTTGGGACAATGTGGATACCGTAATCCGTTCCGGGCGTATTGGTACCAAAGGCACAGCGAATTCGACTGTCAACGTCACCGCTAACCAGATGGTCTTGAGCGTGCAGTTTGACGAGGACAGTTACAAAGAAGTTACTGTTACTGGTTTGCGCCATACTAACTACATCTATGAAGGTAAGACGGTTGAAACCACCTTAGCTGATACATTAGAAGAAGGTGAGTTCAACTTCATCATCCCCTTACATGCAAGTGTAGTAGAGGGCTTACCTACCACAGTACGTAACGAGCTTTACTACGACGCTATGCAACTGGTGTTCTACAGTTACGAAGTGACCTATGTGGCCTGGTACAAGCAAGAATGGTTCCTTAACTTAATTAAGATAGTGGCAATTGTAATTACGATTGCTTCTCTAGGTACAATGGCAAATGCGGGATACGCCGCATTCACCGGTGCTGCAGCAGCGGGTGCAACCACGCTTGCTGCGTTAGGTGCTGCTGCACAAGTACTCATCACACAGATCCTTGAAGGGATGATTACATCATTTATATTCAAGTTAGCCGTAGCTCAGGTTGACCCTGACCTTGCGATGATTGTCGCTACCGTCTTGCTTGTGTACGGCGGATATAAGGGCTTTAAAGCAGGAGGTCTTATAGAGGGCTCCACCGCAGAAATGCTACTTAAGGTATCAGGTGGGATTAGTTATGGCGTGCAGCAGAATTTAGCACAAGCCACCTTAGATCTTAGAGGCGAAGTAGACGCTTTCTCAAAAGACGCCGATCAAAAGATGGATGCGTTGGACGAGATTAATAAAGAGTTTGCTTTAACAGGTATAATTGATCCAATGGAATTCATTATGTCTGAGCCTCTTATCAGCCTTAACGAAAGCCCTGAATCTTATTATTTCAGAACAGTTCATTCGGGTAATATCGGTGCAATGGCGTATGACGCTATCACTAAATACCACGACACAATGCTGGACTTACCCAAACCCCAACATACGTATATTTAGTGAGGAACACAATGCAAGACGATTCACAAAACCAAGGTACTCAGTCTAATCCTATTATGGATTTCATTAAGCAAATGACTGGCTGGGGCGGTAATCAAGATACTATGCCGCCTAATGCACTCCAACAACTTAACATGGTGCCTTATGCGCCGAAGGCACCCTCTTTTATGGATCAGCCGGGTATGCAAAGCACTATGGGTAGCTATGGTGCAAAAACAGGTTATCAGCCTACTTTCGGGGATAAAATGTTTGGTTACCAAGACGGTAACGTGCAGTACGGTGCAATGGCTCCTGGGTTATTACAAGGTGCAGGCAGCATTGCTCAATCTATTCTTGGTTGGGGTCAATTGGGTGAGGCTAAGAGACAGAATGCTTTCACACAAGATGCGTGGCAGAAGCAGTATGACAACCAAGCCACACTGACCAATGCTAGTCAGCGTGATCGACAGAGTGCACGCGTAGCCGCTGCCCCTGGTGCTTACCAGTCTGTTGGTGAGTATATGCAACAGAATAAGGTGGGTTAATATATGCCTATTACTTGGAAGAACATTACTGGGCCTGACTTTTCGAGTGGCAACGCTCTGATGAAAGCTGGTGCAGAGTCAATGACAGGTGGCTTGGATTCATTAGCTAAAGCTGCTCAAACTTATGGCACTCAGCAGCAAGATGAACGTATTGCCGTACGTGATAACAACACACAGCAGTTTCTTGATCAGATTGACCAGATGAAGAACATGGACAACTACAACAACCAAGCTGGTCAGTTTAGTCAGTCTGCGTTGTCGGGTCAGAATGTAGATGCCAGTAAAATAATGGGGGCTTACGGTCAGCAGAAGACAGATATTCGTAACTTGATAAAGAGTGACAATGCTTTTGATACCAGCCAGCAGGCTAACTCTGAGCGTCTTATTGGCATTAACGAAAAACCAATATTAACTGAGTACAACACTATGGTTGCAAATGGCGACCACGAGAGTGCACAGGCGTTTTATGAAACTAATAAGGACAAGGTACGTGATTGGTCTGCGACACTTAACTCAGGTGAGCAGGCACAACGTGATGACAAGGCACATACCGATGCCGAAACCCTCACAACGCAAACAGTAGACGCAGGTAACATCTACACAGACATGTTGCATGCTGAGGATACTGATGAAGGTAATATTGTTAACCGCTTACAAAAGGAGTATGACGAGGCAGGGATTCCACAAAGTATTGTCCAGAGTTTCATTGCACAAGCTAGGACTCAGTACAAAGAGGGCGTGGCGCTAACCGAAGTAGATAATCAAAAAATCGCCTCACTTGGAGCGGGTTTTGACCAACAAATTGCTGATGCTAAGGCACTGCACGCTGGGCAAGTGGCTGACAACTCAACTCGTTTGACTAACGACGAGTATGA
>Ga0075443_10001177_pt1 | contig 10790 bp, 9 predicted proteins | sample CoawatmetaG00DNA_3_FD_71583 | JGI IMG/M metagenome (GOLD analysis project Ga0075443, IMG submission 71583) | Marine microbial communities from the West Antarctic Peninsula - Coastal water metaG006-DNA | ecosystem: Environmental > Aquatic > Marine > Coastal | place: Atlantic Ocean: West Antarctic... | reverse complement strand
CTCGATACGCATTTGCACACGCAGCTTTGCATCAAGGTTCGACAGGGGTTCATCAAACAAGAACACCTGCGGATCACGCACAATGGCGCGCCCCATGGCAACCCGTTGGCGTTGACCGCCCGACAGCTCGTTGGGCTGACGATCCAAATAGGCGTCGATCTTGAGCATCTTGGCCGCGTCAGTGACCTTTTGGTCAATTTCGGCTTTGGGCATTTTGCGGTTTTGTAAACCGTAGGACATGTTGCCCCGCACGCTCATGTGCGGATACAGCGCATAGTTTTGGAACACCATCGCCACGTCCCGCTCGGACGGAGACACGTCGTTGATCACACGGTCACCGATAGAAATATCGCCGCCCGAAATGCCCTCAAGGCCCGCAACCATGCGCAGCAATGTCGATTTGCCACAGCCCGATGGACCAACAAAAACGATCATTTCGCCGCTTTTGATATCCATGTCGACGCCACGAATGGCCTCTGCACCGTTCGGATAGACCTTGCGGACGCCTTTTAGTTTTACACCAGACATTATTTCTCACTTTCGACGAGGCCCTTAACGAACCATTTTTGAAATACAAGCACGACCATAACAGGCGGAAGCGTCGCCAAGATTGTCAGTGCAAAGGCCTTTTGGAATTGCGGCAGCTCGCCGCCTTCGTTCAAGACCTGATAAATTTGCTTGATACCGATCACCAAGGTGTAATTTTCTTCCTTGGTGGTCATGATCAGCGGCCATAAATATTGGTTCCAGCCCACAACGAACATGATGATCAGGATCGCTGCGATCATGGTTTTCGAAAGCGGTACGAGGATATCCTTAAAGAACCCCCACGCGGTGGCACCATCCAAGCGCGCAGCTTCCAGCAACTCGTCCGGTACGGACTTAAAGAACTGCCGGAAAAAAAATGTGCCTGTGGCCGAAGCGATCAGCGGAATAATCAGCCCTGCTCTCGTGTCCAACATCCCCAAATCCGCAACCACTTTGTAGGACGGGATAATGCGGACTTCCAAGGGCAACAGCAGCGTCATAAAGATGACCCAGAACAGCGGCACCGCAAGGCGGAAACGGAAGTATACGATGGCATAGGCCGCCAGCATCGAGATAATTACCTTGCCGACGGCAAAGCCAATCCCAAGGATCAGGCTGTTTTTCAGCATCTCCATAGCGGTGACTTTTTTCATCACACCACCTGCAACGAAAAGCACCTCATTGTAGGTTTCGATAAAGTGGCCACCAGGCCAGAATTGCAATCCGTCGCGCAGAATTGTTTCTGCGGAATGAGTCGACGTTGCAAAGGCAACCCAGACCGGCAGCGTCATGAAGATCGCACCGCAGATCAAAATAACATGAGTTGAGATAGGTGTACGATTCATTAGTAATGCACCTTCTTTTCGATGAAGCGGAATTGGATCACCGTGAGGCCGAGAACCAGCAACATCAAAACAACCGATTGTGCCGATGAGCCGCCGATGTCTGCCCCGCGGAAGCCGTCTTGGAACACTTTGAAGACCAGCGTTGTCGTGGCCCCACCCGGTGCGCCTTGGGTTGTGGTGTCGATGATCCCGAAGGTATCAAAGAATGCGTAAGTGATATTGATGACCATCAGGAAGAAAGTTGTGGGCGCCAGCAGCGGGAATGTAATCGTCCAAAAACGGCGGAACGAGCTTTTGCAATCCAGCACAGCAGCTTCTTGTACGCCTTTAGGGATACCTTGTAGGCCTGACAGGAAGAAGATGAAATTCACGCTAACCTGTTTCCAGACCGAAATCAGGATCACCACAAAGCTGGCGTCATATGCGTCGAGTTTATGGTCAAAATCAAAGCCCAATGAATTCATGAACACATACATGTCACCAATCAACGGATTGAACATCAGGTTACCCATAAGGCCCGCAACTGGCGGCGCGATGGCGTAGGCCCACATCAGCATGGTTTTATAAGTACTTGCCCCACGTATCACTTCATTGGCTTTGACCGCCAAAAGCAGCGCCAAGCCAAGCGATAAGAAGGTCACGATGGTCGAGAATATAATCGTAAACCCGAACGCTTGCAGCCATGCGGCTGAGAATATCGTGTCGGAATAATTGCGAAACCAGACGAACTTCGAAGACAGGCCAAAGGCGTCCTCAAGTAGGAACGACTGGTAAACCGCCTGACCTGCCGGCCACAAAAAGAAAATCACAATGATGATAATCTGCGGTGCAATAAACAGGTAAGGGATTGGGCTGTGCTCGAATTGTACGCGCTTCATGGAATACGACTTTCATGGTCTTGAGACGGACATGGCATTAAAAGAAATCGGCCAGCGAGACATTCCCGCTGGCCGACCGTGATTTAGTTTACGCTGTCGTTAAAGCGTGCGAGCAATGCGTTGCTCTCTTTTTCCATCGCAGCAAAAGCTTCTTCAACTGTAGATGAGCCAGAGAAGATATTGTCGAACTGCTTGTACATAACTTCACGAATTTGCACGTAGAAACCAAGACGGTAACCCTTGGTCCACTCGCCGCCGCGGTCGTTCAACTGCGTGATGCCAATTTCGGCGTCTGGTGTTGTTTCATAATAACCATCGGCTTTTGCCAACTCATAAGCTGCGTTCGTGACTGGAACGTACCCAGTTTCTTTATGCCAGAAGTACTGGATTTCAGGGCTTGTCAGGTAGCCCATGAAATCTGCAACACCTGCGTTTTCTGCGTCAGGCTTACCTGCCATTGCGAACAAGGCAGCACCACCGATGAATGTGCCATAAGGCTCTTCTGTGATGGACTTCCAGTACGGCAATTCTGCTGCACCAAATTCAAACTCGGCAGAGGTTGCAAGACCACCGAATGAGCCGGATGAACCCATCCACATCGCTGTTTTCTTTTGAACAAATGCATCTTGGTTGTCACCCCAGCCACGACCGTAAAAGCCGTAGTAGCCTTCATCGAGCCATTCTTTGACCTTACCCCAATGCATTTTCATTTCATCATTGTTGTAAAGAATTTCGACGTCTGTGCTGTCGTACCCGTTGTTGCCCGTAGACAACTGGAGATTGTGACGCGAATGGAAGTTTTCCGCAAGAATCCAAGGGCTGTGGCTTTGTGCCAGCGCAATGTATCCGGCATCCTTGATCACAGGTGCCATTTCTTCGAACTCTTCCCACGTCGCTGGTGGTCCGTCAAAACCAGCCTCGGTTAGGATGTCCTTATTAAAATACAAAAGCGGTGTGGACGCATTGAACGGCATGCCAATCATATTGCCATCGCTGTCAGCGTAAAAGTTGCGCACGCCTTCAATGTAATCGGAGCTGTCGAAGTTCGTCATAAGATCCGCAATTGGAATCGCCGCACCCGGGGCGTTGATAATTGTCGCAGCACCGGCGTCAAAAATCTGGATGATGTTTGGCTGCTGATCGGCACGGAATGCCGCGATACCAGCTGTCATCGTGTCCTCGTAGCCGCCTTTGTACGTTGGCACCAAGTTGTAGGTATCTTGGCTGGCGTTATATTTTTCAGCGATTTCTTCAACGACTTCGCCCAAGCGACCACCCATGGCGTGCCAGAACTGGATGTCCGTTTGCGCCCATACCGGCATTGCTGTTGCTGAAAGCCCCGCAGCAATTACCGCGCTATAGATAGCTTTTTTCATAAGATTTCCTCTCAATTAATTCGGTTCCCAAAGAGCACATTGCCAAGGTATTTGTCAGAAATGCATTCCCTCCGGCCAAATCGAAGCACGTTAAGTTTCATAATTCAAGTGAAACTTATTTGTCAAAACATAATCTAAGATTATAGTTGACATGATTGCAGGTTATATTTTGATTGTAACAGTCAGACTACGGAACACGTCTTTTTGTTCTTTTTAACTTCAGGGATTGGCAGTCGGAAACTTTGCTGCCTGATTCTCACATCTTAGATGCGCAGGTCATCCAGGCTGTCTTTGAAGGCCTCCATGAAATCGAGCGCGATCATAGACGGCGTCTGGTGGATTGAGCGCACCAGCGAAAGTTGGTGGGGAATGCTGGGTGTGAACGGGCGGAAATCCAATCGACCCACGTATGTTCTGGCGTCTAATTCACTTACGATCGAAACGCCCACGCCCCGCGCAACCAGTTCGCAAGCGCTTGTAAACTGCCGCGATTCCACCGTCTGCTTGGGCGAGACCGCGTGCTTGCGGAACAATTCGCTCAGCGTTTGAAAGAAATGGCTGTCACGACGGGGATGAACCAACCGTTCGTTATCAAGGTGTTTGGGTGATATTTTATCAAGCTGAGCAAAACGGTGGCCCAGCGGAAAAATACAGACGGTACGAATATTCACCGTCGTGCTTTCAATCGTGGGGTGCCCGTCAAAGCCATCGGTGATGCCGCAGTCGTATTGCTCCCCGATGATCCATTCCAGAATACGCTCGGGCCGGTCAGGTTCAATTGTCATGGTGACGTCAGGTCGGTTCGCCAAAAAGTTTGCAACGACTTCGGGCAAATGACTTGTTGAAAACCCCTGCAGGCATGCAACCCGAATGTGTCCGGCGCGGCGGGCTGTCAGGTCCGTCGTGGTGTCCCGAATATGATCCATCAGTTCGATCATTCTGCTGATGTCCGGCAAAATGTAGCGCGTTTCTTGTGATGGAACCAGCAAGCCATCCTTGCGATCAAACAAAGAGAACCCGAACAATTCGGACAGGTCCGATATCACGCGGCTGACCGCGGGCTGCGAAATATCGAGACTTTGTGCGGCCCTTGTCATACTTCCATAATCAGCTACGGTTTTCAAAATTTCGAGCTGTCGTAACTTTGGTGCGTGTTGCATAATATGTATTTCCCCTTAACGCACTATAACTATTTGTTATATATTTATGCAATACTTTCTATTGTTTTATGTTTTATTCTTGCTACCCTGACTTTATTCGGCAAACAGTCCGGACGATTTTCAAGGGTGTGGAATGAAAAAAGTTTCAATCGGCGCAATTGCTAATCATTCAACGTATACCACAACAGGCCCTGTATCTTATGACTGTTATGCAAAGCCAACACAGCATCACTGTCTTCGGGCATCGCGGCGCACGAGGTATCTATCCCGAAAACACCATGGCAGGCTTTCGATATCTGCAAGATATTGATATCACCGCCGTGGAAATTGACGTGCAAAATTCTGCCGATCGGCTTAGCGTTCTGGCCCACGACGCGCGCCTTTGGATACCACAAGATAATGGCGCAATCCCTGTCCATCAACTGGTCCGGCACACCACTGCTGCGCAACTTGCAGACCTACAGGTCGGTATCCACCACGCCAAAGATGGGTATGCCGCCCTGTTTCCCGATCAGGCGTATTTACCGAACGAACGCATCCCGACCTTTGCGACCTTTTGTGAATGGGCCGCGCAGTTCCCGAAGCTGTTTGTGAATGTCGAAATTAAATCCGACGCGGCACAGCTAGACCTCTACGATCCCCCCTACGTTATAGTCGAGGATGTGGTGACGCTGCTGGAACAGCACAACCTGTCAGGCCGCACAGTCCTATCCAGTTTCGATTGGCGCGTGCTTTTTGCCTGCGCTGAAAGGGCCCCTGCCCTGACACGCGGCTACCTAACGCTGGAAGACACCCACGGCACATCAATGACCCCGAATATTATCGACGGGTCGCTTTGGATGGGCGGCGCAACGCGTGCCGATCATGGTGATTGCCTACTCAAAACCATTGCGGACCTTGGCGGAAAAATCTGGTGTCCATTTTACAAAGACTTGACCGTGGATGCGCTGGCAAAGGCGCAGGACTTGGGGTTGGTGGTGAATGTTTGGACCGTCAATACATTGGACGACATCAACCGCATGGCGGACATGGGTGTTAATGGCATTATCTCGGATTATCCCGCGCGCGTGCGCAACGTTTTGATGCAGCGCGGCATGGCATAGACTTTCAACTGGCTAATTGGTCTTGCGATTTTCATCGCGCAATCGCCGATTTTCTTTCTCATCAAAGGCTGAACACCGATGCTCCTCATGATCGAACTCGCCGGCGCAATCGGACTGCTGTTGTTCGGCCTGCGGCAAGTCCGCAACGGTATGATGCGGGCCTTTGGGACCACCCTGAAACGGTTGGCCAGCCACACTGATGGGCGTATCATCCCCACGTTCCTTGTAGGGCTGTTGGTCGCCGTGTTATTGCAAAGTAGCGCTGCGACGGCGATGATTTCCGCAACCTTCGCAGCCCAAGGCGCTATCAGTGCCGCCACCGCGTTTATCACCGTCTTGGGCGCTGATGTTGGCACCGCGATCGCCGCACTTATCGCGTCGCAAAAGATCACGGCAGTCTCACCTTTGTTGATCGCACTTGGGTATTTTGGTGGCCAATCAGCAGCCACCCCGAGTTCAATGGGCCTGTTCAAATTAACGCTGGGGCTCGGTCTGGTTCTGCTGGGACTGTCGTTGATTGGGGCCACGGCATTGCGGATCAGCCAACTGGAAGACTTCGCAACAATCCTGACCATCTTTGCAAAACAACCGTTTCTGGTTTTGATTCTTGGCGCGCTGATCTCGTATCTTGCGCACTCGAGCCTTGCGGTGATCTTGCTGACCGTTGGCCTTGCAAAGGTGGGCGTTCTTGATCTTCAGGCGAGCCTGTTCATGGTGCTTGGGGCAAACATTGGCAGTGGCGTATTGCCCGTTATCGCCCACTGGCAATCCAGCGCGGCCGCGCGCATCCCACTTGTGGCCAATCTGTACGTGCGCCTTGTCGGCGTTGCTATTGCAGCTACGATGATCTTAGTTGCATGGCCCCTGCCCGATTTTGGGTTTGGGATTGAAACACAGCCCCTTATACTTCACCTTATGCTGAACATCGGCGTTGCTTTGATTGGTATTCTTGGTGCGAAAATCTGGGTTCAGTTCGCAACCGCATCTGTCTCCGAGGACACGTCCAACACAGATGAGATACAGCCAAAACATCTGGATTTCGCGGCCTACAGAACGCCGTCCATCGCGCTTGCGAATGCCAAGCGCGAGGCCTTGCGCATGGCCGATATCGCTCAAACGATGGTGCGCAACATCGCCCCAATTCTGCAAACGGGCGATACGGACCTACAAACTACGACCAGCGATCTGGACGACGGGCTTGATACGCTGTTTGACGCCATCAAAATCTATATGGCCCAAACCATGCAACAAGAACTAAGCGTGCAAGAAAGCCAGCAAGCCCAGGATTTGTTGAGCTTCATCACGAACATGGAACACATCGGTGATATCGTGGATTGCGATCTTTTGGTGCTGGCCCGCAAAAAGGCATCCCGCCAAATCGATTTTTCCGCAGAAGGCATGAAAGAAATTAGCGATTTTCATGAAAGCGTCTGCCTGAACTTCGATCTGGCTGTGAACACCTTCCTGACCTACGATTCAGACCTCGCCAAACAGCTTTACGACGCCAAGGCCAACGTGCGCGAGATCGAGGCGGAATCTTTTGCGACCCACATTGATCGTATCGGGTCGGGCCAATCCGACAGCATCGATAGCAGCGATTTGCACTTGGATGTGTTGCACGGCCTACGCCGCATCAACGGCCATTTAACGACGACAGCCTACCTCGTGCTCAAGGCGTCGGGTGAGACACCGCGCACCAAATGGAAAAAGAAAAAGGAATAGGCGGGCACACTGTTTCATGCGCCACCGCAGCCAGCCCCCCACGCCTGAGGATGAAACTCTCAGGCGTGGGAGTATCCAGTAAGGGGTCACATAATCTGTTGAAACTTTTGCCTAGACGAACAAGCGTGCTGGCTCGCCTTGGTTGAGATACTCGGCCCTAGACTGCAACATGCAAAAACATTTCTAAAATCGGATATGGAAACTTATAATTAGATGGTTGCGATTAATTTGATTTTCGTCAATTGCAAACTTTGCGACTGACCCAATAGAAAAAGAAGATTGCTGCAGCATTACTAATCTCCACTTTCAGTCCCTGCATTTAAATAAGGATAATACGAAATGGAAGCTAATGAGTGATCCTAACAATCTGCAGGCCTTGCTTGATGAAGCTTGGCGCCACCTGACACGCGGTGTGGCCGACAGCCGTTCACCGGCGCGTTGCCCCACGTTTGCAACCGTCGCACCGGATGGAACACCCGAGGCGAGGACCGTGGCGCTGCGCGGTGCTTCCCGCTCCCAATCTGTCCTTGAGGTTCACACGGATATTGCAACGTCCAAAGTCGCCGCGCTGCAACACAATCCAAAAGCCGCATTTCACGTTTGGGTACCACGCGCAGATTTGCAAATTCGGATCACTGCAACCGTGGAAATCCAGACAGGGAGCGACGCCGAACAAAAATGGGATCGCGTACCCGAAGGTTCGCGGGTTTCTTATGGCACACGACCGACGCCGGGCACCGCCATTTTAGATGCATACGCTTACGAAAAGCCAAGCGACAGTGAACGCTTTGCCGTCTTGAGGTGCAATTTGTTGGAGATAGACCTCGTGCATCTTGGGGCACGCCATCGGCGCGCTGAATTTATTCGCGAAAACGAGTGGGCGGGTACATGGCTGGCGCCGTGACTGAAAGACCCTGACGGGCACTGCTTCATTGCGTTGCAGCATTGCTACATGAAGGGCGGAAACCGGACATTCGCTGCGCTCTGCACCAAGTTCCGCTAAGCAGGACTAAGCCAACCTTCAGATATTTCTCCCAAAAGCCGCAAGGCTCTCTTTTTCTGTACGATCAAAGATTGATACTCCGTCTGAACGCGAGGCCAATTCGCGTGATGGTTGCTTAATCTCTTCTGTTACCCTTCAACTGCTGTCTTAAGGTTATCTCGTCCTGCAATCCCCAGAATTCTGAAATCTTATTGTTCTTGATCCGGTAAATGCTAATTATCTTAAACTCGACAAGATTTCCTGTGGCGGGTATCCCAAACCATTCGCCGGAATGAGTGCCCGTGAGCGTCTTGTAGGCTACAACCTTGTCACCTTCTGCTATTAAATCGTCGAAAGCGGAGTTTGAGGCTGCTGTGGGTTGGATTGGGGAGTTTCTGTTGGCAGGCGTTTGGGTGGCTGATGGTAAGGGCCAAGGCGTACTGCAGCCTTTTTTGCGCGGGATTTGTTCTCAAAGGCGGGAATCTCTCTTAGGATATATTATAGGAGATCCCGCCTTTGAGAGCCCAAAAAAGGTTAGCAAATGGCGAAAAGACCAAATCAACGATAACCCTGAGATAGCTAGGTTGGTGTCGCTCATCGACAGCAAGCTGCAGAGTAACGCAGATTCTGTTGACCTGCTCTACGCCCCCTTCCCTCTTGGAGGATTTAAAAAGGTCAGAGCCAAGGTCCGTGGATCTCGGTGCTATGCTAATTTATTTGTTCGGACACTGGAGGATGAAACACCTGCTCAGGCCCTAGAGCGTTTGTTTGGAAAAGAGTTCAGGGAGATAGAGGTGAAGCCGGAATAAAACTAAAACTCACCAAATTCATCATACCAACATTATAGGCCCGTGGTCCACGGACCGCGGCCCAAGCTTAGTGGGTACCACCTTGCGGCATCCCTGCTCGCCCAAAAGAAAGGCCGCAGTAACCCCCAAGGCGATCGGTCCAATGCCAATGGTCTACTATCGTCGTCTCAGAGCTTCCAATCTTTGCGCCAGTCCTTGGACAGATGACCGTGGTCCACGAACCAAGCCTCCAGCTCCTTCAGTTCGCCGCGCATCTGACGCCCCTCCTCTGCAAAGCGCCGTGCTTCTGCCCGCTTCTCTTTGGTGTAGAGCCCGTGTTTGGTTCTAGCCTCTGTGAGTCGCGCAAGGCCGTCCTTGGTCCTCGGACCGGTGCTCGCGCCTCCATGGAGCTTACAGCGGCCCACAGGGAGTCTAGCGGGGCGCTGGCATGGCGTACCCCTGCGCGTTCGGGCCTCGCACCTCTGACCTTGCCAGTCTGGGCCGTAGAGCCAAGGTTTGGGGTTGGCCTTCATTGTGCTCAACTATCATCGGTTTATGGGGTTTTATTATAACCCATATTGGATGGCTTTGCTAGGTATGCGTGACTTGGTTCACGGACCGCGGACCGAGTAAAACCAAACCGAGCTAACTGAGTTCAGGTAACAATCTTAAGTGGGTCGAAGGTGCGTGGTCCTATGCCCTCGGCCCTTGGCTCCGTGTCTCTATGTCTCGGCGTTAGATATTGGGCTAAAACGGTCATTCATTCAAATTGCAGGGAAAGGCTGCTTTGAGCCTATTCTGTTGAAAAACTCGCGGTTATTTCTGTGGTGGCTGGTATTTGAATTTGTGTAAGTAGCTTCCTTACGCTGCTTTTGTGATTGGACTGCCTTGTGGAGCCAGTTTTGCTAGCTTTTTGAAGTTCTGGGCGGTTGCAGCGAGGATAAATTCGTCATGTGCACCACATGGTCCGCGCAGCCTGAGCCGTCCTAGGCCATGAATGCGTTTGAGATGTGCGAAAGACATCTCAACCTTTTTTCGTAATTTGCACGAGATGCTGTATTGCTTGGTTTGCGCCAGGACGCGGGCAACATCGCGGGACGTTTCGTAGATTGATCTTGTCACTTTTCGCTGGGGCTCATTCGGGCAACAACGTGTTTTCATCAGACAAACATCGCAGTCGGTCTTGCGGGCACGATAACGCATCGTCTCACCTTTGTTCGCACCCGATCGTGGCGTTTTGTACGCGCGCCGAAACTGTTTGAGTTCGTTACCGTTCGGGCAAATATATAGTGTCCGTCGTCAGGGTTTTTGGAACCAATGGGTGCTTAAACTAAGAGAGAGTTCGGCTCATCTGGTTGATTGCATTATGCGGCGCGTTGTCTGTGATGCAAGCGGCGCGTTTCGAGTG
>Ga0075443_10001174_pt1 | contig 10800 bp, 11 predicted proteins | sample CoawatmetaG00DNA_3_FD_71583 | JGI IMG/M metagenome (GOLD analysis project Ga0075443, IMG submission 71583) | Marine microbial communities from the West Antarctic Peninsula - Coastal water metaG006-DNA | ecosystem: Environmental > Aquatic > Marine > Coastal | place: Atlantic Ocean: West... | reverse complement strand
ATAATTGTTTTCATTAATAATAACACTGCGGAATCCATAACATGACTCAAAGTAATACGTCAGCAGTAGACTACAACTTCGATGTTGTACGTCAATTTACTGTAATGACTGTAATCTGGGGGATCGTTGGTACATCTGTAGGTGTACTTATCGCGGCTCAATTAATTTGGCCTGCGTTAAACTTTGATACACCTTGGTTAACCTACTCTCGTCTTCGCCCACTTCACACCAATGCAGTAATTTTTGCCTTTGGTACAAGTGCTTTATTTGCTACTTCATACTATGTAGTACAGCGAACCTGTCAAGCCCGATTATTCGGTGGCAAATTAGCTGCATTCACTTTTTGGGGATGGCAAGCAGTTATTGTCGCTGCGGCAATATCTTTACCTTTAGGCTTTACCTCTTCAAAAGAATACGCTGAATTAGAATGGCCAATCGATATATTGATTACCATTGTCTGGGTTTGTTATGCGATAGTGTTCTTTGGCACAATAGTGAAACGAAAAACTTCGCATATTTATGTTGCTAACTGGTTCTTTGGTGGCTTCATCCTAACAGTAGCTGTATTGCATCTTGTGAATTCAATGGTTATTCCAGTTTCTGCAATGAAATCATATTCAATATATCCTGGTGCTATTGATGCGATGATTCAGTGGTGGTACGGACATAATGCCGTTGGTTTCCTTTTAACCGCTGGTTTCTTAGGAATGATGTACTATTTTGTACCTAAGCAAGCTGAACGTCCTGTTTATTCTTACCGTTTATCAATTGTTCACTTTTGGGCTCTTGTTTCTTTATACATTTGGGCTGGTCCTCATCACTTACATTACACTGCACTACCTGATTGGGCTCAATCTGTTGGTATGGTAATGTCTATCGTATTATTCCTTCCTTCATGGGGTGGTATGATTAACGGTATTATGACGCTTTCAGGCGCATGGCATAAGCTTCGTAATGATCCTATTCTACGTTTCCTAATTGTTTCTTTGTCTTTCTATGGTATGTCTACCTTTGAAGGTCCAATGATGGCGATTAAATCGGTTAATGCATTATCTCATTATACTGATTGGACTGTTGGTCATGTTCATTCTGGTGCGCTAGGTTGGGTTGCAATGGTTTCAATTGGTGCTATGTATCATTTAATTCCAATATTGTTTAACCAAGGTCGCATGTATAGCATTCGCTTGATTAACATTCACTTCTGGATTCATACAACAGGTATCGTGCTTTATATCGTTGCCATGTGGATTTCGGGTGTAATGCAGGGGTTAATGTGGAGAGCTGTAAATACAGACGGAACATTAACTTATAGCTTTGTAGAGAGTTTGACCGCTTCTTACCCATTCTATTTCATTCGTTTCTTAGGTGGTGTGTTAGTTGTATCAGGCTTTTTATTAATGGCTTACAACATGTTTAAAACAATTGGCGCTAAAGACGGAAGTCTTATAGCAGCTGAAGAAGCCTAAGGAGATCGACATGAAAAATATACATGAAAAAGTCGAAAAGAATATAGGCTTGTTTGCAATCTTTACTATTTTAGCCATTAGTATTGGTGGCTTAGTAGAAATTACACCGTTGTTTTTCCAAAAAGCGACAACAACACCTGTTGATAATTTGAAGCCTTATACTGCCCTACAAATGGAAGGTCGTGACATATACATTCGTGAAGGTTGTAATAATTGTCATAGCCAAATGATCCGCCCATTTAGAGCCGAAACTGAACGTTACGGTCATTATAGTGTTGCCGGTGAACAAGTTTGGGAACATCCATTTTTATGGGGTTCTAAGCGTACTGGTCCAGATTTGGCACGTGTTGGTAATCGTTATAGTGATGATTGGCATATAGCACATTTAATTGACCCTCGTTCAGTTGTACCTGAGTCAAATATGCCTTCGTTTAAGTGGTTAGCTGAAAATACGCTTGACGGTGAAATCACAGGTAAAAAACTTGAAACTTTTAACTGGTTAACGCGTAATCGCAGCCATAAAGACGAAAATGGTAATGCCATTCCGCTTTATACTCAGGCTGAGATTGATGGTGCAGGTGATGCAGTTAAAGGTAGAACTGAAATGGATGCCCTGGTTGCTTATTTGCAATCACTTGGGCATGCATTGAAGTAATTACCTGATGGATTACGGAACACTTAGAGGGCTAGTTGCCCTCCTTATACTGGCGTTATTTGTCATCATTGTAGTTTGGTCATATTCAAAAAAACGGAAAGCTTCATTTGATGAAGTAGCAAACTCTATTTTTGAAGATGACGAGTTAACAAAACAAAATAAGCAAAGCCATCTTGATAAAGATAGCAAGCAGGAGAGAAAATAATTATGTCTACCTTCTGGAACATATGGGTTTGGGTTCTTTCAATAGGCACACTAGTAGGTTGCTTTTTACTACTACGTATGTGCTTAAAGAACTTTGCGGGCGTTGAAGAAGGTGAGTCTATGGGACACACTTTCGACGGCATTGAAGAATTAAACAATCCATTACCTAAATGGTGGAGTACGTTCTTCTTACTTACCATCGTTTGGGCATTTGGCTATATTGCACTTTATGGTTTAGGTAACTGGACTGGTCTTTTAGGCTGGAAAAGTTCTAACCAAGGTATTTTAAACCTTGCTGAGTCTAAAGCTCAAACACTAGAATATTTGAAAAAAGATTCTGGCGTATTAGTTCAGTATGACCGTGAAATGGAACAAGCAGATGCTAAATATGGTCCGATTTTTGATGCTTACGCAGCGCGTAGTATTGAAGATTTAGCCACTGATACTGAAGCATTGAAAGTAGGTCAACGACTATACCTTCAAAACTGTTCACAATGTCATGGCTCTGATGCTCGTGGTACTACTGGCTTCCCTAACCTAACAGATAAAGACTGGTTATATGGTGGCACACCAGAGAAGATTAAAGAAACTCTGCTGTATGGCCGTAAAGCGGTTGGTATGATGCCTTGGGCTGCTGCTATTGGCGGTGAACAAGGAGTTAAAGAAGTTGCAGCTTATGTTATTAGCTTAAGCGGCCGCTCTGTAAATGCAGATCTAGCAAAAGCGGGCAAGGCTAAATTTGGACTTTGTGCTGGTTGTCATGGTCCTGATGGTCAAGGCAGTTTAGCGTTAGGTTTACCTATGGGTGCACCAAACTTATCTGATAACATTTGGTTATACGGCGGTTCACAACGTGCTATTGAAGAATCTATTCGCAATGGTCGTGCCGGTGTAATGCCAGCTTGGAAAGCTATTCTTGGTGAAGAAAAAGTACATGTAGTTAGTGCTTATATCTATTCTCTTTCTCAAGATTAAAACCAAGAAAAAAAATGTAAGTAATAATAACGAAATATTTATTTACAAATGATAAAATCAACCCTAGTTAACCTATTGTTAACTAGGGTTTTTTATTATCCAATTCCAACAAAGAAAACTAGCCCCAAATAGTGATAAACGCTATAATGAGCGCCAAATTTATACAATTTAAAACGTTTGAACTCTATGAAAACTTCTTGGTATCGTGAGCCTTGGGCTTGGTTCGTTTTTATTCTTCCTTGTACCGCCGTTGTAGCCGGTATTACAACGTACATCATCGCTAATACTAACCCTGATCCACTTGTTGTAGGCGATTATTATAAAACAGGTAAAGCTATTAACTTACAAGTAGCGAAAGTTAAAAAAGCGCAAAAATTAGGCATGCGATTCGCTTTGAAATTAGCAAACAATGAACTTGTGCTTAAGCCTACAGGTATTGAAAAATCATTCCCTTTGATCAACATTAGTTTCTTTCATCCAACACAAGAAGAAAAAGACTTTTTCTTAGCACTTACACCTGATGGAAATGGTTACTTCAGACACACTTTTGACCATGCTGTTTCAGGCAAATGGAAAATCACCTTAACGCCATTTGAGAATCATTGGAAAATTCAAGATACCATTAGCTTACCGCAAAATGATTATATTGATATCGTGCCAGATCCAATTAAAGCACAATAATTTAAATCTCTATTAACGCATAATTCGAAATTTATTTTCATGTCAAGCACATCATCTAATACCCAAAACTGTTTTCATTGCAATGAGAGTGTTCCCTTAGGCCTAGCGCTTTTTGTCACTATCGATAATAAGAAACAACCTATGTGTTGCATAGGTTGTCAAGCTGTTGCTCAAACCATCGTTGACAATAACCTAACTCAATATTATCAAGTAAGAACAGAGCCAGCCCAAAAAGGTGCTGATCTGATCCCTCCACAACTAAAGGCAGCTCAACAGCAAAAGAATAAATTGCTTGATGAAGAGGTGTTACAAAATGAGTTCATTTATCAAAATAAGGACTCTAAAGAAGCTATATTAACGGTAGAAGGTATCAGTTGTGCCGCTTGTGCTTGGTTAATTGAAATGCAACTAAGCAAACTTAATGGCATAGATAAAATCACCGTCAATGCGACGACTCAACGAGCCACAATTCAATGGCAAGATGACCAAGTAAAACTAAGTGAAATTCTTAATGCCATTGATCACATTGGTTATCAAGCCCTGCCCTTTAAAGCGAATGAACTAGAGCAACGTAATAAAGTTATCAGTAAAACATTTATTAAACGTTTAGGCATCAGTGGCATTTTAATGATGCAAATAATGATGATTGCTGTCGGTTTATATTTCGGTGCTTTTTCAGATATGGCTGAATACAACATAGTTTATCTGCGCTGGGTGAGCTTTATTCTAGCTATCCCTATTGTTACTTACGGTGCATTTCCTTTTTATATGGGTGCAATTACCGCGCTTAAATTAAAGCGTTTATCGATGGACGTTCCTGTTTCTATTGCCATTATTTTAGCATTTAGTGCTAGCGCATGGGCAACATTAACTCAGCAAGGAGAAGTGTATTTTGAGTCAGTTTCAATGTTCACCTTCTTACTACTTATTGGCAAATTTTTAGAATTTAGAGCGCGATCTCACGCCGCACAAGTATCAGCAAACTTATTAAAATTGATGCCAATGACGGCGATAAAAATAACTAGTTACGAGTCACCCAATGCTAGTGGTGATAAAATAAAAGAAGAATTAGTTGCGGCTAAGTTATTAGTAAAAAATGATTTAGTCCTAATAAAGCCTGGAGAAACTATTCCCGCTGATGGCATGATTATTAACGGTAACAGCCAAGTAAATGAAGCGATGTTATCTGGAGAGCAATTACCATTAAGTAAAAACATTGGTGACACTGTGTTTGCAGGCACAATTAATGGTGATGGAAACTTAACAGTAAAAGTTAACCAACCCAGTAGTCAATCATTTTTGAGCCAGCTTATTCGCTTAAGTGAACAGTCTCAAGCACATAAACCCAAATTAGCACGTTTTTCGGATCAAGTAGCCCAGTACTTTGTAGCAATCATTCTAATTACCGCGATAGGAACAGCCATTTATTGGCAGCAACATTTACCTGAAGAAGCATTTTGGATCACCTTATCCGTATTAGTAGCCACCTGCCCTTGTGCTCTATCTTTAGCGACCCCAACTGCATTAACATGTGCTACCACCCGTCTTAATAGTGATGGTATTATGATCAAGTCTTCTCATGTAATGGAAACAATACCTAAGATAAACACCTTTGCTTTTGATAAAACTGGCACCTTAACTACCGGTGATTTTGCCATTGATAAGGTAGATATATTAGTCACAGATACCGATTATAACAAAGCACATATATTAGCCCTTGCGGCCGCATTAGAATCTCATTCTGAACACCCTCTTGCTAAGCCTTTTAATCAGTATCGAGACTTCAAAATGAACACCACCGATGTCAAAGTGCATTCTGGTAAAGGTGTTAGTGGTTTAATCGACAATAAACAATTCCATATTGGTAAACCTAGTTGGCTCTTGGATAGCTTTACTGATACTCAAAAAAAGCAAGCGGAATTAATGAACGCTTCTTGTGTTTTAGTTTACCAAAATACGCTTATAGGGGCTTTTTATCTTGTTGATAAAATACGAGATGATGCCCAAGCATTACTTACTAAGCTCAATGAGAGTAATCAAACATTAATGTTATCAGGTGATAGTCAAAATGCTTGTGAAAAAGTTGCTAAATCATTATCAATATCTCATTGTTTTGGTGGTTTGAGTGCAACCGACAAAATGAATAAAATAAAAAACCTACAAAAAGAACAAGAAGCAACCATTGCTATGATAGGGGATGGTGTTAATGACTCGCCCGTATTTGGTGCTGCTCATGTGTCAATTGCAATGGGATGCGGAACAGATATAGCCAAAAGCGGCGCCGATGTTATTTTATTAAATAACCAACTGAGCAGTATTGGTACATTGCACTATATAGCGGTGAAAACGCGCCGTATTATTTTTCAAAATTATTTATGGGCTTTTGGCTATAATGGTATTGTATTACCACTCGCCGTCGCTGGATTTATTACCCCCTATATGGCTGTTATAGGGATGTCGGCAAGTTCAATTTTAGTGATTACCAATTCACTACGTCTATTAAAAAAATAAAGGCTAAAATTCATGAGCATTATTTATATTTTAATACCAATTGCAGTTTTACTTACCTCTATTGGTATTTATCTTTTTTTCTGGGCAGTAAAAACAGAGCAGTTTGATGATATTGAAAAACAAGGGATGAGCATCCTCTTTGATGAAGAAAAGACAGAAAAGACAGCAAGTAACAAGTCGCCTGATAATCGCGATGATTTAGCTAGTGACAATTCAGCTAGTGATAATAAATGAGTTTAGATTTTTTTTCCGCTTTCATCATCGGGTTACTTGGTTCAGGACATTGCATTGCCATGTGTGGCGGTATAACTACCATGTTGACTTCAGCACTCCCTAATAACAAATATGATAGTAATCAACAAATTCCCATTAATGAGCAACAAGGTAATCAAGACAAAAGTCAAAAACAATCAAGTAAATTTACCTTAGTTTTTTGCTACAACTTAGGACGCATAGCCTCTTATAGTTTTATTGGCGCTATTGTTGGTTTCACAGGCTCTATTGCGGCAAAAAACATAGGTTTACCACTGGCTGGATTAAGACTCTTTTCAGCCGTGTTTATCATATTGTTAGGTTTATACTTGGGCAAATGGTTAATGTGGCTCAATAAAGTTGAAGCGCTAGGAAAGAAATTATGGAAACATATTTCTCCTCTAGCAAGCCGAGCAATTCCAGTTAACACCCCATTAAAAGCACTTGGTCTTGGTGCGATTTGGGGTTGGTTACCCTGTGGTTTAGTTTATTCAACACTTACCTGGGCATTAGCAAGTAGCAGTATTATTAATGGCGCTAGCATAATGTTTTTCTTTGGCTTAGGCACATTACCCGCTCTATTGACCTTATCCATCGGTTTTGACAGTATAAAAAACATACTAGTCAACCCTACTTTACGAAAAATGATGGCATTAATGTTAATATGCTTCGGTATTTATAGTTTTATTGTTGCATATCAACAAATGTTCTAATACCATAGTCTAGTCCTTAAATTAGAGTAAACACATCTTTACTTCTGAAAATATCGAGTATTAAATGCCTAATAATAGTGGCCCCAACGCACAGCATATAAAATGTCAAAGTTGCAGTATTAGTGAACTTTGTTTACCTTTTACCCTTAATGATCAAGAACTAAATACACTTGATGATATTATTGATCGGAAACGACCTATTCATAAAGGTGATAAAATATATACTGATGGTCAACTACTACATTGTTTATTTGCTATCCGTTCAGGCACATTTAAAACCTTCACAGTAAATGAGCAAGGTGAAGAGCAAATTACCGGTTTTCATTTAGCAGGTGATTTATTAGGCTTTGATGCTATTGCCGATAGTGAGCACAAAAGTTTTGCTCAAGCTCTTGAAACATCAATGGTTTGTGAGATTCCTTATGATAGTTTAGATACCTTATCCAACACTATGCCTAAGCTTAAAAAACAAGTTTTACGTTTAATGAGTAATGAAATCAGAACAGATCAAGAAATGCTTACGTTACTTAATAGAAAAAATGCTGAGCAGCGTGTTGCTACGTTCTTAGTTAATTTAAGTGATCGATATCATGCTCGAGGTTTATCTTCGATAGAATTTCGTCTAACCATGACCCGTAGCGATATTGGCAACTATATTGGCCTTACTGTTGAAACCATTAGCCGTTTATTAAACCGTTTTCATAAAAATGGTTTAATCAAAGTTGATGGGAAATTGATTACTATTTTAGATATTGATCAGCTAATTGATTGTACCGCTAACTAATCCAACCCGTTATTATCCTCGGTAAGCTAACTTTATACTATTTATACCCGCTCAGACTTCCTGAAACGCGCATCTTCATGTGGAACGGGTATATTAAGTTAGTTACCTGAAAAATTAAAATAAATTGATTTAAAACAAGCATTAATTCCACGCTTTTGTTATAAATTAACTAAGCTTTATAAAGCTTAGTTAATTTCTTCAGAGTGAGGTTTATCATGGAAACTTATCAAAATATTTTGGTTGTTATCGACCCGACAACCAATGAACAGAAAGCCTTAAATAGAGCAATAGATTTAGCCTCTAAAATAAACCACAATAGTGCCAGTCAAACAAAAATTAGTGCATTCTTAAGCATTTTTGATTTCTCGTATGAAATGACCACAATTCTTTCTAGTGAAGAACGCGATGTTATGCGTCAATCGATGATCAAAGACAAAAAAATATGGCTACAAGACCTTATCAATGAGTTGAATACTGATATAGAAATAAATTGTCAAGTGGTATGGCACAACCGCCCATTTGAGTCCATCATCGAACAAGTGATAAAGCAAGATTATGATCTTGTGATTAAAGGGACTCATCAGCATGACAAATTTAAATCTGTTGTTTTTACGCCGACTGATTGGCATATTTTACGTAAATGCCCCTGCCCTGTATTACTGGTAAAAGAACATGAATGGCCTAGTAACGGTAACATTATCGCTGCTGTTAACGTAGGTAGTGATGAAGCTGAGCATCATTCACTCAATGCAAAAATTACAGAAGAGGCCAAACAGCTAGCACAATTAATTCAAGCTAATGTTCATCTAGTGAACTCGTTTCCTGGAACCCCCGTGAATATCGCCATTGAAATTCCTGAATTTAATTCAACTGAGTATAACGATACTATGCTTAAGCATCATGAGCAGGCTATGATTGCTCATGCTAACCAATTTGATATTAGCGTTGTTAATACACATGTCGAAGAAGGTCTTCCAGAAACGGTTATAGAGCAAGTTGCAGAAAAACTTGATGCTGAGTTGGTTATTCTGGGTACGATAGGCAGAACAGGTATTTCAGCTGCATTAATTGGCAACACAGCTGAGCATGTTATTGATCAATTAAATTGTGATGTACTCGCCTTAAAACCAGACGGCTACATTTCGCCATTAGCAGATTAAAACCAGTCAGTCACATGGTCTGTCACTTGGTTAACTAAGGGCTAAACATTGAATATGTTTAGCCCTTTTTGGTTTTCTAACTTTGTTCTCAAACTTTACTTGTAATTAACTCGTAAGCGGCTCATTGATAATAAAATCAAGTGCGCCTGTTATCGCAGCAACTTGCGCTACAATACAATTTTCATCATCAACTTTAGTGCTATCTGGATATACTTCTGTGGTCGTTACATAGGTAGCATCAGTTAATCCCATACAAAGACCCAGCTCTCTACCTGCATAATTGATAACACCAAACTGCTCAAGCGTTACACCAATAAGTTTATTGTTTTCATCAGCTGGGGCAATATGAGTAACGGCTTTAACAGCCTTAATAATAGCTTGTTGAAATTTTACTTGTGGGTTAACACTGTTACCAACTAAATAAAAACCGTCTGGAATATCCCAACTTTTTTGCTCTATAGCATCTCGAGCAGATATGGCTGGTCTAAAAACAGTGTTGTCGGTATCAGTAGTTTCATGCAAATCAATATGAACACTAATCTCAGTACCTAAATCAGTAATCTGGTCAGCAATAAATGCAATTAATAAAGAGGATTCTTGTGCAGGGCTATTAGCATAAAAAGAGCGATTGGGATCAATCGCTTTATTATTCCATCGATTAATAGTTTCGTAACCCCAAGGGCTTACACAAGGTACAACAATAATATTAAATAGTTCGCTGTAGCTAGTACCATTAATATCAGCTTCATTGTGTAAAAATCTTAAGGCTCCTTGTACGCCACTGGTTTCGTAACCGTGGACACCACCAGTAACTAGCACTGTTTTGCTATCTTTTTGCCAGTTTTTACTCTTGAGAGCAAACAATGGGTACTTTTGTTCATCAAGTGTTAAAGCACCATATTGATGTACAGTAAAGTGAGGTTTTAATAGGGTGATTTGACTAATGACTTCGTCTTGATAACTGCGTTTAATAGTTTGTTCATTAAACCATTGTTGCCTGTCATCATCGCCCCACTTTTTTCCTAAATTGCCAATTTTATCTGTCACTATTTAGAGTCTGCACGGCCCATAAATTTATGCTCACTGGTATTAACTTTAATTCTATCACCGGTAGAGATATGTTCTGGCACCTGAACAATTAAACCTGTTGAAAGGGTTGCAGGTTTAGTGCGAGCACTGGCTGACGCTCCTTTTATCGAAGGATCTGTTTCAGTAATAACTAAATCAACAGAAGCAGGAAGATCAACCGCTACTGGCACATCATCGACAATGATCACAGACAAACCCTGAGTATCTTCGTTAATAAATACCAACTCTTCACTGATACTTTCTTTATTCAAGTTGTATGGGGTGTAGTCTTCATTATCCATAAAGACATACTCATCACCATCGATATATG
>Ga0075443_10001170_pt1 | contig 10816 bp, 17 predicted proteins | sample CoawatmetaG00DNA_3_FD_71583 | JGI IMG/M metagenome (GOLD analysis project Ga0075443, IMG submission 71583) | Marine microbial communities from the West Antarctic Peninsula - Coastal water metaG006-DNA | ecosystem: Environmental > Aquatic > Marine > Coastal | place: Atlantic Ocean: West... | reverse complement strand
GTCTGTCCAATAACCTTTGTCAATCAACTCTTTCTTTACAGTCGATTGACTCCACTTTCTTGGAACTTTTCGATTACCTAAGATAATCTCTTCTACATTTGTCGTTCTTGTAGCCCAACCCTTTGTGATACCTAAACCAACTTGATTCTTATGTTGTTCAAATATCTTATAATATCTAGCCCATTTTCTGTAAGTCGTATAACATACATTCATCCATCTGGCAGCAGCCATATTAGACTTGGTATGTTTCTGAGCCTCCAATATCATATTCTTGGTTACGACTTTCCGTCTACCAGGTATATTTAGTGGACGATTAGCACTCATTATATTCTTTGAAATACCTTAGTTAATGGTTTAAAATTGTGAAGTGTTTGATTTTTTAAATTCATACCTTGAGTTTGATTTTCTTTTCTCCAGGGATTAGCTTCTTCTGGTCTATCAGTTTGCCAAAATAACTCACCTACTTCTAAATCACCAAATTTAAATTCTTCAAAGTCTATACTATTGACTCCAGCTGGATTGTATCTATCGTTTACTTGATTGTTAATAGCCATTATTGTACCTCTTCCCAAGTACCACTAAGTTCTACTATACCTGAAATAGCTTCAAACTCATCTTTTACATCACCAAATACTTTTTTAGCTTCAAGTTTATCAAACATTGAATCTAATGCATTTTTGATTATTTGTATTTGTTCAAATCCTTCTTTACTTATTTTAGACATTTATTTGTCCTCCTGTAACAGTTGTTTTTCTTGTTGTTTATCATACATATCTTTTGTATGTTTTGTTAAAAATTCTTCTACATTAACATTAAGTCTTTTCAATTCACTTAATGCTAAATCTTTTACAAATTGTTCTTGTTCTTTATCAAGAATTGTTGTCATTAATTTTGTTATATAACTACCTAATTTATTCATCTATTATTACCTTTATGCTATCTAACCATTGTGTTCCATAATTATCGTAATATCCAACCCAAATTGTGGCTGTTTGTCCAATATTTTCTTCCATTACACCCATCATTTGATAAGCATATCCATCATCACTTGAATAACTAGCACCATTTACTACTGGAATATTTTCACAATAATCCCAAGTACAACCATCAAATGATATATTTGTTGTCCACCCTAAATACTCCAACTCATAACCAACATAAGCTCTTAGTTTAGTGAATGTCTGTATATCTCCACCATTATAATCTAAATGGTAATAACCATTTTCATCTATTGGTAAGTCAGGTGCTTCTAATTCTAAATAACAATAATCACATACTGAATTTGGATTTTCACAACCCACAAACAATACACATAGTATTATATATATAAATATACGATTAATCATCTTTTTTAACATATTTCTTCTTTCTCCTTTTATTTTTAGCTTCTTTAAGAGTTTTTTGTTTTTTAACTCTTTTTTGTTTTTTTCTATCTTCTCTAACATCATCATAATTGATGTAATCTATTTTAGACATTATTTCTTTCTCCTATAATATACAACACTTTCTGCATGTAAGTCAAGCTTTTTCTTTTATTTATCATCAACTACAGCCCTACCTTTCAATTCTTTCCAATCTTGTTCTGGTCTTACATCTAAATTGGTATGCCAAGCAGCTATTAATACTTGAGGTGTCATATCCAATTCTAAACCCAATTGTATTAAAGCATTTATATCCTTTGGAAAACAACTACCACCAAATCCCATTTTACCATCAGGACCAGGAACAGCCCAATGTGATTTACCTAATCTTTCATCATATGTAGAATACTCTACAACTTTATCATAATCAATATCTAATCGAGAACAAATATTATACATTTCATTAGCAAATGATACCTTTGTAGCTAAGAATGTATTAGTCATATACTTAACCATCTCAGCTGTCTTTGAACCCGTTTTAACTATTGTAGCATCAGGAAACGCCAATGAATACACTTGTCTTAACTTTGTTGATGCTGGTCTTTGGCCACCAATTATAATTCTATTCTGATTCTTGAAGTCTTCAATGAAATTAGCTTCTGTCAGAAACTCTGGATTAAATATAACTGATATATACTTACATTCTTTATTTAATCTGTCTGTTGTTCCTGGTGGTATTGTAGATTTAATTGCAATTATCCTATTCGCATCTTGTCTTGTAATAGCTAAACCATTTAACTCGTGTACAACACTCTCAACTATACTTGTATCACAACTACCATCTTTCTTCATCGGTGTCGGAACACATACAAATATAATATCTGAAGTATCTATTAATTCTTCCATATCTCTACAATTACAATCACCATTTAAATCAAATGTGTTTGTTGTATAATGTTTTTCAAATACAGATTTTACTGCACTTCCCACATATCCTAATCCTACTATTCCTATTTTCATAATTGTTCCTTTAACCATTCGTTTAAATTAATTTTTGGATTCCATTTAAGTTTCTTTCTAGCTAATTCTGATTTACATAATGTATCTCTAGTCTCACCAGGAATAGAATCAATGTGAGTCCAAGCTGAGTTTGGAAACATACTCACCACTTCCTTTATACTATAATTTTTACCTCTACCTAATTCAAAAGTAGAGCCCCACTTACCTATATATACTACTCTCATCATAGCATCAACTATGTCATCTACATGTGTGAAATCTCTTCTCTGTTCCCCATCAGATGTAATTGTTAATGGTTTACCTTTTTTATATTGTTCTAAAAATATTGGTAGTACAGTTCTATAACCACCACTCATTGGCATATAATCACCATATACATTATAAAATCTACATATCGTTACATCTAATCCATATATAGTTTCATATAATTTACAAAGTTCTTCACCTTGCCATTTACTAAATGTATATGGATTCTTGTGAGTACCACCCCAAAATGAACTTGAACCAGCGTATATTACAGGAGTTTTAGTCTTACGGGCATATTCTAATACACTTTGTGTTCCACCCACATTAACATCACAAACCTCTTTTGGATTTTTAAATGATGGACCTATTCTTGGTAAAGCAGCTAAGTGAAATATAACATCAGGACACATATCTATATTGTCAAATTTATTTTCTGATACGTTACAATGTAAATAATCACAACCATCTTGTTCATTTTTTTGAAAACCCGTAGAGTAATTGTCAAGAGAAATTACATCGTGTTCATCATTTAATAATCTTTTAATTAGATTAGTTCCTACAAAACCTGCTCCACCAGTTACTAATACCTGCATTTAATTAATCCTTTCTCATATGTTCTTATGTGTTTTATATATATTTCAAATATATCTAATTCAAAACTACCAACTTCTAATTCATCATTAGCCAATATCTCTGATAATTGTTGAATATATTGAAAACTATTATCATTAAATTTACTACCATCAAACCTAATCTCTATGTCGTTTTGAATGTTATCATCAATTGAATATATTCTTTTATTTAAATCATATAAAGTGTTTGGTGATTCTTTGTCAATATAGTCTTGAGCGAATGTATCAACATATATTGTTGAACACCAGGGTTCTAATAACTCTAATAATTGTTCATTACAATTTTTGATAACAAATCCAATATCATATAATGGTAAAACTATTGGTAACATCAACTCATCGTGTTTTACATTAGTTCCCCATTTACGAATAAAGTTTCTTATATTTTTATGATTTGTATATTGCCATTCCTTAGAGTTTACCTCACCTGGTTTTCCACCACTAAATGAATTAAATCTACTACCTCTACTTGTCAAATGATAAACCATTCCATCCCAAGTTTGGATAAACTTACAACCATTTAAGTGAAATCTATTAAATATATCTGAATCTTCTCTACTTGTTGGTGAAAATAAAATATCGTGTCCACCAACTGCCCAAAAATCTTCTTTATATAAAGCCCACGGTGCGAATATCCCATTAGTTATTTTGTCATTATTTTTAAATTTATTTAAATCAATTAAAAATTGTTGTTCATCAAACTCCTCAGGTTCTATCCCATAATCAGCAACAATCTTTTCTGGACCAGGTGGATGTAATGATGGTTCTACTCTCGTAGCACAAACTATTGTACCTTTCTTTAAGTGTTTAAATATCGCTTCATCTAAACCTGGACAGGCATACATATCAGCGTGAAATATCATTATCACATCATTTGTTGAATAATCTTTAATCAATTTATCATATAACACAACTAAACCTTGTCTATCTGGTCCTTTATTCTGATGTATTTTAACTCCAACATCTGATTTACTAATCCCTTGTAACCATTCCCAAGTTCCATCTTCCGATGCATCATCAGCTATACATATTTCATGCATGTATCCAAGATTTTTTCTTATTGAATTGTAACACCATTTTAAGTATTTTAAATTGTTTCTACTTGGTATTATAAAACTAATTGGTTTCATTCCACTCTCCTATAAATTTATCTATGTTTGTAAAAAAATTACCCTTCCAATTATTAAATGTAGTCTCACTTGAGTGTTGTTTAAAATTAATTAAAGCTTTATCTGAACACTCTTTATAAAAATCTTTATCATCAACTAATTTTTTAGCAAGTTTTCTTGCAGTTTCTAAATCATCTTGGTCTATTGACAAATCAGGAAATATGTTTCTCTGTGTATCTGTATGATTATATCCAATACAAGGTATTCCCAAATAACCACAATTCATCATAAATGAACCAGCTGCATATGTCTGCATTAAATGGATACCATATTTAAATTCAGCTAACTTAAACATCCAATCTCTCCAACCCAAAAAAGGTAAATGAGTTAAGTCTGGTATGTCTTCTTCACCTTTTATTTTTCTACCCATACTTGGTGCATATAATGGAACTCTAAACTCTTGAGCTATAATATAAGAATCAAATCCACCATACCATCTACAAAAGTTTCCACCAATCATAGCTTTATCTTGTTTCTTTACATTCTCAATACCAACTAAAGTATCATCGACAATTAAATCAGGTAAATTAGTAACTGGTTTACCAGGAACAAATCCTTTGTAGTATGCAATGTCTGTTGTGTTTTCACAAAATATTAAATCCACATCCATCAACATATTATAGTGCCAAAATTGTTGTTCCAACGGCATGTCTTGATATACCCAAACAGGTCCTTCTTGAAAGAATAATATCTTCTTACCTATTCTTCTTGCTTGTTTAACTATATCTTTTTCAAACAAAGCTGTTCTAACCTCAGGTGTTTTTGGAATTTGTAATATTAAATAATCATATCCATCAGTTGGTGCATGTTCAAAGTTTAATATTGGGAAATGTTCTACTTCTAAATTAGACATCCAAGCCCACAATACACCAGCGTTTGCCGTTTGTTCTCTTGGAACTTTACCCGTATAACCACCTTCACTTAACCAAGCTAATTTCATAGAGATTTTCTCCAATTTATATATTTTTCTAAACCTTCAGCTAAATCAACTTTGGGTGTCCAACCAAATGATTTCATTTTATCTGAATTAGATATAAATCTTTTTACCTCACCTGGTCTAGCATCACCATATATAATCTCACCTTGTTTAAATTTACTCTCACCAATTGGATATGAAAAGTCGTGATTCTTTGGCTCTATCCACGGCCCCTCTATCTTGTCAACCATAACTTCAGCCAAGTGATGAACCTTAACATCAACACCTGTACCAATGTTTATAACTTCACCCGCTAATTCCTTACCTGATAACATCTTATCGATTATTATTTTATATGCAGATACTAAATCATCAATATAAATAAACTCTCTTGATTGAGTTCCATCACCATAAATTTTTATGTCTTTACCCTCCATTAAATTTGTAGTCCATATTGGGATAACCGCCCCACATTTACCATCTTTTTGACCAGGACCAAATACATTAAATGGTCTTATTATACAAACATTCATATCATATGTTGTGTAATAAGAATAAGCCATTCTATCAGCACCAGCTTTAGAAGCAGCGTATGGTGAACGAGGCATTAATGGTGATGTTTCTAATAAGTCATCATCTTGAAACCCATAAACTTCACAAGTCGATATGTGCATTACAGGAATATCAAATTGTCTAGCTACTTCCAAAACATTATTTGTTCCCATTACATTTGTCATAAAATATTTTGAAGGATTTTGAATTGAATCATCAACGTGTATTTTAGCTGCGGTATGTATAACTAAATCAACATCTTCCATAGCGTGCTTAACAGTATGAATATCATTTATAGTTCCCCACATTATTTTAGCTTTTTCTAATCCAAATCGGTTTACATTTATTTCATTCTTGTCCGAATGTAGATTTAATATCACTACATCATATCCATCTTTTAATAAACTTTTTGATAAATTAGAACCTTGAAATCCGGTACCACCTGTTATCAATATTTTCATTACACATTCTCCTCAAAGTATTTGTTAACCCAATAAACTACATAATCAATATCTTCATCTTTCATATTGTTGTGACAAGGTAATGAAATTAATTTTGTCCATTCCGATTCACATACAGGATATTCTCTATCTTGTTTTATAGGACCATATTTATACAATGGTTTGAAATGTACTGATGTATGTATTTTTTTATCAGCTAAATAATCAATCAGTTTATCTCTATGTTCATTTGGTACTCTTGCTACATAATATTGAACTGTTTCTGAATGTGGTGGTCTTTCAATCAATGTATTTAACTCTTTGTTGTATCTTGATTGTATATGTCTTCTAAATTTTAAATGTTCTGGTAATTTTTTCATTTGTTCTAAACCAATAGCTGCCATAATATCAATCATATAATATTTGTAACCAACTAAATCTACTTGATAATCCCAAGCGTAACCTGGTGTTTGACCTGAAGCTCTACTCCAAGTAGATGAAACTCCAAACCAAGTCAATTCTCTACATTTATCAGCTAATTGTTTATCATTTGTGGTTATCATTCCACCATCACCCATAGGCATAGTTTTTACAGCTTGAAAAGACCAAACAGCACAATCACCACCTAATCCAGCACCTGGTGTCCAACAACTATGAGCACAATCTGCAAGTATAAATCCACCAAACACTTTTCTTAGACCCTCATAATCAGCTAATACTCCGGCTTCATCTACAGCAATTAGTAATTCACTATTTGGTTTCTTATATTTCTCAACATCTTGTGGGTCAATACATAAATTATCTCTTGTTACATCAACTATATTGGATGTAAAACCATTCCAAAGTGGTATCATAGCAGTAGCTATGAATGATATTGCTGGATTAATAACATCAATACCTTTCCAACCCATAGCTTTCATAACTAAATCTTGTCCGTGTGAAGCACTTGTAACAGCGATAGCGTATTTATGCCCAACCATCTTTGCAAATTTTTCTTCAAACTCTGCAACTTTAGGACCTTTACCCCACCATCCACTTTCGATTACTTCACGAATAGCTTGTACTTCTTCTTCACCACCTTTTGGTTGTAATACAGGTAACATTTTCTCTCTTATATCCATTAATCCTCCTCTTTAAAACATTCAACCATTAGAACATTTTCATCATTAATTAAAATAAATCTACCATCCTTACAAGTGAATTTAGTAAACTTACCTGTTTCTATACTAACTGTGTCCACTCCATGAATAGTTTTTCTATAACCACCCTTAAAGTGAATTATCTGTGTAACATATTTACCTTCCTTTGTTACTGAAGAAAGTAAGTTAGTTTTTATATCTTCCCAATCTTTATCCATTTTTAATCTTCTTTCATATAAAATGTTTGTGTTTTTACATCTTTAACCATTATGTTTGTAACATTTGTAATTGGGTGGTCTGAAACCACATTACCTCTAGCACACTCATATATATACTCTGAATCTAAATAGGTACTACTTAAATATCCTATCTCGTCTTGTTCAAACACAACATTAAATTTATAGTTATTTAATTGTGGAAATTCATTTCCCCAACTACTCATACCTTTGTTACCTCTATAAACATAAGTTCCTTCATCATTTTTTCTTGGGTAATCATAAGCCTCTATTCTTGGTTCGAATCCACCTATCTTTTTTACACTACTATATTTCATACATACAAAACTTGGTCTAACAGTTTTAAGTGGAATAGCTCCCTTGTTAAAAAAATGTTTATTCTTATCCATTACATAGTCAAGTCTTGTTTTATTATCAAATTCTTCTTTTATACCAATTTCAATAACTTTATTTGGATTATATGATTGTTCACTATAATTCATACAATTTCCAATAACTTTATGAGTTTTTAATCCGTCAATACACAAATGTATAAAATCAAAACTTTTTAAAATTAAATCATCGTGTAAGAAAAAACATATGGTATCATCTTCTAAATCTAAATATTTAACCGCTTGTTGATAAGCTCCATACTCCTCACCACCATTAAAAAATAACTTATAGTTAAACTTTTCTTTTATCTCAGTTGTCGGTTCTCTGTGACATGACCAAAATACATCAATGGTATCTTTGTTTTGTTCTTTTAAATCATACAATCCATCTATCAAACTTTTTCTATTCATATGCCAACCACATATTATAAATTGTATTTTCATTACCAACTTACCTCCCAATCTTTAAATTCATCAGCTATACAATCTATCTTGTAATCTTTTCTACCACCATTTTTTTCTTGTATTATGTTTTTAGCAGTATTTCTGATACCATTCAGTCCGTGAGTTAATAATAAGTTTTCACCAGCGTTTATTCCATTTCTAGCTTCAGACTCATTGTGCCATATATGTAGATTCATCTGTGATAAAACAATGATTGCTCTTACATCTTTTCCACTTAATTGAACCTTCTCATCTTTTAATATAATATCTATGTCGTGAACAATATCGTTAATCTCTTGTCCATATTCTTCTTTGTGTTCTGTTATGAATACCTCTTTTAGTTGAATTATTGATAGTCTATCTATAAGTTCTGCTAATGTTGGTAAATACTTTCTTTTACTCATTTTTTCTCCAATATATTTGTTGTTGAATAATCACCTACTCTATCAAAAAATAGTAATCTTTCACACCATTTTTTACCTATGACTGTTTTATCTTTCCAATCTGAACCAATAACCATCACATGTGGTGTTTGCCATTTTACCATTCTTTCTAAATCTGCTGTACTTCTAAATGGTATAACCTTATCAATGTAAACTATTGAATTTAACATTTCCATTCTATCTTGTAAATTATTTATTGGTCTGTTTTTACCCTTATCTAATTTAACTTTTTCATCTGTATCAATACCTACTATAAACTCTCCATCTGCTCCAGCCATACGTTTACAAAACTTAAAGAGTTCTAAATGACCTCTATGTAAAATATCAAAACATCCGTTTGTCCATACTTTCATTATTGTGTATCACCTTTCATAACTCTATAACTATCTTCGTCAAAGTGTTGAGTAGATACTTCAAACACTACACCATCTGTTAGTGCTATCAACTGATGTGGTTGTCCAACTCTTTGTCTAACTACATCACCAACATATAAGTGTTGTTCTTTAATCTCAGCTGATTCTGTATCTATCCATCTGTAAATAAATTCACCCTCATTTACATACCAAGTCTCATCTTTAATTAAATGATAATGCATTGAAAACTTACAACCTTTTATAAACTTTAGAAGTTTACCACAATACATTTCATTGTTTTCTATGATGATTTCTTCACCCCAACCTTTAGGAACTTTACATCCTTCACATACTTTTGGTTTAATTTTGTGTCCCATTATATTTCCTCTATCCTTTTTGTTTTATCATCTATAAACAAATCCCAAGAAGGTTTCTTTTGTGTTTCTATTCTTGTATGTTTGCATCCCCACTCTTTTAATTGTTTTTTAGTTAAGTCACTCCAATCAACACCAGTGGCTCCACCACGAGCTGTCCAATAAACTATTTCATTTCCTTCATCATATAATTTATTTATTTTATCGATTTGTTCTTGTCTTGGTACAGCCAAGCTGTAATCTCTTGTATATCTTGTACCTGAATTTTCTCCCAAGGTACAGATTGTTTCATCTATGTCTACATATATTATCATATTGTTGCTACTCCGTGTTTTTGAACAACTATTGTTGCACATTCTTGTGCATAGTTAATTGCTGATTCAATGTTTCTCGTGTTCATATATTGATATGCAAAACCTGATAAAAATGTATCTCCGGCGCCTGAGTAATCTTTTACACCATCAACCTGTGGAACAGGAAATATTTTATCTTGATACTGACAACCATCAGGACCTCTGGTGATTATCAACTTATCATTAAGTTTATCTTCATCTATATATCTTTTAGTTTTTTCATATTCTTTTTCATTTATTTTAACAAAATCGACATTATACATCCACTCACCTAAAATTTTCTTTGTATCTAAAAAAACATTTGAATTATTATTTATTAAATATTCTATATCTTCTTCTAACAAAAATCCCTTACAATAATCTGAAATAATTAATCCATCAAAATGAAAATCTTCATAAGTATTTTTTTGTATTTTTAAAATAACATCATTTGAAACTTCATCTGTAAAATCATTTTCATCAACTCTCAATAACATAGCGTTAGTGTGTGCATCCACATATCTAATTTTTTTAATATTATTTGGATTCGTAACTATTTCAACTTTAGCACCCATCGTAATTAAGTTAGACATAACATTTTTAGCCATACCACCATTCTTAATTGTTTTGATTGGATTTAATATTGGAACAGGAGCTTCAGGACTTAATCTGTTACACTTACCATAGATATGCACATCTGTACAGCTATCACCTATGACTAAAAATCTAATCATTTATATCTCCTATACTTTTAAATTTAATTTGATTCTCACCCAATGAATATAAAT
>Ga0075443_10001163_pt1 | contig 10858 bp, 13 predicted proteins | sample CoawatmetaG00DNA_3_FD_71583 | JGI IMG/M metagenome (GOLD analysis project Ga0075443, IMG submission 71583) | Marine microbial communities from the West Antarctic Peninsula - Coastal water metaG006-DNA | ecosystem: Environmental > Aquatic > Marine > Coastal | place: Atlantic Ocean: West... | reverse complement strand
CCGTGACGCTTATGTGGTAAGGGAACCCATTAAGGATTACCTCTAACACTTCAGCGTTCACAATCGATACAGTTGCTGTCTCGTTGCTTAAATCGGAGTAAGAAAGGGTTACTTTCTCTCCGAAGCGAACGGATAGGGCTTGTACATGTGTCATGGTTAAGCCTCCGAGTATTGTTCAAATACCCAACCGCAGTCGCCGCAAGGACAATCTGCTGTATGTTCTGCACCTTCAATTTTAATAATCAGATATTTTTTATCCATTTTATTTCTCTCCTAGTGAAGAGTAGATTACTCTTCTTGCAGATACTCTTGGTATCTCTTGGTTTGTTCTTCGAAAAGTTCGTTTAACGACCTTTCTGCATTGGCAATACGGGTCGCTAAGCGTTTTTCGCGCTCATCCCATTTATCGCGTTTCTTCTTCGCGCTAGCGTAGAAGTAACTTGTTGGGTGCGGCAACCATACAGGCCGACGCGGCAGTTCACGGTATTCCGTAACGCACCTCGAAAAACGACGCTCCGCGTCGTTAATCAGGTAAGGTAGACTTTTATCCCAGTCTACTAGACGGTATACGTTAGCGCACACTGTATCAGAACAAACTCTCTTATTATTTACATAGAGTTCTGCAGGTACCCCACAGTTGACACATTTCAACATGCAGGGGTTCAGAGTTTCTTTTTCTTCGATAGTGATTTTTCTAATATCATCTTCCATATTTTTCTCTCCTAGTGATGCTTGCTTATACATCGAGTAGTTTACTCAATAGGTAAGCAGGCGGAATCAGCAATGCTACTCCTACCACCACTATAAGTGCGAATGGTAATAGTAATATTGCTTGTGTCCTTGTCAAGTTTTGACTCATCTGGTTGGCGGGCGATCCAGGACTCGAACCCGGGTTTCCGGCTTAGAAGGCCAGAGTGATATCCGCTACACTAATCGCCCGATTAGTTCTCAGTTCAACGGGTATTTAACCGTTGAACGCCTAGTGATCATTCCACTGGAAGGATCTTGTAAGAAACAGTTGCCCAAGCCCAACTCTGACTTGCCGCGTCATAAGTTAGTTTGGTAACAGTTCCCTGATGCAAGCGATCTCCATCGTCGTATTCGAACTTCCATCCGAATTCTCCGTCAGAGTATTCTAAGAGAAGATTCCAACAGCCTGATCTACAGGTTGAAGGCTTCCCTATTTGCTTGCCGTCTACAATTGCTTTGAATTGCATACTCATCTGGTGGGTGCGGGCAGTCTTAATGGCTTAATGTTTTAGCCTGCTACATACTTTAGTTGATTGTCTATCGCTTCTCCGCCGTACTTGGCGAGACGCCGACTTAGTCGGCTCTTGACTCACTTCGAGGGCGTTTGTTGGCAGAGACTCGGAGGTCGCTACCACACGTAGAACACTCAGATTATCGCAGCCTTTCTTCAAGGTTACATACTTTGTGCTATTATTTGCTTGCTTGTCTTTCGACAGAGGCTGAGATTTTTTCAATCTATCAACGGATGTTCAGCGACCGATACTACGGTGCTCTCATCCTACTGCGATTTCCCTTACCTCTCTAGAGAGTTCGGCTCTTACACAGCATTTTACTAAGGGGTTCCGCAACCCGATTTTATTTGTTTCACTAGTATGAGATACGGCCGGAGACCGTACTCAAAGTTCGTAATGTTCAATCATTCTCTGGATTACTTCCAGAGGCACACCATGAGTGTTACGCTCATGATATACTTCGGCTTTGTTAGCCTTGAATGCTATCGCGATGACTTGGACTTCATATCCCATCTGTTCAGCGAGGAGAACATAGTTCTCGTATTCCCACTTGGTGATGTTCGTGTTGTCTACCACTACAAGTGGCTCATCCATTACTACAACTGCATGAATAAAGGAACCCCAACAGTGTTGGTGTGCTTTACCTACCAGCCAAGGCTGGAACTCTTCCGCGTAGGAAGTGTCGTTAAGTTCGGCTACTTCCTCGAAGTAGTTATCTGCAGAGCAGACATAGGCTTCAGGGTAGTGCTTGTTAACGTAGGTTGTTTTCCCGCTTCCCGGGATTCCTCTCATAATTTTCAATTGTTTTGTATTACTCATAGTAATCTAGTGGCCAAGTGGCTCTTATCTATCTGGGGTTCCGCCCAGAACGTCGGTGCAATATGCTGTTCAATATGAATTGGTTAAATCCATAGAGATGGCACGTGTGCTTGTACGGTGTTCCACCAGTCATGTGTTTCGTCACTTGGCCAGTCATCGCTTCGTAGAGTCAAGCCTGCTTCCGCTAGGCTTTTCATTTCTGCTACGAAATCGTCTCCGTCGTAGTCACAAGGAACAAAAGTTATGTCCCTTGATGACCTTTTTACGAAGTCAGATAATGCGATTATTAGTGCCATGTAGACGTGTCCACACTGGAAAATGTTACGGTTATCTTCCGTTAAGTTCATCTTCGCTGCTGGTAGTTCAACTTCTTGATAATGCTGCAATGCAGCATCTACCGTACTTTTTGTTGCAAGGTATGTTTCATCCGTCTTGTCCCACAGAGCGCGAGGGATCCCCTCGGCTATTGCTTCTTCTTCAGTCTGACCTCGCGTGCTCCCATCTGAATTCAGATGGTATATAACATAGTTTTCACTCATATTAATCTGGTTTACAGTTATGTCGTCTCTGTTCACGTCTAGTGGCCCCACTAGCAGGATAGGCGTTACGTGCCTACGGTACGCCCCCGAAGAGGCTTGGTTTCTTATTCCTTAGACTAATTGTCGTAGTCAAGAGTGTAGTCGTCGCCATTTCGTTTGCTGTCGAAACACTTCCAAGGTCTAGAATGTTCTCCTAGACATGGTTTGCATCCTCTCTTACCCATACCGCCGTAGGCAGCATGGCTACTTTTTAAGAAGTGACTTGCGACACGGATGTCGCACTTCTTACAAATTAGTTCAGGTTTGGTACGGGGCACTCTTGCTTCCTCTCTGGGCCCCGCCTCAGAGTCATCGATAATTTTACTCATCTGGTTTACAGTTATGTCGTCTCTGTTCACGTCTAGTGGCCCCACTAGAAGGATAGGCGTTACGTGCCTACGGTACGGACTAGGAGTTGTTAACTCCCTACAACTGAGCGAACCCAGTGCAGCCGATGATTCTACCATCGTCGTCTCGAACTGTTCCATCGACCATAAGAAGGTCGGACCGGTCCGGTAGTGCCTCCGCTGTAATGCGGCTCACAATGTAGAGGACGCCTTCTTGCTGTTTAGGCAAGGGCATTTCCACTCCATCTTCGAGGTAGGTCACACTCGTAAACTTGCGCTTACGAATCTCTACCATCAAGTGATTGACTATTGTCAGGCACTTCACTTCCGATTCCGATTTTACTCGGATGGACACGTTACTACTTGGGATAGTAACGTCCGCTTCGCCCTGATTAATACCAGAGCCCGCCAACATGTTAATGGCGTGCGGCGTTGTGTTCACATATCGGGTTAAGGTTGCTTCCTCTCTGAGCCCGTCCTCAGAATCATTGACAATTTTACTCATCTTGTACATAACTGCCAGTGTGTCTCTCCCTTTCGGGTTGTAGGCGCGCGGCTGCGCCTCGTTGTTCGTCTTTCGACTACACACACAGAGCACCATGATGGGAATCGAACCCATAGCCCCGAGACTCATAGGTCGTCATCGAGTGAGGATACTTCCTCTTTCAGCAAGTGCACTTGCAGACTCTTAGACACACTATCTCGGCGTGTTGCCATTACACCATAGGTGTTATGTGATGTAACTCAATGTTACTGGTGGGCTGGCTAAGGAACCTTTGCGGACTTGGCAGTCCCTTCTACGGGCTGCCCTAGTGTATTACCGACCTTAGATGTTTAATAGATTCCACTACGTATGAGATACACTCCCATCGCACATTTCCTATCAAACGCTTTTTTCCAACCCATTGTTTGGTTTTCACTGGTATGAGATACGGTCAGTGACCGCACTCAAAGTTGCTGGTGCCCCCGAAGAGGACTTGGTTTCTTATTCAACTTCCTGCAAGTAGTACTCAAACGAGGGCCACCATTCGTCTTGTTCCAACCATTCTTCATCGAGCCTCTCAATAGTTTTCTTGGCCCAGACTCGCGCCTGTTCCTCACTATCGAAGTGCTCGACTCCAAAGGTCAGTCCCTTACGAAGGTACATTCCCGTTTTTGTATCAAAGTCACAGTATATCGTTGCTTTCCATTTCTTTCCTTTATCCATACATTGGCTAAAAAAGAAACTTTACTGGTTTGGTTCGTTAACCAAAAAAAATAAGCACCAACGGAGGGTATCCGTTGATGCTTAAATCGGGTGGTTGCTTAACCCTTACCCATTCGTAAGGACTACCCATTTTACTGGGGCAACGTGACTCAAGTCACTGGTGTAGGTTCAATCATTGAACGAAAGTCCTATACTGTAATGAGGGAGGGTCGTGACTCCTCCTCCGTGGTCTTACCCACGTTCTATGCACTGTATCCACGTTTTAGTTCGTCATTCAAGTGTCTTATTAGATGTGCCAATGTTGGGTCTTACAGTCCCAACGCCACCTAATCGTCTACTCTTATTTCTCCGCATGCGCGTATCTCACTTCTGGTAGCAAGATTGGTATCTCGCTAGTTGCTAAATTAATAGCGTTGTTTGTGCTTTCGCACGTTGTTTGTGCTTTCGCACGTTGTTTGTGCTTTCGCACGTTGTTTGTGCTTTCGCACGTTGGTTGGGCTTTCGCCCGAAGTGTGCTTTCGCACTGCGATTTCGAAATCGCTTTACTTCCCTCCCTCCGGATAACTCTTCTTAAGTCGTTTTCGAATTTGACTTTAGAGTCTGTTACCACTCCACCGGTTGTTTACTGTGCTTTACTGATTCACCATCAGCAAGGGGTATCCGGCAATAGAGCCCTCAACACAGTTATCTTTTTGATTTCCTTACCTAATCTAGATGATAATTCTATTATAGGTATCGAGATTCTACTTCAGTATATACTGCTAGAGTTATCTAATCTCTAGTTCTAGACCTTCAACGGGAAGACAAAGTTTGGCCACGCTTTCCGAGCGTAGCAGGTTCGTCTTGGTTATTCCCCTCAGGCCAACTTGGTAGTGGCAATCTGGTATCGCTTTACATCCGATTCGATGGAAACTCAAGTCAACCGACTAAGGGCTGACTGCTTCTGGTGCAGTTTACGTCTTGCTTGACGAGCGTGTTCGGTCAACGCTATCCGACCAGTTTACGTCTTGGTAGACGGAAACTCAAGTCGTCCGATATTTCAGGACGACTGCTTCTGGTGATAAAGGGTCAGGGATTTTTTTATAGACACCTTGCACAGTGCCAACCCTTTTGTTTAAGCCAGTACGAAGGCCCCTCTATCTGGTGTCATTGTTAACGCTGTGACACAGCGGCTGTTTACGTCATTTGCAGACGGTCGTGTTTACATCCCGACAAGATGACTATTTCACTAGTTTAGTTTCTAGTCCCACAGCGTACTGTGAGCGTTCCGCTTCGAAGGCGCGACCCTCCTTGGGTGCGGAAAACCCCTGTCATTGCACTCAAAGTGCTGGTACAGTTTCCTTATCTACCCCTCTTTCGAGAGTCACGAAGATTGTCGTTTCTGTATTGCCACGGCCGCCTCTTGGGGCTGTTGTTTCGAGGGGCTGATTCCCTCCTCTTGTGGGCTATTTAACAACCTCTCGGTTGTCATGAATTCGTTGTCAAACGAATAATCCGTTACTTTTTCGACTTCATGACAACCCCCGTAACGGGCTAGTTGTCTTATATCCCATACTAGGGAAATGTCGTGTGCTTTCGCACGTTGTACTCAAAAGTACTTGTGTGTGATAGGACTCACTGGACTACGCGCTTTCTTATCGTGGAAAGCGTAACCACGTCGGAAGTCAGTGGGGTATTACCTTCCACCTTCTTAATCCGAATTGTACGAACCTACCTACACTTTAGAACGGTTAGAATATATCTCCCTTTCGCACAACTTGGTATCCCAGAGGTTGGTGTTGTTAGTTCGATGGTCTTGTTGCCTGTCGGCTGTCCCGCCTTCATTCTGTTTGTTCCTTTCTTGGTAGTCGTCACCCCTTAGGGGTATTTGTACTGTCCAGTGAGTCCTAACTCAACTGGTATAATTTTACATCTTATTAGATGGAACTCAATTGCTCTGATTAGCGGATGTTATGATAAGTGGTTACTGTCAGAGGTTCCTCACATAGACCTAACGACACCTTAATGTGTTTCACTAGTTTAATATCCATGCGTACTTGCTCTATCACTACCATAAAGGTAGATGTACTCTGACTTCTGTTTTGCAACAAGCATTACTGTACGACCATTCTTCACTATGTTTCCATAGGAGTTACGCCTTTTAATTTAGGTCTCAAGCAACTACTTATCCATCACGCTCGGCGCGATTTGAGTTTATTTTTTTTGTCATGGCACTAAGTGCCGAATTAACGCAGATTTGACTCCGCTGACAGGGATGGGTTTGACCCCACCCGGCATCTTGTTTGATGCTATCTGGTTCACCTGGGCCCCCGAAGGGTACCTTGGTGTATTTTGAGCGTTTTGGTTACGAGAGGCTGCTCCTTCCTTCTCATTACTATAACGTATCAGATGATACCGGTATAGCGACTTTCTCTCAAGTCTGGTGGCTAGGCCACCTCCGAGGAGATGGATTCGCGGCTCTCCCCTTTCGGGGTTGTTGGGTTTCCACGGATTGCTATCCAGTGTCAAAGATCGGCTGCGAAGCAACTGACCCGAGACTTGAACTGTTGCTCAGTCTCTCCCTTTCTTGGAAATGGGCTGTAAAGCACTTTCCATTGGCGAGAACCATCAAAAGACGGTTCCTCGCGGACGGAATCATTACTGACACATTGTATCGTATCAATATCCATTCCGACCATGAACATCAGCAGTTTCCCGCCGCAGTTGGGACAGATTCTACTTTTACGTAGTTCTTTTAGTTCCATCCTAGTGTATGTTTTCACTTCTTTACTCATTGTGTTCTGGTGGCTAGTCACCTCCGAGGAGATGGTTTCGCGGCTCTCCCCTCGCAGGGGATGATAGGCGTGACTTTACCCTGATTTCACTCAGGGGCGTCTCTGGGGTTTGAAGCCAGTGACTCGTCTATGCTGCGCTGTTCTTGCACTGAACGGTGGTTACCATTCAACGGCTTAGGGGGGTTACCCCTAAGTGGATTAACTAGTAATCCATTATCCTGCAAGAACCTAAGTCCCCACGGCGACATGGCGAAGCCAGAAGCCGCAGGCGCAAAGGGGTTAAAACAACCATCTTCACGCAGTTTGCGTATCATTTCGACAGACCAATTCTCGTTGAAATTCGGCCCGTATCGGTGCTCTTCGGTTTCTTCCCCTTGGCAAGAGCCCGCCAAGGCATTTGAGTTTTTACACATCTGGTTCTAACAAAGTAAACTGTGTGCCATGTCCCGTACTCCCTATTATGGTATATTTCGGGGAAACTAGAGTAATGCTCTCCAACCCATACTAATAGGGTCGAGTTAGTTCGTTGCTGACAGCCATTTAATCTTTATCTACACATATCCCCCTAGTTAGTTTTACTAGCGAGCGTCTGTGTTTCATCTTAAAGAACATCCACCGCATGGCGGTGGGCCGTTCTCGGCAGGCAGCAGTTTTTGATAACTGCTACCCACTCAAGGGCATTAGGTCGTCTGCTAGGCTAACACAGAATACTTTTGTTTAGTTGAGTGAGTCAGCATACTGTGCCTCTCCTTCTCATTACTATAACGTATCAGATCATACCGGTATCACGAGTTTTGCGCGCCTTACCGTAGTCATCTCTGACAGGTTCCCAACCAGACAGCATTTCAGAGTCCTCTTGACTGTGTCCCAGAGACCAGAATGTTTCTGTCGAATTAGTGCCAACTCTGCGATAGGTTTGAACCTTAACGAACTTAGGAGTTCTCTTAAGATAGGCACCTAAACGAGGAGAGGAAATACCTTCTCTTGTGTTACTGTTCAACCAGTCTTTCAACTGCGTGAACGAAACATGGTTAACGCGCTCCTTGCTGTATGCAACAAACGCTTTTTCGATTCTGGCTACGATTCTGGCCCCACCTTTAGTCATAATATCACTTCTTCAGTCTGGTAACTAAGTACTCCTTCACAATACGATCTGTAGTCTGCCACATATGCTCATTTGCTAATGCGGCTTGCTTAATCAACTCAATCGTCTCTTTGCCCAGCATAACAGTACTGAACCCCTCTCTAATTGAACCCATGTTGCTGTCGAGTCTTATATGGCTCTTAAGTCTTTTCTTCTAAGAACCACCTTAGGAGTCTTATAGAGGGCATCACTCAAATACCCGATGAAAGGTCATTAGTTCAATGAAGACCTACACAGTAGACCTAACCCTCTCCATAAGCAGCATGACTGAAGAATCTGCGGACAATAAACTCGATGCGTTCTTGTCCGCGCTCGACTTGAAAAAGAACGAGAAAGTGGAACTTGTAACTTGTGGAGAATTGACCGAAGGAGAATCGACAGGGGAGCCGGCAGACGCAGAAGCAGACGACGATGAAGACGAAGATTGGGACATGGCTTACGACGACATCGACTGGGACGACGAAGATGAAGACGAAGATGAAGATAAGTCAGAAGACGAATCCGAAGACGAATCCGAAGACGAATCCGAAGACGAATCCGAAGACGAATCCGAAGATAAGTCGGAAGACGACCCACTAGACTCTCTATTGAAAGACATTAATGCTGATCCAGAAGATACACCGGATGCATCAATCGACGATGACGACGATGATGACGACGACTGGGACGAGAACTGGGAGTAGGCTTTTTTACTGCCGCCTATAGCATAGGAGTGATAGCCATGCAGTGGACCCTAACTCCCCTCCACGAAGTACTGACCGCCCGGCAGACTGCAAAGGTCCTCAGAGACACTAAAATGGCCATGGATAGGCTACCACTATTGAAGTACTCCGACGCGGCAATTCAGCAACTAGTATCCCAAGGCGCAGAAGTGAAAATAGGAGACGTCATACGAGTCACCAGACAGTCATTAACCACGGGAGTAGCGCACTACTACAGAAGAGTGGTACCATGAGACCATCCTTATCACCCAGAGATGCTTCGGAGAGATGAGGCGCATGGAAGTAAGCAGTTTCTATTGGTACGCAAAGTCAGACGACTTTGACGAATTGGGAGGACTCGACATCGACATAAGCGCAGGGAGACTGCGACATAGATGGGTCCCCACTAATCCGATTGCCGCAAAACGATACCTTACTCAGTCCCCAGAAGCCGAAGGTTTACGGATTGCTCAGAAAGAATACATCTTGGTAAGAATAACCTTAGCGGAGCCAATTAAAGACTTGTCCGCAGATTACCCTAACGCCATCGTTCCGGGAATAGAGGGGGCAGTGATTAGAGTGCCATTCAAACACTCACTCATGGCGACCCCTAGGGACAGAGAAATCGAAGAGGGCATAGAGGTTCCACCCATATCCTACAGGACAGGCAATAAATCACTAGTCAACACCTACCCCTCCAAGCAATTCGGCTCACTTGAGATGGGTCTGCTTAGTGCTAAGGACATACGAGACATGTCTAAGGTTGAGGTCTTATCTCCTGGAGCGTTCCAAGACAACAACCCCGCCAACGACCAGACTCCAGTACTCAACGGCGTACAAGATCTACGGATGGGCTCTTTAGACAATAAAGACCGATGTCAGACTTGCGGCCTAACCTTCGACGACGTCGATGGGACCTTTTCATGCCAAGGGCACTTCGGTCATGTAGAATTAGCGATACCCATACCGAAATTACAGTTTCTGGGTATCAAGAAGTACTCGGCAAGTAAATCGAACCCGCTCCTAAATGCCTTGAACCGAGTATGTTACCACTGTTCTAGACTCATGATTCCCCAAGCAACCATAGACTCGGCAAGAGCCCGCATAATGGGAACTTTCGATAACAACAAGAGAAACTACGGGGGATTCACTCAGATCCGAAACAATGTCAAGTCCCTATTCGAGCGACATCATGGATCTAAGCCCGAAGAAAGAGTTCCCTGTCCCCACTGTCTAGAGTTTTCACCAGAAGTAGGGTTCAATCACAGTGATGCAGAATTCTCCTTCGTGCTACCAGACGAGAGATACGTCAATGGCGCCAAGGGGTTCGACTTCCACGGGGCCCGCATCATACTCAGTAACGTAATAGACGATGATGTGTACTTCTTAGGCATGGATCCGAACCGAGCGCGACCAGAAGATATGTTCTTCGAGTGTCTACCGATTGCACCGAATATTTCTCGCCCCCAGAGGGTTCTACCAGGAAAGAAACTCAAAGAACTAGACGACTTGACTAAACTTTACCAAGATGTAGTATACGCTAACGATAAACTAGAAGATATACGGATAAGACAGGTAGGTGGAGAGAAATACTGGAGAAAGAAACTATACTACGCAGTATCTAGGGTATATGATAATCAAAACTCTAAGATAGGTTCTGGAGGAACCTCGCAAGAAAGAGGATACGGTGGAGCAGAAAGAGCAGTGTCGTACAAGGGACTAATGAACAGACTCACTGGGAAGAAAGGAAGGTTCAGAAATAATCTGCAATCTAAGTACGTAAATGAAATGGCGTACTCCATCATAACTCCCCACGCGGCTTTGGCCATCGATGAGGTCGGAGTCCCTAAACAGGCAGCAATGATTGCCACGACCTTAGAAACAGTCACTTCAAAAAACATGGCCAAACTAAAGGAGATGGCTAGCAACGGACCCAACAAATATCCGGGCATCAAATACGTTTACGGCGATGGAAACCCTCTGAACCAAGGAGCAGCGAGAAAGGTGTCCCCACAAGGTATGACCC
>Ga0075443_10001157_pt1 | contig 10873 bp, 8 predicted proteins | sample CoawatmetaG00DNA_3_FD_71583 | JGI IMG/M metagenome (GOLD analysis project Ga0075443, IMG submission 71583) | Marine microbial communities from the West Antarctic Peninsula - Coastal water metaG006-DNA | ecosystem: Environmental > Aquatic > Marine > Coastal | place: Atlantic Ocean: West Antarctic... | reverse complement strand
GGTTATTATATTAAATCCAACACTAGAAGATTTATTTGATAATAATTTATACCGACTTACCTTAGATAAAAACACGTATATAATACCATTATGGCATCATGAACTACAATATGACAATAATGGTAAAGACCTATATGTAAGATGTAATCCTATATTATTAGATGATATAGAAATAGATGAAACAAATGATATTCATATACATAAAACATTTAAAATACCCGAAATATGGGCGAAACCACAGATCGACGTAGAACTAGGAAATCGTACATTTCCAATAGAAGTTGAAAAGTTGAAATTAATAGGGATTCAAACAATTTTGTTGTTAAACAAAGGGATTTCACGTGCCAATGTTAAAAACATATATGATATATCTATGACAAGCACAATACATATACACGTTACATTGGAATTGTAAAACAAGATACTTGTGTAATGCTCTCTAATATCTGTAAAATAACACATTCCACTTATTCATTCTCCAACATAAATAAGTGGAATGTAAGTATTCCAAACACATACACCAAAATAAAAAATATGAAGATACATATTTTTTATTGTTCAGGCACGGGTTCGAACCGTGGACCTTCGGCTCATAAGACCGATGCTCTAACCAACTGAGCTACAAGAACGATTGAAACTTTTATAGTGGTTTCATCACTATCACCCGATGAGAGGCTTGAACTCTCGACCACACGCTTAAAAGGCGTGCGCTCTACCAACTGAGCTAACCAGGTAGTAAATAGTTTTAAGACATATTTAGGTCTTTTTTTATTCTGTTTGTTTTGATTCTTTTATTCTGTTCTATTTGTTTTGATTCTTTTATTCTGTTCTATTTGTTTTGATTCTTTTATTCTGTTCTATTTGTTTTAATTCTTTTATTATTCTATGCGACTACCTTCTTCTTTGTAACCTTCTTTACTACCTTCTTCTTTACAGGCTCTGGCTCAGGCTCTTCTACTGGCTCTGCGACTACTGTCTCTGACTCCTTCTCGTCATCACTATCATCAACTTCAGTGCTAGTAGTAGTAGCTGGAATAGAAGGTCCATCTTCATCTTCGCTATCATTTACATTATCTGCTATTGGTTGCTTATTGATAGTATCTCTCTCGTCCGTAGAAAGTTCAATATGACACTTTCCAAACACGGAATCTTGGATATGGGGCTTAACTACACATTGGTTTAGTCTCCAAGTAACACCCCAACCCTTACCACCAAACCACAAGCCGCCACATTGAAGAACACACGCAACATTGCTCTTCTTAGGAACAAAATCCATAGGGGTCAAATTCTCATTATCACAAGGGAAGATCAACTTGTTATCGGTGTCGTAAATCTCAATGTTCCACCTCCCATCATAATTAGGCACCTTAGCACGCATACTAGGGGGACGTGACATATCAAAACCACCACTTAGCTTGTCCTTGGGATACTTAATGAATGGGAAGAAGTTGTCTTCAATTACCTCGCGAGACTTCTTCTTTCCCCACCAAACCTCACTGTTACTGACCGCATCAGTTAGGATTTGCTCCTCGAATGCCTTCACCTTAGTGAGAAATTCAGTAGTGGGCTCAGTTTCATAATCGGCATTGGGGAATACGAGAGACATATTGAACTTGTTATCAGACTCGCCCTTCTCGTCGACAAAATCAGAAATCCCCCACGTCATCATAAGAGGTGTAGAAATACATAGACCGCGATTACTTTGCGAACTAATAACTGCGACAGACTTTGACCCACGGTCACTAACACGTGGTGCCATGTAACGAATACCAGCGGTATTCCACTCGTTATACTTTACTACAATTGGAGACTTTGACATTATACTTTAAGATAATATAGATGAACTATTTATACATAATAGTATGATGTGTCTTTAATTCAATTTTATAAATATATTAGCATAATAAGTAACCCATATTATAATATCGCGTTCTCTTATTATATTTGTATATAAAACGATATAATATTATATTGATTTATATAATTATAACTAGTTCCTTACATATTTTATTTGTATTGATAGTATATAGGTAGTAACATAATAAATAATACCACTGTATGTCAACTTCATTACCATTAGACAAATTTCACCTAAACAAATCACCCCTATGCAAATCACCCATAGCACAATCACCATTAGGAAAATCACCCCTAGCACAATCACCATTAGGACAATCACCCCTAACTTTAAAAAATACTAAAAACGGACAGAAAAATCAATCCGAGTTACCTCAAATTACATACACAAATTATATTGATAACAATATTGAATTTAACCTATATGTTATTCCGAAATTAAAAGAAGTTGCGAAATCGTGTAAGATACGTTCAAGTGGTAAAAAACAAGAAATAATAGACAGAATAAAAACGTTTTTCTTACAAACGAAAGCAAGCATAGTAATTCAAAAATCTTTTCGTTCTTGGATATGTCGGTATATAATTAGATTAAGAGGTAATGCGTTACGTAATCGAACAATCTGTGTAAATGAAACCGATTTTTGTACGTTGGAACCATTAGATGAGATAGAAAATGATTATTTTTATAGCTTTACTGATGAAAAACAATTTACATATGGATTTAATATTACATCATTAATAGAAATGTTAAAACGGAATAATAAGACAAATCCGTATACACGGGAAACTTGGTCTACCGAACGAGTGAATGAAATTGTAACCTTATACAATTTATCTTTCATAGTATGTGAGGATTTTTCAAAGATAAACATTCCATATACGATAAATAGATTATCCACACATAATAATAGTAGAAATCGACGCCAATTAAATAGAGAAGAATACTCGCCAATTATAAGACCGATTACAAGAGAGGAAGATTTAGAAAGGTATAATCATATCAGTAATATACGAAATAATACTGTTGATAATAGAATTAATGAATTGTTTATTGAAATAGATCTATTAGGTAATTACACAACTCGCGAATGGTTTGATAATTTAGAACTACGTGACTATATACGATTATATCGTAAATTATATGAAATATGGTATTATAGAGGAGAGCTATCAAGAGAGGTTCAAAATAATATATGCCCGTTTTACTCACCATTTGATGGAATATTTACACGTCCATTGCTCCATACTGAAATACAATTACGACAAATTAAAACCGCGTGTTTAATTGTTATAGAAAATATGGTATATAGCGGAACCACAGTTGATTATCGTAAAATTGGAACATTACACGCTCTATCTGCGTTAACTAGTGTATCTTCCGATGCTCGGATGAATCTTCCATGGTTATATGAATCTATCCAAAATTAATTACATAATTTACATAATTTATACAACTTATAATAATCCATAAGGTATTATCCTGTCTGAATCAAATTATAATAACAATAAATAACATTATATGGCAAACCACTTAAAAAGACATCCTATTATTATGTATAATCACAATGGTTAGAGCATCTAAGACTTCCGATAAGACTACTACCGAGACTAAGCCCCGTGCCAAGAGCACCGCCGTAAAGGTTGAGGCTGCTGCCCCCGCCCCTACTCCTGCTCCCGAGCCAGTTGTAGAGGCTGCTGAGCCCACTGACCCAGCCGCATTTATCAATCAGCGTTTGGCTGAGTTTGCTGCTAAGCTTCAGCAGCTCACCAGCAACATTGCCACTATCAAGACTGATTTTAAGACTCTTGGTAAGGATGTTTCCCGTGTAATGAAGGTCGCTATTAAGGCTTCCAGCAAGAAGCGCAAGAGCAACACTGAACGTAAGCCTTCTGGCTTTACCAAGCCTACTCGCATTAGTGACGAGATGGCTACCTTCCTAGGCGTAGAGCACGGAACCGAGATGGCAAGAACTGCCGTAAGCAAGGAGATCCACAACTACGTTGAGAAGCACAACCTTAAGCAGAAGGATAATGGCCGTTATTTCAGAGCCGATGCCAAGCTCACTAAGCTTCTGAACTACCACTACAAGGGTGATGACAAGAAGCTTATGCTTGGATACTTCAACCTCCAGAAGTATATGAAGCACCACTTCCAGAAGGCCGGTGACGCAGTCCCCGTTTAATTATACACACGTGTATACAAAATCAACCAAAATAGAAACATTACAAAACCTACCAAAATAGAAACATTACAAAACCTACCAAAATAGAAACAATACAAAATCAACCAAAATAGAAACAATACAAAATCAACCAAAAATATATAAAAATCAATTTATATATTTTAAAAATTAGAATACTTACACGTATTGTATTATTTACCGTAATAATGTCATCTGTCATGTAAAAAAAAAGATGTAGTAGTATTATTGATATTTTATTTATGCGAATACAAACCCTTCATTTTCCATCAATGTGTGTATTTTTTGTGTATCTTGTGATGTTTCCGGTAATAAATCAAAATTCATACCTTCATATTTTATATAATTCTTTCCGTGAAATATATGAAATATGTTTATTAACTCACGGTAATCTTTTATGTATTTTGTATTCTTCATTAACCAGATATAAAATTCATAATATTTCATATCTTTGGTTTCACAATTTTCTTTATATTTTTTGTATTCGTGAAACCATTTCAACGTTTCGTGTAATGACGTGGTTGAATGTATATTATAATCTGTCCCTGAAATTGTCAGTATTTCACGAAATTCTTTTTCAGATAACTTTAAATCTTGTAGTACCTCTTCTGTTTTATATAACGTTATCGTGTGTTTCATCAAACTAAGATTTCGTATAATATAAGGACAGCCATACACAAACATATCCATATCATCGCTCATACACCCCCACGCTTTTCCAGTCTTTACCATATATACACATAAATCGTCAGCTTCACTTGGAGAATTGAAATATGTTACATTGTATGCGTCCATTAGTTCTTTTACCTTTTTAATATCATCATCATATACTCGAACAAATTGTCGTTTGAGACTATTCATTTCTAGTTCGGCCAATCGTCGAGCTTCAGGTGTCATATTGGATAATAATAATTGTAGTTCATTGAATTTTCGTTGTGCGTCTTTTTTATCCATATATCGTTTTCGTAGCAATTCATTCTTCTCAGGTGGAGGTTTACCATCAAATATAAATATAGGGGTAATGTTGTATAGTCGCATAATTGAAATAAATAAATACATATTTTCCATTAGAGCATTTTCTCCTAAGAATTGATACAAATAAATACTTGTGTCAATTACTATTGTTTTTCCAGATATTTCACTGAAGTGTATCTTGGAAATTGATGTTTTACTGCATTTTTCATATAAATGTTTATTTAAATGTTTAATACCCATATATTTTGTTTTGTTTTTATAATGTGCTTGTTGATATTGATATTTTCAATTTTTAGTTTGATAGTGTATACGGGAAGACATACGCAATAAAAAAGCCGAAGCCTTTTTATTTTTAGTTTTGTCTTATTTTTCTTTTTATTTTTACTTACGCAACTCTTCCAATTCCGCCTGAAGTTTCGCAATCAATTCATCACGCTCTGTCATCTTCTCTTCTAACACCTTATTTGCCGCTACCAATTGAGACATATTTAATTCTGTTTCCTCTATTTCAGGAATAGGCTTGTGATTAATCTTGAATACGAAATATCCTGGCACCTTATCACCATTATCATTTCTTACCATAAATCTATGTGTATTTGAACCATCATAAAACCCCTTCTGCTTAAATTGTCCTGATGTATTCAACTTGTCACGCAGGAATTTCGCATTGTTATTGTTATACCAATAATCAAAATGAATGAATGCGGATTTTACGACTTGTCCGTCTTCCAGCTCACGGTCGATGAAATCTACACGCTGGACCTTACCTAGTCTTAGCTCGTTTTCGAGTAAGGACTTCAAGTTACGAGGTTGAAATGTATGATAAGAGTTGTCAACTGGATTATTCACATACATATTTGCGGGTAGAATAGGAATATAAACACTTTTCCACTCTGTCTCAGCCAATTCCATATTGTCGGGTTCAGATATAACTGCGGGTTGAGATGATGTATCCTTTGGTTTTCCAGAACCTTCAATTGCGGTTCTAATTGAAAGATGTGTCATATTATCACCATTTTCCCAGTGAATAGGAAACTCAGTGACTGCGGTTACACTTGGAGTTTGAGTAACTCCGATTTCATTATTTAAATAATGTTGCAATTCACGGACTGCTTGAGTATTATACATACACTCCAAATCAATAAATGCGGTCTTTGTTACAATCTGACTACGGAGACGTTGGTTATAATTTTTTCTTTCAATAATGCGGACGTTGGAAACCTTTCCAATACATAAGGTTGTTTCAAACAAAGCAATCACCGCGTCTGTATCATTATATTCAATTGGTAAGCTTACTAATTGAAGACTGGTATTTTTATTAATGAAACTATTATCCTCTCCTTCTACATTGTCCTGTTCGGTAGATTGTGTTGTGAAATACACAATCGCACGAGGGGCAACTGAAGATTGGGAATATTGTTCTTGGGTAACGGAAGACATTTTAAGATTAGTATACGATTATTCGTAATAAGTTGTTATATATGTTATAACAAATTATTTTTCAATTTTTTATTTTACGAATGAAATTAGTTTCTTTTCCTTTTTTTGATTGTCATCCTTTTTTTGATTGTCTTCCTTTTTTTGATTGTCTTCTTTTTCTTATTTGTTTTCTTTTTCTTGTTTGTTTTCTTTGATTTTCTTCCACCGAATAACTCTTCCGTATATTGTGTAGTTAAAATTTCATCTTGTTCTAAAATTCCGTTTCGATGTATATATACTGCAACATCATACTGATTGTTTCCCTCAAATAATACTAAATCACCTGGTTTCAACATTTTTTCTATATCGACCAACTCATCTCTATCGTATATAGTTTGTTTGAACTCCATATGATATATACTTATATTTTCTATTTTTGTTGGGTTACTGGCATAAACATACATTTATTGAGATAGTTCCCGTCTGATTTTCATTAATAGTATATCTATCTCCGGTTCTCTACCGCGAATAAAATGAGTTAATTTTGCACGTTTTGTTTCTTTCAATATTTGTTGTAAATCCAAGTTTTGACCGAATTTTGCTTCAAGCGCATTAAACCGTTCTTCTCTATGTCTTGGGTTCACACCTACTTCATAAAAGTCAGGGTCAATCACTATTTTCTTTTCACGAAGAACATTATCTTTATTTTTACCTGTCTTTCCACCCGCAATACGTGCCAACCCAATATCTTTTGATATCTCACTATCACTATCTAATGAAAATTTCAGATAAAAATCAGGGAATCCTTTCTTAAATTGAGAACCTAAGTAATAATGTTCTACAGAATTCCAACGATGTCCGTCTAGTGTAAATGGAGCAATCCAAGCATCATCGAGTTTTTTACGCCAATTCTTTAGTTTACTCAACTTATTGAAATCCATTATATTCACATCTTTTATTTTCTCACCTGAACCTTTCCCTGGAGTTGGTTGAGCACTGGAATTGCTATAATACATAAATACTATATCTTTGTCATACAAATCCATATTTGTATAATCCTCATCAGTTTCTATAGGTACTCCTTCATTTGCGTCTAATCCAATTTTTGTTTTAAAATTCCGCATATCCTGTATCATATAATAGGGTCCAGCATTTCTTTCCATACATTTATTTATGATTAGTGCTTTTATATCATATGGCACTTCAGAAAACTTCAATATTTGTTTTTCTTTATAGCTAATTAAGGTATAGTGTGTGCCAGTATATGATGCGATTATATAGTAATCTGGTTTAAATCCTCCTTGTTTTTCCAATTCATCATCATTTAATTGTCCGCAAGATAGAACTGAATCCAAATCCCCGTTTTTATATGCTGATTCAGACATAATAATTACCTTAATATTCAATAATCGCTCAAGTGTTGATACCGCCCACGTATCCGCCCAATAGTGTCGGGTCTTAATAAAATCTTTGAATTCATCCAGTGTTTTTATATCTTTCATATATTCAAACTCCTCCATTAATTGTTTGATTTCTTTCTTGTCATTTGCCATCTGCTTATATCGTTCAATAACCGTATTTGCTTCATCAAGTAATTCTTTATTTTGTTCTCTATTAATCGAATTCTTACTTCTAGATTTTAATATTTGAGCGGATTTCTTTAGTTTTTTCATCTCATCTTCCATCTCTTCGTATTGTCCGTTAAATCCATTATATAACATCCTGTATTGTTTGAATATTTCTTCATTTGCTTCTGTTGATAATAAAGCACGTAACTTTTCGACAGTAGTTTTCTTACCTATTTGTTTGTAACCATCACGTATGACTGCGAAAAAACAATCACCACTTCCTTCGTTGTCTAATATACCATAATTCGTATTCTTCATAAATTTTTCTATCCATAATTGATTTGATGATACTTTGTAATCTCTTTTTGTTTGTTCGCTCATCTCTTTATTTTCTTCTACTAAGGTTTCTACAGATGGTAATGTGTCCATCATTTCAAATAACCCATTCTCTAATTCTTTTTCTGTCTTATCTGCTACGCTCGAACGTTTCTCTTCGGGAATATCTACAGCTAAAACGTCTTCTGTATCAGAGTTATCTAATGTTTCTATATCACCTAATATTATATCATCTTCTATTTTTATGGGGTCCAGTTCTTCTTCATCGTCATCACTATCATTTTCGCTGTCTTCATCATTCTCATCTGTTTCAGGTAATATAACATCTTTCATCATTCCTATAATGTAGTCATCATCCACGAAAAATATCAAATTCCCGTTATCAAGTATAAAATCACCATCTTCATCCAAACTATCAATAAACCGACTACTTTCTATTTCCACAATACCTATTTTGTCTTTTATCATATTATCAATTATCAAATAGACTGAAAAGTAGATGATATTATGAGATGAATATGTATGTTTTTCTTTTCCTAACGCGATTTCGATTGGAACCGTGAAGTTAGTTGTTTCATATCTGGTTGAAGCATATCCTATATCCTCTTCATCTATTTGCTTACTTTCATTGTAATTTATTTTATTCGGATGTAATTCTGACTTTACCATACTTATATCTATATTATAGTCGGTCATTTTTTAATTCCTTTATCTCAAAATTACAGAACACTAAATATAGGTTGATACTCATATACCAAACTATATTTCTTTCTTACGCACTCGTGCTTCTTTACGTCTTTACTTCTTTTTTATCACATCCATTATATCCATAAATTTAAATTTAATCCTTGTAGTTAATCCTGGATGTTCGCTTACTTTGAATTTAGCGCAATCTGTGATGGTATTTACTATCTTTTCCCAAGATTCGTGGGTTTTTAATTCACTAACCAACTCTATTATAAAAATATATAAATTTTCGGTAAGTTCCTCTATAATATGTGTATGAGAAGACGTATCCTTGTTAAGTGAAATTTTATCCAATATTGTATTTATCATTTTTAATACACATTGAATATTACATTCATTAATCCTGTATAGATTAATCAAAAATGTATTCATTGACCGACGGATATCATTTAATTTGTTGTTTTTACAAAATCCTTCATAGTCTTGGTTTTCATCAATGGTTGTGATAGTAGATAGACCATATAGACAATCTACAATAAATTGTTCTTTGCGTTCTTCAAAATGAGGGTATAATTTGGATAATTCTGTATATAAGTTAGCATACATTTGAGAGTAGAACTTGTTCTTTGATGCTACATCAAACAAATAAGTAGAACATTCTATTAAATAAGATTCATCATTCAGACTCGATATTTCCTCCAAGTATGATATCAATAAATCTCGCTGAGTATCGTAATTTTTGGATGATAATTTGTTTAATGAACCACGAATGTTTACCATGATTTTCTCATAATCAGTCTTCTCTACGTTCTCTTTTTGTTTAAAATCTACTATCTTTCCGGATGATAATAATTCGGGTTTATTGTTCTTCTGGCGCTTATACCGTTTTTCCCTTGGTTCCTTTTGTTCGTATTCTACAGCACGGGTATTTACATTTAATTGCTTTAGTAAGTTATCATATATAGATAACACGTCATTGGGTAATGTGTGTTTGTTTAACGCAATATCGGCAAATTGATCGAGAGTATATGTTCTCATATTAATTAATTGATGTATATATAGGTGATAATTTTTTATATTAGTTTGTTCTCTATATTTTCTATTACGTTATATTCTTGTAAATCATTCATAAATATAGTATAACATGGGTTTTATTCAACTATTTAATCTAAACACTCGTCCAAATATTCCCATTCCGTCAGTTGACAAAAGTGATAAAGATACCCCCGTATATACACCATTTCAACGAGAACAAATACAATCATTTAAACTTCCTATATCATATTTAGATAAATCCAAATTACATTCTCTTTCTGATGTTGTATCGTCAGATTTAGAACTCATACAATCTACAAACAATTCACACCCAGACAAATCTATGTATAGTTACTTATTTAAGCCATCGCATCCATTTTCACATTTATTAATACCTAACTGGGAGAAACAGTATACATCTGATATTGATTTTTTAGAGAATACAAAAACAATTATCAATCGTTTTAATAAAGTTAGAGAACATTGTAATTATAAACTTGATTGTCATCGTATATTTGATATATGGGACACAGTAAAACAAGATAAAACATTTCTTGAACGGTATAGTTATATTGACTGGGATGTGATTCGCGAGTTTAATCATTCACCAACATTTTTGCAATTTATGTCAGTTGTGAATATTTCATCACCACTGATTAGCCTGATAATACCTTTCATATTTTTATTATTTCCATTTATTCTTCTAAAAATACAAGGTATTCCTATTTCATTTACATCGTATATGGAAATGCTGAAAAATCTCGCAAAACATCATTTTATTGGTAAAGCAATATC